>JAEEGL016570746.1_pt1 | contig 11087 bp, 11 predicted proteins | sample 9134231 | NCBI WGS metagenome assembly JAEEGL01 (sample SAMN16246548, study PRJNA631951) | gut metagenome | biome: gut microbiome; feature: rumen; material: fiber-attached | host: Bos | place: Iran: Karaj | collected 2018-10
CAACCTTGCCGCGTGAAAAAGCCTGATGTCATTCATATCCGTCACGGGATACAGTCACAATCATTTCAGATGATAAGGCATTCACAACCGCAGATCCCACACCATGCAGACCACCAGATGTTTTATAAACATTGTTATTAAACTTACCGCCAGAGTGCAGGGTGGTTAAAATAACCTCTAGTGCGGATTTGCCTGGATATTTTGGATGTTCGTCAACAGGTATTCCACGACCGTCATCGGTAATTTCAACAGTTTTTGAGTTGATTAAATTAACCGTAATTTTTTTGGCAAAACCAGCCACAGCTTCGTCAATACTGTTATCCATAATTTCAACAGGCAAGTGATGCCAAGCCTTTTCGTCCGTGCCGCCAATATACATACCTGGGCGCAGGCGGACGGGCTCTAGACCCTCTAGTACCTGAATATCTGACGCGTCATAAGATGTAGTTTTTTCTGCCATAGCACCTATATTATTAGAACATTTTGTTTTTTTTCGCAAGTCAGATTTTTTATTTCGGTTCCACTTGAATTTTTTGGTAAAAGGATTATATCAAAGGACAGATATAATAAAATAGGCCTATATAATGAACAAAAATCCTTATGAAGTTTTGGGCGTTGCCCGTGACGCGTCGGATGCCGATATAAAAAAGGCGTATCATAAGTTGGTTATGAAATATCATCCGGATAAAAATCCTGGGGATAAATCAGCCGAAGAAAAATTCAAGGAAGTAAATAATGCTTTTGATATATTAAAAGACCCACAAAAACGTGCGGCATATGACCGTTTTGGTGATGCTGCGTTTGCCGGGGGTAACTCCGCGTCCGCGGGGGCGGGTAATCCATTTGGTGCTGGCTTTGGCGGATTTGCTGGTGGGGCGGGAATGGACGACATCTTGCGCGAGGCTATGCGTGGATTTGGATTTGAAGGCTTTGGCGGATTTGGTGGGCGTGGCGCCGCATCACAACAACGCGGTCGTGATTTGTTGGATACTGTCACAATTTCATTAAAAGATGCTTATTTTGGAACAACACATACGGTTAATTTTTCCAGCAATGTGACTTGCGATAAATGTAATGGTAACGGAACGGATGACGGAAAACCGGCGCCAGTATGTCCACGTTGTGGGGGCAGTGGTATGGTGCAAACCCGTCAAGGTTTCTTTGCCGTGGAACACCCATGTCCAGAATGTAATGGTTTAGGTCGCAAGATTTCTAAAAAATGTTCAAAATGTGATGGTACGGGTGCTGTACACAAACAACGTTCTTTGGATGTTAAAATCCCAGCGGGCGTCGAAGACGGTGCACGTCTGCGTCTGGCCGGTCAGGGTGAGGCGGGGCAAAATGGTGCGCCAGCCGGTGATTTCTACTTGGATATTCGTGTAGAGCCAGATGATAAATTTGTGCGCGACGGTAATGATTTGATTTTGAAAGCAGATGTTCCATTTACAACGCTTGCGCTGGGTGGTGAAATTGAAATCAAGACAATCGATGATAAAGAATTGACTGTCAAAATCGCGGCGGGAACACAAATTGGTTCGCGTTTACGTGTAAAGGGACACGGTATGCCAAATCCCAGAAGAAGTGGTTCATTTGGTGATTTGTATATAGAAATCGCTATGACGGTGCCAACTAAACTTACTGACAAACAAAAGAAAGCGTTGGAAGAGTTTGCCGGTAAAACAAAACCGAGTAAAAAGTCAGGTTGGTTTTAATAAAAAATCTCCCAAATGGGAGATTTTTTTATGTTCTTTATTTTATCTTTTTCAATTTTTCCAAGAATGTAAATGTATATTGTATCGCAGACCACAGTGATGCCACCAACGATGCCCATACGAATATAATGCCGGCTTCGGATAACATATTCATTGTTCTTAACAATGCTGTGGAAATATTTTCTGGTGTGACGATAGAACTGATAGCAAACAACATCAAAAAGATGATGATTGTGACCAATTGTAATGTTGTTTTGATTTTGCCCATAGAAAAGCGAGCCTTGGGAACCGGCATTTCGATTTTTTGTGTGCCCAAAAATTCACGCAGACCACTGATATACAATTCACGTGCAATCATGATGATTACTGGTATAACAATAAACCAAAAACGCATCATTAATGTTAACATGATTAAGGTATTAACAACTAATAATTTGTCGCCCATGTGATCTAATACGCCACCTAGTTTAGTGCATACATTATATTTGCGTGCCAAATATCCATCCATCCAGTCGGTAACAGATGCCAACACGAACAAAATCAAAGATACCCAATACCATTGCAACATTAATGTTGGTATAATTGCAAATGCGGCGCAGATGCGAAAAAGTGATAATGCGTTTACAAAAAATTTCATTTTTTATCTCCTTTTTATTTTTTTATATCGTCATTATAACAACTCTGAATGAAAATGTGCATATATTTTTTTTGCAGCAGCCTTGCCCAATGTTGGGGTATGTTCCAATTGCTGCAAAGTTGCATCCATAATGTTTCGTACAGAGCCAAAATGTTGAATCAAAGCGTGTTTGCGCGTTGGACCGATGCCGTCTATTTCATCCAAAACAGATGCAGTCATTTTCTTGGCACGTGTTTCTCGATGATATGTGATCACGAATCTGTGCGCTTCATCACGAACAGTACGCAACATCAAAAACAGAGGTGAATCTTTTGGCATATCTGTATAGATTGTACCGTTCGGCAAAATAAAGTGTTCATCACCATTACGAACTTCGCCTTTGGTGACGCCAAAGATAGGAATGTTTGGGGCTGTTTTATGTGCGATATTCCATTGTGCAATTCCTCCATCAACAATTATTAAATCTAATTTTGGACCATGGGACACTGCACGCGAAACGAATTCGGCCATCATACCAATATCGTTTCCTGCGTTGCTTTTGTTTTGTAATTTAAAATGTCTGTAATCTGTTTTAATAAAACCGTCGTGTCCAAAGCAAATCATCGCACCCACGGAATTTTTACCAAATAAATGAGAGTTGTCAAACACGCCTGCGCGTTCAATTTTAATGCCTAATAATTTTTCTAATTCTGAAACATTTTTATCCCAATCCAGATGTTTTTCATGTGTGATTTTGTTGTGACGACCACGGCTGGCTGTCTGGGTCAGGGCGATAATTCTGTCGCGTGTGGCTGCCGCCTTTTCAAAATTCATTTCATCAGAATATTTTTTCATATCATTGGATAATTCGGCGATAATTGGTTCTGTATCACCCGTTAAAATACGTCGTGCCAATGCGACATTTTTTTGATAATCAGTTTGTTGTATACAGCACGGAGCGCTGCATCGGCCAATTTGATATAACAAGCATGGACGTGTGCGATTGCGCATAAATGTATCTGTGCATGTGCGCAGGCGACATACTTTTTGAATCATTTTTATTGTATCGTTTAATGCCGTGACTGATGGATATGGACCGAATACATCACGACGTTGGGAAATCTTGCCACGGAATTTTAACAGGCGTGGGAATTCGTGAGCCGTTAATGCCAACATTGGATACATTTTGTCGTCTGTCAGCATTATGTTGTATTTCGGTTTCAGGGTTTTTATCAACTCTTGTTCGCGGATTAACGCTTCGGCTTCGTTTGGACAGATTTCCCATTCAACACGGGTGACCAGACTTCTCATCACTTGTTTGTGCAGTTCCAGTTTGGAAATGTCCAAATATTGCCGTAACCGATTCGAAAGATTTTTAGCTTTGCCGACATACAGCAAAGTGTTATCGCGAGCGTACATCCGATATGTTCCGGGTGCATCTGGGGCGTTCGAAATTAAATCTGAAAATTGAATATTCATAATAAATATGATAGAATATAAAAAAGAAAAAGCAAATAGAGGTGAAAAATGAGACAAGAATATGGTCGTTCGATGATTGAAATGTTGGGTGTTTTGGCAATTATGGGTGTCATAACCGTTGGTGCAATCAGTATGATTTCGTATGCTATGCGTATGCAGAAACAAAGCACAGTTAATGACGATGTTTACCAGATTGTGCTGGGGGTTCGTCAATTGTTGGGCGAATATGATGACTTTACCAGAATTGATAATTCAACAATATTCACAGCATTGGCGATGTCTGATAAGAATCCTTATGGTGGAAAATACACCGTCAGTGTAAATCCATCAAATACACGTCAATTTATGGTGACTATTGATGGTTTGTCAGATTCCGAATGCAAGGCTTTGGTGACCAAGGCATGGACAGATTCCGTAAATGGTGCAACGGGTAATTGTGTGAGTATGGGTAAAGATAATGTCGTGTCCATTTTGTATGGAGAATAATGATTTTATATGGCTGATGTGGTAACGGTTTCTTTGGTAGAAGATGGCACAAAGTTGATGCGCTGGTTTATGCGTAAATTCCCAGCGATGCCAAATCGCGATTTTTTTAAATTATGTCGTGGTGGACAAATCAGGGTTAATTCTGCACGTGTAGATGCAAATCGTATTTTGCGCAGTGGTGATGCTGTGCGTATCCCGCCAACAATCGCGATGTATGCCAAAAAGGAAAATGTAAAGAAAACAGAAACAGGTTCTGTTTTTTCTATGTCTGATTTAGAAGCTCTGCGCAAAACAATTGTCTATAATGACCAAGATATTGTTGTGTTCAATAAACCCGCAGGATTGGCTGTTCAGGGCGGAACAGGTATCAGAAAATCCATAGATAAAATGGCAACCGCTTTGTTCCCTTATGATAAAATATCATTGGTACACAGGTTGGATAGGGATACCAGCGGACTTTTGGTTGTTGCGAAAAATCAAAAGGCGGCACAGGTTTTGGCAAATGCTTTTCAATCTAAAACTGCGCATAAGGAATATTTGGCCTTGTTGAACGGCAGTGTGTCACCAAAAGAGGGCGTAATAGATAACTATATTGTCAAAGGACAAGTGGTGGATAGTCCAGATCGTATAAATGGTGGAACAGGGCAAAAACCACAACGTGCAATAACAGAATATAAAGTATTATCTGGTGCTGGAACATGTGTTTCTTGGGTTTTGTTTTCGCCAAAGACAGGACGTACACACCAGTTAAGAATTCATAGTGCGTTCAGTTTGAAAGCACCAATTATTGGTGATGACCTGTATGGAACGGATAAAAAGGTGGATTCAGGATTATCTGCGGTATTGGCAACAAATAAGTTGTTTTTATTTGCTTATAGGTTAACATTTCACCATCCACGAACAAATAAGTTAATAACTGTTCGTGCAACTGTGCCAGATTTTATGAAATCTGTGATGAACTTTTTAGAGTTTCAATTACCGGAATAGGAAATGACAAGACGCAGAAGAATTATGTTTTGGTTAAGAGCATGGAGCCTGTTTTTCTTGGGCCTGTTGGTTGCTGTTGTCATTGCTTTATCTCAGGTTAATCTGGAAAGTCTGCGTGGAAATGTATTGTCTATTTTACAAAATGCAACTGGGTATCCTGTTCAGGTTGATGGTGTTGTATCGTGGAAGTTTTCATTAAGACCTCGTATTGAATTAAATCAGGTGCGTGTTGCTAATGCAGAATGGGCGAAAGAAAAATATGGTTTTTCTGCAGAACGTATGGATGTGACTTTGGATTTAATTTCTTTGTTGCGTAATCGGCCAACAATTCGCAATGTTAAATTATATGATACGGCAATAAGAATAGAAGAAAACTCTAAGGGTGAATTGTCGTTGCAACCAGTAGAAAAAGTTGAAAATACCGATGAACCACAGTCAGATAAAATATCACAATTTCCTATCCCAGACAGTCCGTTTGGAAAAATCGAATTAGAAAATTTGTTGTTTGATAATGGTGAATACAAATTCTTTATGCGTGGATTACAGTTAAGATATGTGCATCTGGATAATCAACGTGAATATCATGGTTGGATAAAACCACGTGATGATGTTTATCCTTTTATTGTTGTGTTAGATGAATATAACGCAGACAGAAAAGTGTATCCGGTCAAAATTGCTTTATCAACTGGGGGAAATGCTTTAATCGCAAATGTTGCACTAGAGGAAAAAAGTAAGATACCAATCGATTTTGTTATCAAAGGTGACATTGTCGATGTGCGTGCATTAAAAGATATTTTGGATATAGATTTAACTGGGTTGCCAAAAGTATCTGTAAATATTGCGGGTGGAATGCAGGATAAAGATACGTTGGTTATACGAAAATCATCTGTATCTATGCGGGGAACAGATATAAATATATCTGGGACTTATGATTGGCGTGGAAAAATCCCAACGGTAAAAGCGAACATTTCTTCTAATAATGTCAGTTTACTAAAATTAGTGCCAGAAATGTATTCTGGTTGGGTGCGTCCGAATAGGGAATTAAATGTATTTCATGATATAAATTTACATGGCGCAGATATTAGAAAATTCGATTTTGATGTAAGTGTCGATTTAAAGCACTTTGTTGTATATCGTGATATGGATTTAGTGAATACAAAAATAAATGTTGGTTATAAAAATCAAAAAGGTCGTGTCGATGCAGATGTAGGAATTGCTGGTGGCAAGATGATTGTGGGTGCTGATTTTACAATCAGAGAAGATGGTGAAATATTTATTAAAACTGGTGTTTATGCCCATGAGTTGTCGATGGGTAAATTAATGGATGAAATCAGAATACATGACTTTATTGTTGGGTTGCCTTTGGATATATATGGTTATTTCGAAGCACATGGAAAAAATATGTCACAATGGATGCAAACAATAACAGGACCCGTACAGGCTTATTCGGTGGGTGTTGGATATGCGTATCCCAAGTTGGTTGAAAATATTTATGGGGCCGATGTGTTAACTTCGTTACGTCATAGTATTCAAGATTTATTTACCGAAGATAAAAAACATGACAAGGCAAAAATATCTGATTTGGTCGCTAATTTAAAACTGCGCAATGGTGATATAGAAACGAAAAATGGTGTGGCAATTGAAACAAATGCCATTAATGCCAGATTAGCCAGAGATTTGAATTTGGGTGACGAAACTATAGATTTGGCTTTAACAACTGTTCCTGCGCGTGGATTAAAATTATCACTTACAGGTAATGTTGTTAATACCGTTGAAATTGTTGGCAATTTAGCAGAACCTGATATACAAATAAATGGTGCTGCTATGGCGGGCAAGGTTGTGTCTGCAACAGGTATAGGACTTTTGTTGATGCCGTTGACAGGCGGTGTCAGTTTTGTGGCTGGATTGTTTGCAGGTGGTTTGTTAGAAAATTGGTTGGCGGATAGCGAACCTTGTAAAACTGCTTTGGAAAAAGGTGCCCCAGCCGCAGAAGATGATCCTGAATGGATGGATATTCCTGTACAAGAATTAGCAAATCGTATGATAAAAGATAAGGAGTAGTAAGAAATGACACATGTGTCAGAAATTATTCAATTAGGAATAATTATTGTTTTTGTGTGGTATTTTTATAAGAAACTGATACAAAATACAGCTTCTGAAAAGTTGGTGCGCGGTATTTTGGGGTTGGTTTTATTGTGGGTGTTCAGTTTTGTTTGCTCGATGTTGCATTTGAATTTGATGGCAGGTTTTCTACATTGGGTTGCATTGTTCTTGTCAATTAGTTTGATTGTTGTGTTTCAACCAGAATTGCGTAAGTTTATGGCGTTGATGGGAAATATTCAAGGTTGGCGCCAACTATTTTCGTGGTCCAAAGACAACAAAAATCTGCATACGCGTGATACATCTTCGTTGGATGCTATTGTCAGTGCGGTTGAATATATGTCTGGTAAGCATACTGGAGCATTGATAGTGTTTCCAACAATGTTGGACGAATCGGTAATAGAACGCAAAGGTATTGTTGTTAATGCAAAAATCACAAGCGAGTTATTATTAACAATATTCTTTAATAAAACGCCATTACATGATGGGGCTGTTATTGTAGAAAATAATCGTATCGCATATGCAGGGGCGATTTTGCCGTTGTCCCAAAATAATTTAAATTGGAAATATGGGACACGTCATCGTGCGGCTTTGGGATTAAGTGAAGTGTCGTCTGCGACTGTTTTGGTTGTATCCGAAGAAAGTGGGGATATATCCATTGCAGAAAAAGGAAAAATAACCAAATACGATGATGTGAAAAAATTACGTGCCAAATTAGAAAAAATTATGAAAATATAGTCGTTTCTTTGGGTTAGTATACCGCCAAAAGCATTTTTGGCGGTATTTTTGTTTTTGCGGACTTTTACTCTTGCGCCGAATCGGTGTTTTTTGATAAAATGCGATACAGAATGTAGGAAGAACAAAGAAGAAAAAGAAAAGTTAGGAGTATTATTATGGAATTTTCTGTTTTTCGTCAGGTTTTGATCCGCGCGTTAGGACATATGCAATCTATCGTTGAAAAACGCGCAACCTTGCCGATTTTGATGAATGTAAAGTTGGAAGTTTCGGACGATTTAGTTTTGTCTGCGACCAATGTTGATTTGGAATTGGTTGAACATGTGGCTGCGGATATTACTTTGGCTGGCAAAACAACTGTGCCTGTTCAAATGTTGTATGATATCGTTCGTAAATTACCTGATGATGCCGAAATTTCTTTTAAGCAAGTTGGTGATCAATTGGTTGTATCCAGTGGTCGTGCGGTATTCCATTTACCAACATTGCCGGCTGAAAACTTCCCAGCAATGGCGGGTAGCAATTTGACTACTAAGTTCCAAATGACAACAGGTGATTTGGCTCATTTGATAAATCAAACAAAGTTTGCAATTCCAACAGATGATGTTCGTTATCATTTAGGTGGTATTTATTTCCATATTTCCGAAGAAGGCAAAAACAAAATGTTGACAGCAGTTGCAACGGATGCGCAGCGTTTGGCTTTGTGCGCAATGGTTGCACCATCTGACAGTGTTGAAATGCCTGCTGTTATTTTGCCTCGTCGTGTTATTGGTGAATTGTCTAAATTGTTGGAAGATGCCAATGTTGACGATGTTATGATTGAATTGTCTGATACCAAGGCTCGCTTTACAATTGGTTCTGCAATTTTGACAAGCAAATTGGTTGATGCACAATATCCAAACTATCGTGTTGTTATTCCAAAGGGTAATGACAAGATCGCCGTTATGGATAGAAAACAATTTGTAAACGCTGTCGATTTGGTATCTGTGGCCAGTGTTGATAAAACAAAGTCTGTTCAGTTGACATTTTCAACTAACAAATTGGTTATAAATGCATCCAGTCCGGACGCTGGAACTGCGACCCAGGAATTAGATATTGAATACAATGGCGATAATTCATTTACTGTTGTATTTAATGTAAAGTTCTTGTTGGATGTCGCAAGTCAGGTCGAAGGTGAAAAGTTCCAGATGGAAATGCAAGATGCGTTGTCACCAACAACTATCAAATCTACAGATAAAAAGACAGATGCATTGTTCGTGTTAATGCCAATGCGTATGTAATAATTTTAGATTTCTTAAAAATGCGCCAATGGCGCATTTTTTTGTAATATTTTGTTGATTTCAGTGCGTAAAAAATTATAATTGTCCCATATTAAATTAACCAAGGGGTATTATTATGGCTTCTTTTATTGCAAATGATATGCGTGTGGGTTGGGTTATTTCCCATAATGGAAAACGTTATTCTGTTACTTCTATTACAAAAGTGAAACCAGGTAAGGGTGGTGCTTTTGTTCAGGCTGACTTGCGTGATATCGATTCGGGTAACAAGGGTGGTGATCGTTGGCGCGCCGAAGATAAAGTCGAAAAATTGATGGTTGAAGATTTGGAATGCCAATATTTGTATTCTGATGGAACAGATGCATACTTTATGAATTTGTCTGATTATGAACAATTCACAATGCCTGTGGATTCTTTGGGCGATCAAATGAAATTCTTGGCACCTGAAATGATGGTTCGTGCAAACTTTGTCGAAGGGCACCCAGTATCGATTACTTTGCCAAAGACAGCTATTGCTACAATCGTTGAAACAGAACCAGCATTAAAAGGTCAGACTGCAACAGGCAGTGGCGGTAAACCTGCAATTTTGGATAACGGTGTTCGTGTTCAGGTTCCTGTATTTGTAGAACAAGGCGAAAAGATTGTCGTAAATACTGAAACTTTGGAATACGTAGAACGTGCCAAATAATGAAAAATATAGCTAAAATTAAAAATTGGTGATGTTTATCACCAATTTTTTTTATGTTTCAATTTTTTTTTAGCTTTTTTTGTGGTATAATATATACAAGCAAACAATAAACGATGAGGAAGGAAAATGAAAAAAATACTTGTTTTTGCAGGTTTTATGGGGTTATTTGTTATGGCTGGTGCCAATGCTACTGATCCTATCCAGGTTGCAACAGTAAAGCATGTTAGAACACAAGCTGCTTCGGTTAGCACAGTATTAGACGCAGTTGAAGATGCTGCTACTGCTGATGCGACCAGCAACACAACTAATGGTACAGCTATTACTACTATGCAAACAGATAGACAGCCAACCGCGAGTAATACACCATGTTCACAATTTAATGCTAATGAGCATAGTGGCTGTGGGTATATTTCTACAGGTGGCCCAAATGGTACAAAACAGTGGGTTTTGATCGCAAAAACGCCTGCTTCCAGTGGGAATTAATAGCTGATTAAGTTATCGGTTAGGCAACATCCTGACAATATGTCAGTTGGGTGTTGTATTGAGAGTTCTTTGTGTGTGTGGGAGAGACCGCGAGTTTTTTGCGGTCTTTTTTTAATCGTTTATTTTGTCGTGACTGTGAAATACTTCACGAATTAAGAATATACATGTATCACGGACGGCATCGCGTCCAGCGTCCAAATATTCACGTGGATTAAAGTTTTCTGGGTGTTTGTACAGGGTTTTGCGGATTGCAGCAGTAGTTGCGAGCCTCAGATCGCTATCTATATTTATTTTACAAATATGGGTTTTTGTTGCTGCGAATTTTAGTTGTTCCAAATCAATCCCCATGGCGTTTTGGATATTGCCACCGAATTTGTTGATATCATCGACCAGATTTTCCGGAATGCTGGATGCGCCATGTAAAACCAAAGGGGTATTTGGGATTTTTTCTTGGATTTCTTTTAAAATATCGAATCGCAATTCTTCGTCGGCACTCTTGCGTTTATAGGCGCCGTGACTGGTTCCGA
>JAEEGL010075255.1_pt1 | contig 11086 bp, 11 predicted proteins | sample 9134231 | NCBI WGS metagenome assembly JAEEGL01 (sample SAMN16246548, study PRJNA631951) | gut metagenome | biome: gut microbiome; feature: rumen; material: fiber-attached | host: Bos | place: Iran: Karaj | collected 2018-10
GGAGAGTTAATATATGTGGGGAGATATAGCAATAGCATTTATGATTGCTTTTGTGATTTCATTTATGGCAACGCCACATACTATAAAGCTTGCAAAGATGATAGGCGCAGTTGATACTCCAAATGACGAAAGACGTATTAATAAAGTTGTTATGCCTAGACTTGGAGGATTAGCTGTTATACTTGGATTCTGTATATCTGTAGTATATCTTTTGATAGTTACTCAGGTTGAAGATAAGATTCATTTTTACCAAGACAATTTGATATATAAACTTATTGGATTTATGCTTGGTGGAATGATTATTGGAATTACATGCTTTGTTGACGATGTTAAAGGAGTGCCAGCTATAATCAAACTAATAGCTCAAATAATAGCTGCAGTAGTTTGTGTTAGATTTGGAATTAGAATTGATACTTTAAGTATTTCTCTTTGGAATATTGACGAAGCAGGTGAACTATTCTATACAATTTTAACAATTGGTTGGATAGTTGGAATTACAAATGCTTTAAATTTAATAGATGGTTTAGATGGATTATCTACAGGTATTTCACTCATAGCTTGTGTTTCACTATTGATAATCTTTTCACTAAATGGATCACCACTAATTTCAATAATATTAATTACAGCTCTAGGTGGTGCGTTACTTGGATTTTTACCATATAACTTTAATCCTGCAAAAACATTTATTGGTGATACAGGATCAAACTTTTTAGGATATTGTTTATCTATTATAGCAATTTTGGGAATAGCTAAAACATATACAGCGATAGTAATTGTTGCACCACTATTAGTTTTAGCACTTCCAATATTCGATACATTATCTTCAATAGTAAGAAGATTAATAAATGGTAAATCAATTAAAGCGATTATTGAACCGGATGCAAAACATATACATCATAAATTACTAAAAAAAGGATTTACTCAAAAACAAGCGGTATTAATTCTATATGGAATTACAGCATCATTTGGAATGTTTGCTATAATTCTTATGGAGAGTGGATTCTGGAAAGCAATTTCGTTTTTAGCAATAATTGTTATTGCTATAGCAATGGGTTATAAAGAATTCTTTAAACAAAAACTTCTAGGTGACTTTGACGAAGATACAGAAACTGAAGGAGTTAAAGAAGAAGGGGAAGAGAAGACTGAAGAAAACGAAGAAAAGGTTATTGAATTCGATCAATATAAGAAAATAAATTAAAAAATGTTTTTTAAGAGAAGATGAAAAATCTTCTCTTTTTTTATGTTTTTTCAAAAATATAGTGTACAAAATGGAAAAAAGTGATATAATGTAATCGATAAAAAAATATCGATATATTTATATCGAATTAAAGGGAGAGAAACATGAAGGAACGAACTTCAGTATCGAATGCTTGCTTAGCGAGACTCCCAAGATATTTAAGACTGCTTAAGGATAGGAGAGAGTCTAATGTAAAGACGATTTCCTCCACAGATATTGCAAGAGAATTAAAGTTAAAACCAATTCAAGTCAGAAAAGATTTAGCTTTAGTTAATGAAGGTAGTGGAAAACCTGGAGTAGGATTTGAAATTAACGATTTGATATATAACATTGAAAACTATCTTGGAGTGAAAACAAAAAAGAATGTAGTAATCATTGGTGCAGGAAGGCTTGGACAAGCACTTATGAATTACAATGGATTCGAAAACGATATTCAAATAGTAATGGCATTTGATAAAGATAAAAGAAAATGTAATGATAAAAACATTATATATATAGATAGACTTGAGGAATTTGTTAAAAAGAAGCGAATTAAAGTAGCAGTTTTAACAATTCCAGGAGACGACGCACAAAGCATTTGTGATAGATTGGTAAGGCTTGGAGTTAAAGCTATATGGAATTTTGCTCCAACTAATCTAAAAGTACCGGAAGGCGTGGTGGTAAAAAATGAAGATCTATCGGCTTCACTAACAATGCTATTAAACAAATTAAAATATGAGGAGGACAAATAATATGAAAGAGTACGAAGTAATTGACAGTGTAGAAAAACTGAATTTGGCATTAGAAAAAGTCAGCAAGGCACAAGAAGAGTTCTCAACATATTCACAAGAACAAGTGGATAAGATTTTCTTAGCAGCTTCTATGGCAGCTAACAAAGCAAGAATACCACTTGCTAAAATGGCTGTTGAAGAAACAGGAATGGGAGTTGTAGAAGATAAGGTTATAAAAAACCACTTCGCATCTGAATACATTTACAATAAGTATAGAAACGAAAAAACTTGTGGTGTGATTGAAGAAGATAAGGCATATGGGTATAAGAAAATTGCAGAACCAATAGGAATTATTGCTGCAGTTATTCCAACAACAAATCCAACATCTACAGCAATTTTTAAAACACTTCTTTGTTTGAAAACAAGAAATGGAATAGTAATAAGCCCACATCCAAGAGCTAAGAAATCAACTATCGAAGCTGCAAGAATCGTTCTAGAAGCAGCAGTAGAAGCTGGAGCACCAGAGAATATCATTGCATGGATTGATGTTCCATCACTAGAGCTTACGAATATACTTATGCAATCTGCTGATACAATTTTAGCTACTGGTGGACCAGGTATGGTTAAATCAGCATACTCAAGTGGAAAACCAGCTTTAGGAGTTGGTGCAGGAAATGTTCCAGCAGTTATTGATGAGACTGCAGACATAATCTTAGCGGTTAACTCAATAATTCATTCAAAGACATTTGACAACGGTATGATATGTGCTTCAGAGCAATCAGTAATTATCTTAGATAAAATCTATGATAAAGTTAGAGATGAATTTGAGAAGAGAGGATGCTATTTCCTTAAAGAAGAAGAACTAAATAAAGTAAGAAAAACAATTATTATTAATGGTTCTTTAAACGCTAAGATAGTTGGACAATCAGCATATAATATAGCTAAACTAGCAGAAGTTGACGTCCCTGAAACTACAAAAATCTTAATTGGTGAAGTAGAAAGCGTAGATATTTCAGAAGAATTTGCTCATGAAAAATTATCACCAGTTTTGGCAATGTATAAAGCAAAAGATTTTGATGATGCAATATCAAAAGCATATAGATTGGTTTTTGATGGTGGTATTGGTCATACATCTTCACTATACATTAATACAATTACTGAGAAAGAAAAAATAGAAAAATTTGAAAACACTATGAAGACATGTAGAGTAGTAATTAATACTCCATCATCACAAGGTGGAATTGGAGATCTATATAACTTTAAACTTACTCCATCTCTTACACTTGGTTGCGGATCTTGGGGTGGTAACTCAGTATCAGAAAATGTTGGAATTAAACATTTATTAAATATAAAAACTGTAGCAGAGAGGAGAGAGAATATGCTTTGGTTTAGAGCACCTGAAAAGGTATATATTAAAAGAGGTTGTTTACCAGTTGCACTTGAAGAATTAAAAGAAGTGTTAGGTAAAAAGAAAGTATTTATAGTAACAGATACATTCTTATTTGAGAATGGATATACAAAAGGAATTACAGATAAATTAAATGAAATGGGAATAGAACATACTACATTTTCAAATGTAGCACCAGATCCAAATTTAGCATGTGCTGAAGAAGGAGCAAGACTAATGAATGAATTCAAACCAGACTGCATCATTGCAGTAGGTGGTGGTTCAGCTATGGATGCTGCTAAAATAATGTGGGTTCTTTATGAACATCCAGAAGTAGACTTTTTAGATATGGCAATGAGATTTTGTGATATAAGAAAAAGAATTTATACATTCCCTAGAATGGGAGAAAAGGCTTACTTTATCGCAGTTCCAACTTCTGCAGGAACTGGCTCTGAAGTTACACCATTCGCAGTTATTACTGATGAAAAAACAGGAATTAAATATCCTTTAGCTGATTATGAATTATTACCAAAGATGGCAATAGTAGATGCAGATATGATGATGAATGCACCAAAAGGATTAACATCAGCTTCTGGTATAGATGCATTAGTTCACTCAATTGAAGCATATGTATCTATGATGGCTACAGAATTTACTGATAGCTTAGCACTAGAAGCAATCAAGATTATATTTGAATATTTACCTAGAGCATATGAAAATGGTGCAAATGATCCAGAAGCAAGAGAGAAGATGGCAAATGCAGCAACTATAGCTGGTATGGCTTTCGCAAATGCATTCTTAGGAATCTGTCATTCAATGGGACATAAACTTGGAGCATTCCACCACTTACCTCATGGTGTTACAGTTTCATTAGTATTAAATGAAGTTATGAAGTACAATGCTTCAGAAGCTCCAACTAAGATGGGTACATTCCCACAATATGAATATCCTCACACATTAAGAAGATATGCTGAAATAGCAGAAGCATTAGGAATCGATGGAAAAGACGATAATGAGAAATTAGAAAAACTATTAGTTAAAATAGATGAATTAAAAGATAAAATAGGTATCAAACATACAATTAAAGACTATGGTATTTCAGAAGAAGATTTCTTAGCAACATTAGATGAAATGTCTGAGCAAGCATTTGATGACCAATGTACAGGTGCTAACCCAAGATATCCATTAATCAGTGAAATTAAAGATTTATATATGAAAGTTTATTATGGAGAGGAGAAGTAAGATGGAGCTTAATTTAAATAATCCTATAGCTGAAAGAGCTACTAAAACAGTATATAGAGACGATGATAAAACAATAAAATTATTTGTTGAAAACTATTCGAAAGCTAACATATTAAACGAAGCTTTGAACCAAGCAAGAGTTGAAGAAGGTACAGATCTTAAGATACCAAAACTATTAGCAGTTACTAAAGTAGAGAATAGATGGGCATTGGTTTCAGAGTACATTGAAGGAAAGACATTAGAGACATTAATGAATGAAAATCCAGATAGAATGGATGAATATATGGATTTATTTATCAATATTCAACTTGAGATTCTTTCTAAAAATGTTCCAATGCTTAATAGAATTAAAGACAAATTTAGAAGAAAACTAACAGAAACATCACTAATTGATGAGAATACTAAATATGAACTTATGCAAAGGCTAGATAGTATGGAAAATCATCATAAAGTATGTCATGGAGATTTTAATCCAAGTAATGTTATTATTACTGATAGTGGTGAGCATTATATTATAGACTGGGCTCATGTTACACAAGGAAATGCTTCTGCAGATGCAGCAAGAACATTCTTAATCTTTTCACTAGAAGGAAAAGAAGAATTAGCAGAAAAATATATCAATCTATTTTCAGAAAAGAGCGGTATAGAAAAAAGATTAATTCAAAGTTGGATACCAATAGTTGCAGCTACTCAGATGACAAAAGGAAATGAACACGAAAGAGAATTACTAAGTAGATGGACAGATGTAGTTGAATACTAAAGAATAAAAAATAAGGCCTAGCGAGCTAGTCCTTATTTTTCATATTCAATTATTTGTTATTTTTTTCTTGGATTTTTTTGTTGATAGAAATTGATTGGAAGAATAATTCATATACAATTTTCCAGCCTAGCATTAAAATTACGATTACATTTGTTAAACCTTCATTATCGATTATGTTTGATCTATCTACTACGAAGAAGATTGCACATAATACTAAGAATTTTCCAGCTGTTTTTACAGCATCCTTTTTGTGAGATGTTTCCATCTCAGCTTCACTAAGTACATTTAGTAAAGGTCTAAATAATAATGCGTCTGTTGATACATATAGTACACCATATGCTGCTATTGTTGCAGCTAGGATTCTAAAGTCTTTTAATGCTTCTATTGCTTCATGATAATATGATACCTCACCAGTTGCCTGTGCTATTGCTCCATAAATTATATATCCAAGTACTGTCATTAAAACTCCTGTGCTAAATAATCTTACAACAGTTTCTATATTCATTCTATTCTTTTTCATAATAATCACACTCCTTACATATCTAAATATTCTTTTATTTTTCTTATATATCTTCTAGATACATATGAATAGTTTCCACTTAAGAAGTTAATTAGTATTGTTCCACTTAATTTAAAATTCATATTCTTTACTTTCTTGAAATTGACTATTTCTGAATTTGATATTCTAATAAAATCATTTCCTGGTAGAATAGACTCAACTTCATAAAGACGTTGCTTTAATTGGTATGTTTCTTTTTCTGTTCTAAGGAATACTTTCTTATTCTCAGAATAGATAGATTCAATTTCTTCGAATGGGATGAAGTAAACATCTTCATCTAAATATCCTTTTAAATAACTTGTGTTTTTTTCGAATGAAGTAATTACATTTTGTAATTCAACTATTTCTTGAGTTAAACTACTAGTGTATATTTTTACTTCTGGTTCGTTAAAATTCTTATCAACTATAATTTCTACTTTCATATGGATCCTCTCTATAATATCGATATCGACTTTTTCTATTTTTATTATAACACTGTAAAGCATTCATGTGTGAAAAAAATGATAAATGGAATATTTCGTGGGATAACTGGTCAAAAATAGGGTAAAAATGTAAAAAAAAGACCTAAAATTTGCAATATTATGTAAAGTGTGGTATAATATACATGATTTTGCGTATAATCCAAAATCACTGATTTAGTGAAACAACCACAATAGTGAGGACGACAAAAAGGGAGGAATGGTTGATGATGGAACGGAATCAGATTGTTTCTAGGGAAGAACTGACCAGAGAAATTGAAAGGAACGTTCTTTCCACCGCTTCAAAAGCAGTTACTGTTGAAGCAAACTACTTCCACAGGTTGGCGCCGGGCTCTGATGCTGAGCTTATGAGAAATCCCGAATCTATGGGATTCAGCGAAGGTATCAAATTCTATGAGGTGATTTCTGAGCTGACACGTGATGGCTATGCGGTCAAAGAACCGTATGCTTTCTGCGTATCTGACTACTACAGAGTGTCCCTCGACAAGAAGACAAGCCTGGTCGATGCTACCGAGAGTTTCAAACGGAAGTATGGTGCACTCATCTTGACTGCTTGAAGCATGGCATTCTGAAGTAAAAGGGCGGTGCATTGCGCCGCCCTTTTGAATTCAAAAATTATAATGAGGAAAATCTACGGAAATCACTTATACCGGGCATTATTGACTTTTTTTCCTTATTTTAGTATAATATGTGCTGGAGTTGATTTTTTATGTATTACAATTGGGAAAAGCAAACTAATACAGAAGAACTTAAAGTAATATGTAATTTAATAAGAAATGGCGAGATTGTAATTTTCCCTACGGAAACAGTATATGGAATAGGGGCAAATGCATTAGATCCAGTTGCAGTTGGAAAGATTTTTGCTGCTAAAGGTAGACCAGCGGATAATCCACTTATCGTGCATTTAGCAGATAAGAGAAAACTAACTGAAATTGTAGAAGAACCAAATAGTGTTGAACAAAAGTTGATAGATGCTTTTATGCCAGGACCATTTACTTTAATATTAAAGAGAAGACCAATCGTACCAGATATAGTTACTGCTGGACTTGATACAGTTGCTATTAGAATGCCTGACAATGTTATAGCAAGAGGAATAATTACCTTTTCAGGAGTTCCGATTGCTGCACCTAGTGCAAATATATCTGGAAAACCTAGCGGAACTAATATCGCAGACATTAGAAGAGAACTTGAAGGAAAAGTTTCTGCAATTGTTGATGGAGGAGAAACGAAGATAGGATTAGAGTCAACAGTTGTAAAAGTTGATGAAGATGGTGTGCCAGTTATTCTAAGACCAGGTAAAGTAACGCCAGAGGATATTGAAAGAGTAGTTGGCGTAGTAAGAATAGATAGTAAGATATTTGATAAAGTATCTAATGACGAAAAAGTTGAAAGCCCAGGTATGAAGTATAAACACTATTCTCCAGAAAGCAAATGTAGACTAATAAATTGTAAAGATGAATTAGATCAAATATTTTATATAAAAAAATATATCACAGAATATCAAGGCAACGTTGTAATAATAGGATTTGAAGAACATAAGAATAAATTATATTTAGAAGACGAAAGATTCATTTCAGTAGGAAACATAGGAGATTTAGATACATATGCAAAAAATATTTATTCAGCTTTAAGAAAAGCTGATGAACTTAAACCTAAGATGATTCTAATAGAAGGCGTCGAAAGAAAAGGTTTAGGATATGCAATTATGAATAGATTACTAAGAACTTGTGAATACGATATTATTGAAAAATAATGAGGTGTTTATGAAAATTAAGAAATTAGATAAAAGAAAATTTACTGCAAATCAAGCAATGATATTAGGACATTTCAATATTGCTACTCCGCTTGAAACAGTAAAAGAACTTGCAAGCAAAGAAAAATCTATAACAAGATTTGGCGATGGCGAATTTGATATGATTTACGGAATAGGAATGAATTATCAAAAATACAATCCAGATCTTGCAAAGAGATTAGAAGAAGTGCTTTTAAGCGATGAAGATGGATTACTTATAGGAATTCCAAATGTGTTTAATCCAGAGTATGTAGATGAGTATACTGGATTTGCAACAGAATTTTGGCCTAAGTGGACAAATGATTATAAGTTTAAAATACTAAGATTAGTAGATAGAGAAAGAAAATATTATTCTGCACAGATTAGTAGATTTTATTTAGACTATAAGGATAAATCTAATGTGGGAGAATATGTAAAAGAGCTAAAGAAGATTTGGGACGGCAAAGATGTTGTCATTGTAGAGGGTGAAAAATCTAGACTTGGAGTAGGCAATGACCTATTCGATAATATGAATTCTATTCAAAGAGTAATCTGCCCAGCAGAAAACGCATTTGAAATATACGATAGAATTTTAAATCAATTGTTAAAACTACCTAAAGATAAGTTAATACTATTAGCTTTAGGACCAACAGCTACGGTTCTTGCATATGATATGTATAAAGCAGGATATCACGTAATTGATATTGGACATGTAGATATCGAATATGAATGGTTCCTAAGAAAAGCCACAAAGAAAATAAAAATAGAAAATAAATATGTGACTGAAGTTAAAGAAGGAAGAGTAGATATTCAAGATATTAAAGATTCAAAATACCAAAATGAAATTATAGAAAGGATTCTATAATAGAAAAAGAGGTTATCATGAAGAAAGAAGTGAATTTTGGCATAGGATTTATTACAGGTAGACCTAACATTTGTAGCATTATTAATAATTACTATGACTACTTTTTAAAACAAGTTGAAGAGTTAGACTATAAAGTAAATATCACAATATTTGTTTTATTTGATTTAACTTACCAATTTACAACTAGAATTGATTTTTATGGCATATTACCAGCAGTATATAAAAATATAAATATAAAATACATTACTCCAGAGGCAATAGATGAAGATAAAAAGAAGATAATGTCAAAATATGACATTTCAGAAAAGGATGCTTCATTACTTTTAGGTAAAGGTTATGCAAAAGCAAGAAATACAATTTTATATTATGCATTAAAAAGAGGCATTGATTATCTTCTTTATTGGGATGATGATGAATATCCATTAGCAAACATCAAAGAAGATAAAGAGGTTGAATGGATTAAACAACCAAATATTCTAGAACATCTAAAATATATAGAAAAAGCTGATATCACATATGGATATAGATGCGGTTTCATGAATCCTATTCCATATATTGAATATGATGATGAAATTCATGAAGAAGACTATAAAAAATTTATTGATGCTTTAGAAAATGAAGTAATCAACTGGGAAAAGGCTCAAAAAGCAAGACAAGACACATCAAATCTAAGTTATGCAGATAGAGAAATCGCAGAACAAAAAAAGAAACCAGAAGTTGTTACAGATATTGGAACTAAGAATTTCGTTCTTGGTTCAGGTATATGCTTGAACTTAAGACACTTAGAAAAAATACCAGCATTTTATAATCCTCCTGGAGCAAGAGGTGAAGATACATTCTTCTCATGTGCTCTTACAGGAAAAGATGCTAAAGTATTAAGGGTTCCAACATACCATTTCCACGATTGTTTCTTAAAATATAGATCTTTGATGAAAGATAAATTCCCAAAAACAATTAGAAGAATTGCATTAGACGATAATGGAATTGAACAAAGATTTTTGAAAACAACAGTAGGCTGGACAAAGTATAAGCCATTAATGTATTATATTATTGATAGAGAAAACTATAGATCAATAATTGATACAGCAAGACAAAATCTTGTTGATTGTGTTCCTAAGATTAATACAGCATTTGAAACATGTGATTTTGGATGCTTAATTAGAGAACTAGATGACTATGACAAAAATGTTAAGAAACATTTTAAAGAGTTCCAAAAGACTACAGAAGTTTGGGACGATTTGAAAATGAAAATTCGTGAAGATATGAAGTATTAGAATTTTAGGCACTCTCTTTATACGTAAGGAGAATGCCTTTTATAATAAACATAAGAGGGATGAAAATGTTTTTAATTGTAGGATTAGGAAATCCAGAAGTGGAATATTCTAAAACTAGACACAACATGGGATTTAATGTAATTAATAAGTTAGCGGAAGAATATTCAATTGAAGTGAATAAGAAAAAGTTTAAAGCTTTATATGGTACAGGGGAGATAGAAGGAGAAAAAGTAGTTCTTTTGAAACCTCAAACATATATGAACTTAAGCGGACAAGCTGTAGTAGAAGCTTTGAATTTTTATAAGATCGATTTAGAGAATTTGATTCTTATTTATGACGATATCGATGTTGCACCATCATATATTAGAATTAGAAAAAGTGGTGACCCAGGAAGTCATAAAGGAATGATTTCAGTAACAGAGTTACTTGGAAGTAAAGACTTTTGTAGAGTAAGAGTAGGAATTGGAAGACCTGAATACATGAACGATATGATTAATTATGTAATTGGAGCTATTCCTGAAGAAGAAGTAAAACTTTTAGATAAGGGAACAGATCTTGCCAAAGATGCTATTATTGAAATGATGAAGAATGGTTACGATTCAGCAATGAACAAATTTAATAAAAAGAAAGAAAGCAAAGAATGAAAAAAGAACTTGTAATATGTGACTACGAAAACAAAAAAGAAATTCTTCTTTACGAAGATGGTGAAGTAGTTGAAGAATATGCTGAAGATGAAAATAATAAGTCAATTGAGGGAAATATATATGTTGGTAAAGTTCAAAATGTATTAACAGGACTTCAA
>JAEEGL010801884.1_pt1 | contig 11086 bp, 8 predicted proteins | sample 9134231 | NCBI WGS metagenome assembly JAEEGL01 (sample SAMN16246548, study PRJNA631951) | gut metagenome | biome: gut microbiome; feature: rumen; material: fiber-attached | host: Bos | place: Iran: Karaj | collected 2018-10
TAAATGGAAGAATTGATTTATTAGAAGCAGAAGGCGTAATGAATTTGATTGAAGCAAAATCAGATATTTCAAGAAGCCTTGCCTTAAAGCAATTAAATGGGGTAGTTTCTAATAATATAAAGGAATTAAGAGATAAAATACTAAAGTTACTAGCTAATATTGCAGTTAATATTGATTATCCTGAATATGAAGATATTTTAGAAATAACAACTGAAGATATAAAAGAAGAAATAGAAAATATTGAAGCAAAATTAAAAGAAATACTAAAACAAAGCAAGGATTCAACTATTGTTTTAGATGGACTTAAAACAGTTATTTTGGGAAGACCAAATGTAGGAAAGAGTAGTATCCTAAATCTTCTTTTAGACGAAGAAAAAGCAATTGTAACCGATGTTGCAGGAACTACAAGAGATATTGTTGAAGGAAATCTTAATCTAAATGGTGTTTATTTAAAACTGCTAGATACAGCAGGAATACATGAAACAAGCGATAAAGTTGAAGAAATTGGAATCAATAAAAGTTTAAAACTAATTAAAGAAGCAGAATTAATTCTTCTTGTATTAGATAATGGTCAAGAATTAACAAAAGAAGATAGGGAATTATTAGAACTAACGAAAGATAAAAATAGAATAATTATAGTAAATAAAATAGATTTAGAAAGAAAACTTGAGTTAGACGAAGAAAATGTAGTATATCTAAGTGCTTTAACTAAAGAAGGAATTAAAGAGTTGAGAAGAAAGATTGTTGAAATGTTCAATCTTGATTCAATAAATACAGACATGAATATGTTTGTTAATGCTGAAGATATAGCAAAGATTAGGAAATGTTTAACCTTAATTAATAAGATAAAAGAAGGAATAAAAAATAACGTATTAATCGATATGATTGAAATAGACTTAAAAGAAATAAATGATCTTTTAGGATCAATCATAGGAGAATTATACGACGAAGAAATATTAGATACGATATTTAAAAACTTTTGTTTAGGAAAGTAGGTGAAAAAATGGATTACGAAGTAATCGTTGTTGGCGGTGGTCACGCAGGTTGTGAAGCAGCGTTAGCATGCGCAAGAAAAAAGCATAAAACATTACTAATAACAGCAAATATAAACAATATCGCCGACATGCCTTGTAATCCATCAATCGGTGGTTCGGCGAAAGGAATTGTCGTTCGTGAAATCGACGCCCTAGGTGGCGAGATGGGAATAAACGCCGATAAGAGCCAAATTCAAATAAAAGTATTAAACGACGCTAAAGGGCCAGCGATAAGAGCATTAAGAGCTCAAGCTGATAAAGTGGATTATCCTAAAAATATGCTTAAAACACTTCAAAAGACAAAAAATCTTGAAATTAAAGAAGCAATGGTAGAAGATTTAATCGTTGAAGATAATAAAGTTAGGGGAGTTGTTCTAGAAAATAATGAAAAAGTAAAATCAGAAGCTGTAATTTTAACAACAGGGACATATTTAAGAGCAAGTATTATGGTTGGTTCAACAAGAAAAAATGAAGGACCACATGGAGAAAGACGCTCAAAAGACTTAAGTAATAATCTTAAAAAACTAGGTTTCAAAATAATTCGTTTAAAAACTGGAACACCACAAAGAATTGCAAAAGAATCAATTGATTTTACCAAAACTAAAGTAGAGTATGGATCTAAAAAGAATATATATTTTAGCTTTGATGATAACAAACCTTATAAAATTGAAGATCAAATACCATGTCATTTAATCTATACAAATGCAAAAACACATGAAATTATTAGAAAAAATCTAAACAAATCAAGTATGTATGGAGGACTTGATGACATTGAAGGAGTAGGACCAAGATACTGTCCTTCAATCGAGGATAAAATCGTAAGATTTTCCGATAAGGAAAGGCATCAATTGTTTTTAGAACCTGAAAGCAAATACAATAATTCAATTTATTTACAAGGATTTTCAACAAGCATGCCGCATGACGTTCAAGATAAAATGGTGCATAGTTTAGAAGGATTAGAAAATGCTAAAATTTTGAAATATGCCTACGCAATTGAATATGATGCAATATACCCAACACAACTAAATAAGACTTTGGAAACAAAATTAATTGAAAACTTATATACAGCGGGTCAGATAAATGGAACAAGCGGATATGAAGAAGCCGCATGCCAAGGACTAATTGCAGGAATTAATGCATCTTTAAAACTAGAAAACAAAGAACCTTTAATTTTAAAGAGAAATGAAGCATATATAGGTGTTTTAATTGATGATTTGATAAACAAAGGTGTTAAAGATCCATATAGATTATTAACTTCAAGAGCAGAATATCGCTTATTATTAAGAAGTGATAACGCCGATATGAGATTAAGAGAATATGGGCATAAAATTGGGTTAGTAGGTAAGAAAAAATATGACAAGTTCTTAGAAAAGAAAAAGAAAATAGAAGAACTTACTCAAAAATTAAAAACGACAAGAATCACACCGACAAAAGAGATTAATGAATACCTAAAGTCATTAGATTCTGCTCCATTAAAAGAAGGAATCAGTTTATATGAACTACTAAAAAGAAGCGAAATATCTTTTGAACATATCAACAAATTTTTAAATATGGAAATCGAAAATGATATTGTTGAACAAGTAGTAATAAACGATAAGTATGAGGGATATATAGCTAAAGCAGAAAAAGAAGCGGAAAAAATGTTAAAACTTGAAAGTAAAGAAATACCAAAAGATATTAATTACGACAAAGTTAAAAATATAGCATCAGAAGCTCGTCAAAAACTAAACGAAGTTCGACCGCTTACTTTAGGTCAAGCTAGTAGAATTAGTGGAGTAAATCCAAGCGATATCGCAGTTTTATCTGTCTATCTAAAAAAGGAGTATAACAATGGATAATCTTGAATTTATTGAATCTTTAAGGAAATTAAATATAGAAGTAGATGAAGAAAAGTTAAATCAACTAAAAAGATACTATGAATTATTGATTGAGTGGAATGAAAAAATAAATCTAACCGCGATAGTAGAAGAAAAAGAGGTTTATTTAAAACATTTTTATGACTCTTTAACAATAACTAAGGTAATAGATTTAAATAGTGTTCAAACTCTAGCAGATGTTGGAACTGGAGCAGGATTTCCTGGGATAGTACTAAAAATCTTCTTTCCAGAAATCCACATAACCTTAATTGATTCGCTAAATAAAAGAACAGAGTTCTTAAAAATTGTTATAAAAGAATTAGGTTTAGATAAAATAGATGTTATAAACGCGCGAGTTGAAGAAATAAATGAAAGAGAAAAATATGATGTAGTAACAGCAAGAGCTGTTGCAAATCTACATATTCTACTTGAAATCTTAACTCCAATTAGCAAGAAATACGTTGTTTTAATGAAGGGCGAAGCAAAAGAGGAATTAAAAAATACTGAAAAGCTCTATAAAGAATTAGATCTAAGCTTGCTACAAATAGAAGAATTCCTACTTCCAATTGAAAATAGTAAGAGAACTCTAATTAAATATGAGAAAAAAAGCCCAACAAGCAACAAATATCCAAGAAACTATGGAGCAATAAAAAAACATCCTTTATAGGAGGTAATATGGAATATTCAAAGAAAAAAGTCGAAGAAAATATCAAAAATAATTTTCAAATTAAAAAGAAATTCGGACAGAATTTCATAATTGATAACAATATTATAAATAATATAATAAATAAGTCAGAAATTGATAGGGATACTCTAGTAATCGAAGTCGGCCCAGGAATGGGAGCATTAACTAGTCTACTTGTAAAAAAAGCAGGACATGTTATCGCCTATGAAATAGATGCGACCTTAAAACCAATATTAGATGAAATAAAAGAAAATAATTTAGAAGTAATTTACGAAGACTTTTTAAAAAGAAATGTTCGTGAGGATTTAAAAAAACAAAAGTATAAAAAACTATATTTAATAGCAAATCTTCCATATTATATAACAACTCCAATCCTAATAAAGATAATCGATGAAAAAATTGATGTCGATAAGATTGTAGTAATGGTACAAAAAGAAGTTGGAGACCGCTTTAAAGCAAAAGAAGGATCAAAAGATTATTCTTCATTATCAATTTTATTCAATTATAACTTTGAAGTATCTAAATTAATGGATATTAGTAGAAATGTATTTATACCAAAACCAAATGTAGATAGTATTATCTTGCTGATGAAAAAGAAAGAAAAAAAAGAGAAAATAAATGATCTTGATGTTTTCTATAAATTAATAAGGGATTCATTTAAATATAAGAGAAAAACAATTAGAAATAATTTAAAGGAATATGATATAAGTAGGATTGAAAAAGTATTAAAAAAATACAACTTAGATTTAAACTCTAGAGCAGAGCAAATCAACTACAAAATTTTTATCGAAATAGCTAATGAAATAAGTAAATAAAAGGATTAACCCTATTATATAAAAATGTGTTAATTGTACACAAACATTATAAATGCTAAATTTGCTTAATAAAAATTGAGAAGAGAATATGAGAAGTGATAAACATGTATTTTAACGAAAAATGGGATATCGTTTTAAAAGATGAATTAAAAAAAGATTATTTTGCTAAATTGGGAATTTTTGTTAAAAACGAATACAAAAATAAAACCATTTTCCCAAAATATGAGAATATATTTAACGCATTAAAGCTTACAGATTATGACCAAGTTAAAGTTGTAATTTTAGGTCAAGATCCGTATCATGGTATCAACGAAGCCCATGGTTTATCTTTTTCTGTTCAAAAAGGAGTGAAAAGACCTCCGTCATTAGATAACATATTTAAAGAATTATATGATGATTTACATATTAGAAGGGAAAACAATGATTTAACCGACTGGGCTAAACAAGGAATACTTTTATTAAATAGTGTTCTAACCGTAGAAAAGGATAAAGCTTTTTCTCATCAAGGAAAAGGATGGGAAATATTTACCGATACAATAATTAAAAAACTAAACGAAAGAGAAAAACCAGTAATATTTGTTTTGTGGGGTTCCCCAGCGCGAAAGAAAAAGGAACTCATCGACTTAAACAAACATTATGTTATTGAAAGTGCTCACCCAAGCCCACTTTCAGCATATAGAGGTTTTTTTGGGTCGAGACCATTTTCACAAATTAACAATATTTTAAAGAAAAACAATGAAAAAGAAATAGAGTGGTAATATGAATAAAGCAAAGGATTATTTAAGACAAATAGTAAAAGAAAACGACAAAATCGTTTTAGCATGTTCTGGTGGGCCAGATTCAATGGCTCTTTTAGCCTTGCTCTTAGAACTAAAAAAAGAAATTTGCTTTGAAATAATCGTATGCCATATCAACCATAATAAAAGAGAAGAAAGTGAGGCAGAAGCTTTAATGGTTAAAGATTTCTGCCTAAAAAATCAAGTAGTTTTTGAATATCAAAAGTTTGAAGAGTATGAAAAAGGTAACTTTCAAGAAGTTGCAAGGAAAAAAAGATATGCATTCTTTGAACAAACGTTGAAAAAATACGATTCTACAAAACTTATGACAGCACATCACGGAGATGACTTAGCAGAAACAATTCTGATGCGTCTAACCAGAGGTTCAACTCTAAAAGGGTATTCCGGATTTGATAAGGAGACAATTAATGAGTGGTATACAATCTACAGACCATTAATTTATAATACCAAAGCAGAGTTGCTTGATTATGTTAAGAAAAATAGCGTTCCATATGCAATTGATTCTTCAAACGAAGAAGATCATTATACAAGAAATAGATATCGTCATCATATATTAAGCGAACTCAAAAAAGAGAATTCGAAAGTAAATTTAAAACTTTTAAAATATAGTGAAACAATATCAGATGCCGCAAATTATATTGAAGAAATAGTAGACGAGAAAATAGCAATTATATTTCAAGATAATTCCTTAGACTTAGTTAAATTCAACCTTGAAAAACTATATTTAAGAAGAATGATATTGAAAAAAATACTATCTAATATATATGTCGATGATGTGATTTACTTAAAAGAAAAACACATCGATCAAATTATTAGAGCAATAGATAACTCGCGTCCTAATTTAGAAGTTGTTCTACCTAAAAAGATGCGCGTGTTAAAAAGATATGATAAACTAATCTTCACAACTGAAGAGAACATTAAAGACAATTATTCCTTTGTATTTGACAATAGACTTGAAATAAATGGTCATATTATCGAAGAAGTTATGGAAGAAGAAGATAGTAGTAATAACACAATAAGACTTAATATAGAAGATATAAGGCTCCCATTAATAGTTAGAAATCGCTTAGACGGGGATAAAATGTTATTAAATAATGGAACCAAAAAATTGAAAGAAATATTTATAGAATCAAAGATAGGAAAAGAGGAAAGAGATAAATGGCCTATCTTAGTTGATAGTCGAAACGAAATATTGTGGATACCGGGATTAAAAAAATCTAAATACAATCAACCAAAAGAGAAAAAGTGTGATATAATACTAAAGTATCGTTAAAAGGAGGAATTTATGAAAAAGGAAAAAAGACAAAGAAGTTTATTACCATATCTATTTTTGGTCTTATTTATAGTAGCTGTTTTATACTTCTTAGATGGAGCAAATGGTAAAGTAAATAAATTCACTTATGATGAATTTAAAAGCAAACTAAATGCGAAAGAAGTATCAGAAATAGAAATAACGCCAAAAAGCGATGCAATGGTATATGAGATAAAAGGAAAATTAAAAAGTTATAAAAATAACGAAATCTTCACATCAAGAATGCCACTTACTGATACTGCAATGTCAGAACTTCTTACAAAAGTTGAAGAATATAAGATAAAAACAACGACAATCAATGATCCAAGTTCTGGAATTTTAGTATATATTTTAAGCACACTTCCAATGGTTATTATCGTTGGAGCAGCATTCTTCTTAATGACTAAGCAATTAGGTAGCGCAAATAAATCGATGGATTTCGGACGTAGCCGTGCTAGATTAAGTGAAGAAAACAAAAAAGTAAAATTTGATGCAGTTGCCGGATTAGACGAGGAAAAAGAAGAAGTTCAAGAATTAATCGACTTCTTAAAAAGCCCTAAAAAATTCCAAAAAATGGGAGCAAGAATTCCAAAAGGAGTTTTATTAGTAGGTCCTCCAGGAACTGGTAAAACATTACTTGCAAGGGCTGTTGCTGGAGAAGCAAATGTTCCATTCTATTTTATAAGTGGTTCTGATTTCGTAGAATTATTTGTAGGTATTGGAGCATCTCGTGTAAGAGATATGTTTAAGCAAGCAAAAAACAATGCACCTTGCTTAATCTTTATCGACGAAATTGACGCCGTTGGTCGTCAAAGAGGAGCTGGATTAGGTGGAGGTCATGACGAAAGAGAACAGACTTTAAACCAATTATTAACTGAGATGGATGGATTTGGTGCAAATGAAGGAATTATCATAATTGCAGCGACTAACCGTCCAGACGTATTAGATCCAGCTTTACTTCGTCCAGGAAGATTTGACCGTCAAATAACAGTTAATCTCCCAGATGTTAAAGGAAGAGAAGAAATTTTAAAGGTTCACGCAAAAGGTAAAACATTTGCTAGAAACGTAAATCTTGCTAACATAGCAAAAAGAACTGTAGGATTCTCTGGTGCTGATTTAGAAAACCTTCTAAATGAAGCAGCATTACTTACAGTAAGAAGAGATAAACAAGCAATCACAATGGCTGAAATTGATGAAGCGCACGATAGAGTACTAATGGGACCTGCTAAAAAATCTAAAAAATATACAGATGAGGAAAAAAGACTTGTTGCATATCATGAAGCAGGACATGCAGTTGTCGGAATCAAGTTGGAAGGTGCTTCTGACGTTCAAAAAATAACAATCATCCCAAGAGGAAATGCTGGAGGCTACAACTTGATGCTTCCAAAAGAAGAAAAGTATACAGCGACGAAAAAAGAGTTATTAGAACGCATCGCTGGATTGTTAGGTGGACGTGTTGCCGAAGAAATAGAATTTGGTGAAATTACAACAGGCGCACATAACGACTTTGAACAAGCGACAAAAATTGCAAGAGCTATGGTTACTGAATATGGAATGAGTGATTTAGGACCAGTTCAATTTGAACAACCTGAATCAAGTGTTTTCTTAGGAAGAGACTATACAAAATCAAGAAATTTCTCAAGCCAAGTTGCTTTTGAAATCGATACTGAAATAAGAAAAATAATTGATAAAGAATATAAGGAAGCAACAAAGATTATAAAAGAGAATCGTGACTTGCTCGACTTAATAGCAAAAACACTTCTTGAGTATGAAACAATTACAAAAGAACAAATCGATTATCTAGCAGAGCAAGGAAAAATGCCGGATGAAGATGAAGAATTAAAGAAAGATGAATAGTCTTTCTTTTCTTATTGCTTTGTGTTAAAATTAAATAGGTGAGTAACAATGAAAAAGGGATTTACATTAGTTGAACTATTAGCAGTTGTTATTATACTTGTACTTCTTGGATTTATTGCAATAGTAAGTGTATCAAGTATAATTTCATCAGGAACAGACAAAGCATTTAATACAAAATTAAATGAGATGAAAACAGCTGCAGAGTATTATGTTAGAACAGAAGGAGAGCCGAGTTGGTGTAACAATCAACCTTATTGCTTTGTGTCACTAAGACTTTTGGCTTATAGAAAATATATAAAATTAGATGAAAATAATCGATATATAAACCCAAAAACCGGAAATTCATTTTCGCTAGATACAGTGGTAATGATAGAAAAAGTTGGGTCTAATTACAAGTTTGAGGCATTTGAAAGTCTAGCTGCTTTATCGCGCAAATATCCAAGTTATGCCGAAAAAGCCGCAGAAGATGTAATCAATTCGTCTCGCTATATTTATATACTAAAAAATTCATGTACGGTTGATTGTAATCCTACGGTAAATGAATTAATTGAACAAGGAGATTTAGAAGAGGGGCTTCCAACAACTACAACTACGACTCTTGGCTCACAGACAAGAGCATACAATGGTCAGTCTCAACCGTTGTCGGCGACAGGAACAACGACGTCAAGGCTCGCTAATGGAACATTAATAACTAGTGGGAAGAACTATAGTTTTGCTTATTACAGCGATTCTGCATGCACAGTAAGCAGCAGCACTCCACATTCAGCTGGGACTTATTATGCTATAGCAACGCTAGCACCTGGGGAGTTTAATAATGTGCAATACCTTAGTAGCAAAAGTAATTGTGCAGCATACACAATTAGCAAGAAGTCGGTGAGCATATACGTTTCATCAACAACGAATTCCTCTACAAAAGTAACAAAGGTATTTTCTAAAAGCGGTGCAACTCCAACAAGTGTAACTTTTGTATGTGTAAATTCTTCAACCGGAGAAACAATAAAAACCATTACTTTTTCAACTAGTAGTTCTGCGAATTATAGTACCCAGTTTTCTAAGAGTGAGACTCAAAGTCAAGAAATAGCATGCCAAGCTACAGGCAATTATTCATCCTCTAATATTACTTTTACAATACCAAAAATGTAATAATCATCAATATAAAAAAATCAAATTATAATGTAGATTTTAAACAAAAAGTTTTCTATAAAACACATAGAAAACTTTTTTATTACAATAAATCCTATTTTAATAGATTTTTTACCTGTTTTATGGTATTATATAAAAGGACACAATTAAGAAAAATGGTGAGAAGTATGGGAAAAATTATCGCATTAGTTAATCAAAAAGGTGGAGTAGGAAAAACCACTTCAAGTATAAATCTAGCTGCATCATTGGGCTTCTTAAAAAAACGAGTTTTACTCATTGATTTGGACCCACAAGGTAATGCAACTACTGGAGTTGGGGTAAATAAAGCCGATTATGAGTATAGTATATATGACTTGATGGTAGATAACGCAAGAGTTGAAAATACAGTAGTTAAAACAAAATTCAGAAATCTTTATTTAATTCCTGCCAGTGTAAACTTAGCTGGAGTTGAATTTGAACTCATTGAAAGAAAACAAAAAGATCCAAGTTTTAGTGCCGGAGGACAACTAAAAAAACATCTTGATCAAATCAAAGATGAATTTGATTTCATTATTATTGATTGTCCACCATCACTCGGATTTTTAACTAAAAACGCTTTAACTGCATCAAACTCAGTAATAATTCCTGTGCAATGTGAATTCTTTGCACTAGAAGGAATAATGCAATTATTGAGTAGCATAATGATGGCGCAAAAGACTTTAAATCACTCTTTAGAAATAGAGGGAGTTTTATTAACAATGTTGAGTCACACAAATCTAGGATTTGAAGTTGTCGAAGAAATAAAATCGTATTTCAAAGAAAAAGTATACGACACAATCATTCCACGAAGTGTACGATTATCTGAAGCACCAAGTTATGGAAAACCGATAATAGCATATGATCCACAATGTCGTGGAACAGAGGCCTATCTAAATTTAGCAAAGGAAGTGTTAGAGAGAAATGGAAACTAAAAAAAGGGCGTTAGGAAGAGGATTAGAACAATTATTTAATAGTGAAAACTTAGATTTTGAGAGTTTTGAACAAAAAATCTATGACGAAACAAAAAGAGAAGCAATTGTCGACTTGGATATTGAAGAATTAAGACCTAATCCTTACCAACCAAGACGTGTATTTGATGAGGAAGCCTTAAATGAACTTGCAGACTCAATTAAAGAACACGGAGTATTTCAACCAATAATTGTTAAAAAGAGTATAAAAGGGTATGAGATAGTTGCCGGAGAAAGAAGATTTAGAGCGAGCAAAATCGCAGGAAAGAAAACAATACCAGCAATTATTCGTGAATTCACAGATGAACAGATGATGGAAATAGCTCTTTTAGAAAACCTACAAAGAGAAGACTTAACTGTTATCGAAGAAGCAAAAGCATACCAAAAAATGCTTGAAAGTTTAAATTTAACACAAGAAGAACTTGCTTTAAAAGTTGGTAAAAGTAGAAGTCATGTAACTAATATAATTGGACTACTCCGCTTACCAGAAAATGTTCAAAGAATGATTCTAAATCATGAACTTTCAATGGGACACGCAAGAGTTTTAAGTAAGTTATCAGATAATGAAAAAATTTCAGAAGTTGCCGAAAAAATAGTTAAAGAAAATTTAACTGTTCGTGCA
>JAEEGL011167723.1_pt1 | contig 11086 bp, 9 predicted proteins | sample 9134231 | NCBI WGS metagenome assembly JAEEGL01 (sample SAMN16246548, study PRJNA631951) | gut metagenome | biome: gut microbiome; feature: rumen; material: fiber-attached | host: Bos | place: Iran: Karaj | collected 2018-10
ATAAAAAGTTCCTTTTTGGTTCTGATTTTCCAATGTGGGACCACGAGGACGAGCTTGGCCGTTTTAACCAGCTTGATTTGACCCCGGAAGAACGCCAGGCAATTTTATATGATAACGGCAGAGCACTCTTGGAAAAGATTGGGGCTTGGAAATAAGCCGTCATTGCGAGGAGTGTAACGACGATGCAATCCATGTATGACGATGCCTTTTTTATGTGGATTGCCGCGCTTCGCTCGCAATGACATGGCATGGATAGTATATGGATAATCAAAACGCAGATGAACAGTATGAGAAAATGGTAAATACTCCGGTCTGGAAGCTTATTACTAAGCTTGCAATTCCGACAATTACTTCCATGCTGGTTACTTCGCTGTACAATATGGCCGATACTTTTTTTGTTTCGCAGCTTGGAACAGATGCAAGTGCGGCTGTTGGCATTGTTTTTCCTATAATGTCCATTATTCAGGCGTGCGGTTTTACGCTTGGCATGGGTTCGGGCAGCCTTGTTTCTATCCGGCTTGGACAAAAGCGCAACCAGGAAGCTTCAATCATAAGCTCTACAGCCTTTTTTACCGCTCTTGCAGTTGGCATTCTTATTACCTGCTTTGGAAACGTTTTTGCGCGTGGAGTTTTGAGTTTTGCGGGTGCAGACCAGAGCGTTTTACCTTATGCCCAGGACTATGCCCGCTTTATTTTCTGGGGTGCACCGTTCATGTGTGCCTCCTTTGTTTTGAACAACGACCTGCGAGCCGAAGGAAAAGCCTTTCTTAGTATGATTGCGCTTACCACCGGTGGCATTCTTAATCTGTTTTTAGATCCGTTCTTTATTTTTGAAGATCTCCCTATTTTTGGACTGCACCTGCACGGTTTTGGACTTGGAATACGTGGGGCTGCTCTTTGTACACTGCTGACACAGTTTACAAGCTTCTGGCTGCTGTTCCAGTTTTACCTTAGGCGTAAATCTATATGCCATATCAGTGTAAAAAATATTGCAAAATCTCCGGCTGTGCTTGGAAAGGTTGCGGCTACAGGACTTCCTTCTCTGGCCAGACAGGGACTGGCAAGCATTGCGTCCATTATGCTTAATAAAACAGCGGCAGGTTATGGGGTTGCGGCAGTTGCGGCCATGGCAATTGTATTAAAAATCATTATGTTTATTGCCAGTATGATGATTGGAATAGGGCAGGGCTTTAGTCCGGTAAGCGGTTACAATTACGGAGCAAAGCGTTATGACAGGGTTCGCAAGGCATACGTTTTTCTTGTTGTAAGCGGAGCCTGTGTAATGGCAGTATTTGCTATTGTAGCCGTAATTTTTGCACCACAGATTATACGAGCCTTTCGTGATGACCCGGAGGTTATTGCGATTGGAAAGGTTGCCTTGCGCTGGCAGGCTGCGTTCCTTCCTTTGCACGCACTTATTGTAGGAACCAATATGCTCATGCAGTCTACTCGCCATATTAAACAGGCAACCTTCCTTTCTATGAACCGACAGGGGGTTTATTTTATTCCTGCAATTTTGATTTTACCTCGCCTGTTCGGACTTTTTGGTGTAGAAATTAGCCAGGCTGTAGCAGACTTGTTAAGTATGTTTACGGCTATACCATATTTAATCTGGTTTTTCAGAAAACTACCTAAGGAGAATGTATGATTTATTATGTAGATGCATCCGCACAAAAAAATGGAAACGGTTCAAAGGAAAACCCATTTGCAAAAATTGGACAGGCAGCGGCCATTGCTGTTGCAGGTGACGAAGTTATTGTTGCTCCGGGAGTTTACAGAGAAAGTGTTAATCCAGCCAACGGAGGAACAGAGGATAAACGCATAGTTTATAAATCTGCAGTTCCTCTTGGCGCGCATATTACCGGTGCCGAAGAATTGAAGGACTGGAAGCTGTACAAGGGCAATGTTTATACTGCACGCGTGAGCAATAAGCTTTTTGGAGATTTTAATCCCTATAAAGAAGTGGTTAGCGGAGACTGGCTTGTTGCTTTTATTGTTACACACCTGGGTGATGTCTTTTTGAACGGTAAATCCATGTATGAAGCTCAGAATCTTGCCGAAGTTGAAGCAGGGAGTGTTAGTGTTCCTTCTTGGGACCACGAATTTTCGACTTATAAATGGTTTGCAGAACAGGACGAAGCCACAGATGAAACTGTTTTTTATGCTAATTTTCAGGGTACAGACCCAAATAATGAGAATGTAGAAATAACTGTACGTCGTAACTGCTTTTATCCGGAAGAGGAAGGTCGCGGATATATTACTTTGAGCGGTTTTAAGGTTTCCAAGGCAGCAACACAGTGGGCCCCGCCAACTGCATATCAGGAAGGAATGATCGGACCACATTGGGCAAAAGGCTGGATAATCGAAGACTGCGAGGTATTTGAAGCAAAGTGCAGCGGAATTAGTCTTGGTAAGTATCTGCAGCCAGAAAATGATAATAAGTGGCTCAAGTGGAAATATAAGGATGGAGCACAGACAGAACGTGATTGCATTTGCCAGGCTCAGAGAGAAGGCTGGAGCAAGGCGACAATTGGTTCACACATAATCCGCCGCTGTAATATTCACGATTGTGGTCAGACAGGAATTGTTGGCCATCTTGGAGGAGTTTTTTCTCTGGTCGAAGATTGTCATATTCATCATATAAATAATAAACAAAATCTGGTTGGCTGCGAAATTGGCGGAATTAAAATGCATGCAGCAATTGACTGTATCTACCGCAGGAATGTGATTCATGATTGTACGCGCGGAATGTGGCTCGACTGGCAGGCGCAGGGAACTCGCGTTACTCAAAATATTTTTTATAATAATACTTTGCCAAAAGAATACAATCAGAATCAGGAAAGTATGGCCGGTTGTGCAGAAGATTTGTTTGTTGAAGTTAGCCATGGCCCAACTCTTATTGATAACAATATCTTTTTGTCAGACAGAGCGCTCAAGCTTGCAACTCAAGGTGTTGCTCTTGTTCATAATATTATTGCAGGAGGAATCTGCGCAGTTGGACTGGGAACAAACAACGGGGCGCCGACAAGACCTTCGCCAAGATATACGCCATACCATGTTCCTCATCAGACAGAAATTGCGGGCTTTATGACGATTCTTCACGGGGATACAAAGCTTTACAACAACATATTTATTCAACAGCCTGTGCGTCCTGCAATGAAGGAAGGAATGGAAAGAAGTCAAGGCGTGAACAAAAACGATTGGGATGACGGAAACATTCTTGCAGGTTCTTTTGTTTATGATAAGTTTCCGACCTTTGAAGAATGGAACAAACAGTTTGACGGTTACTGCGGTCAGGGCTCCATAACAACAGATAAGTATTATTCGGAACTGCCTGTGTGGGCGGGCGGAAATTATTATTTGAATGGTGCCCGTCCTATGTCTAAGGCAAAAGAGGGCGATGCTGTTGTGATTGATTCCGGAGCAAAGGTAGAGCTTGTGGTTAAAGAAAAGGATTCTGGCTTTGAGTTTAAGACTAATCTTTATGAAGTAATTGGTTCTTCAAAGGGTGAGACGTCTTGTAAACTCCTGCACACCGATGACATTATGATGGCTTTTGAACCCGAACAGAAATACGAAAACCCAGATGGCAGCCCTATTACCTTTGATAAGGACCTTTTGGGCAAAAAAAGAGACGAATCTGGCGTAATTCCAGGTCCGTTTGCAGATTTTTCAGGTCATACAGAGATTGTTATTGCTTCTGTAGATAAAAAATAGATTTTTAAACAAGTTTGGGATGATTTTTTCAGGAGACCACTATGCCTTTTATCAATCTAAAGGAATTTGCCCCGGCAGATATTCAGCTTTGTGACAAGTTCATGCTGGATATTACTCAAAAAGATGTAAATTTTCTAAATACATTTAATCCCGACAAGCTGCTGTTTAATTTTAGAGTAACGGCCGGGCTCCCAAACACAAAGGCAAGTATCTCTTACGGCGGCTGGGAAAATACACGCATAGGCGGTCATACAATGGGCCATTATCTTGCGGCTGCGGCTCAGGCAATTGCAAGAGGCTATGGAGAATGCAAGGGTATAGACGGCAAGACTTTACAGCAGCGTTTTGATTATCTGATTGATGGTCTTGCGGAGTGTCAGACGGCTATGGGCACAGGCTTTGTTTTTGGTGCCACCATGGAAGATCCTTCAAAGCCGGAAAGACAGTTTGACAGACTCGAAGAAGGAAATCCTGCAGAAACCTGGGTGCCCTGGTATACAGTTCATAAAATTATGAACGGGTTAGTTGAGGCTAACAAATCTGCCGGCAGCAAAAAAGCGTTAGAAATTGGTGTTAATTTTTGCGAATGGATTTATAAACGAACAAGCCGCTGGAATGACGAAATCCAAGCCCACGTGCTTGCAACCGAATACGGCGGAATGAATGATTGCTTGTATGAGCTTTATAAGTGCGCCCGCGCCGCCGGTTATGATGATCTTGCTTGTGAACATATTCTGACCGCTGCCCATAAGTTTGATGAAGTTCCTTTGTTTGAAAAAGTACTTGCCGCAGGACCCGATGCAAATGTTTTAAATAACCGCCACGCAAACACAACAATTCCAAAGTTTGTTGGTGCGATGAACAGATATATGACGCTAAACGGTGAAGGGGCCTTAGAGAGTCTCAGGGACCCCGAGTACCTCGACTACGCCAAAGCCTTCTGGAAAATCGTTGTAAAAAATCACACATATATTACTGGTGGAAACAGCGAATGCGAACATTTTGGAGCCGACAACATTTTGGACCAGGAGCGTAGCAACACAAATTGCGAAACCTGTAACACCCACAATATGCTCAAGCTCACACGCATGCTTTTTATGGTAACCGGTGAACGTAAGTATGCAGACTATTACGAAAATACTTTTATAAACGCAATTCTTGCTTCTGTAAATGCAGAAACAGGAATGACGCTGTATTTTCAGCCAATGGCTACCGGCTGCTTTAAAACCTATTGTAATCCCGATGTAGATAAAAACTACTTCTGGTGCTGCACCGGAACAGGTCTTGAAAATTTTACAAAGCTTGGAGACAGTATTTATTTACACGATAATAATACTCTTATAGTAAATCAGTTTGTAAGTTCAATAGTTAACTGGAAGGAAAAAGAATTTGTTTTGGAGCAAACGACAGACCTGCCAAACACAGATTTTACAGAATTCACAGTAAAAGAATGCACAAACGACGAAGACATTACTCTTTCGGTGCGTTGTCCTGATTGGAACTACGCAAAACCGGAGGTTTTAATAAATGGAAATTCGGCTTCAGAAGTGGTTTTTGAAAAATCCGGATATCTTCTTTTAAAACGTAAATGGTCAAAAGGCGACAAAATCAAAATCAAGTTTAATATGAATATTCAGGTTTTCCCGCTTCCGGATAATAATCAGCGTGCGGTGGCCTTTAAATATGGTCCTGTTGTTCTTGCAGCCGAGCTTGGACGCGACGATAAAATGACATTACGCCAGGTTGGGGTTCAGTGTGATGTAAGCGCCAATAAAATGGTATGCGGCGACCTTTACGAGCTTACAGGTAACTATGGCGGTACCAGCAACCTTCCTCTTTTACCCGGTGAAACTGTTTTAGTAAAAGGCTCTTCGGTTCAAGACTTTTTACATAACATCAATTCTCATTTTGAAAAAATCACACGCACCGACGGAACTCTCGCCTTTAAACTGAATGACACAAGCTGGCAGGGAGACTTTATTTTTTCTCCATACTATCTTATCAATAATCAGCGTTACGGCATTTACTGGATTTTTGCAGATAAAGCAGAACAGACACAAGTCCTGCAAAAGTATATTACGATTGATGGAATTGGTGTTGGCTACGGAGCCCAGACAGAAGGCAACGCAACTACCTGGCCGTTCATGCAGGAAAAAGGAACTGGTTCTGTTGGCGACCCTAATGAACTTACCCGTTACGCAAAAGCAGGAGGTTCCTTCAGCTATATGTTCAAAGTTCAGCCGGGCAAAAAAAATTATCTTGTATGTACCTTCTTAAAAAAAGATAACGGCAAGACAATCTGTATAACAAGCGGGCTTAGAAAAATTGCTTCAATCAAGCTGGACTACAAAGGTCAGGACGAAAAATATACCCTTGAATTTGAGCTTAGTCATAGCCTTACCAGAAAGCAAGAGCTTCGAATATGCTTTAAGGGAATAAAAAACACCGAATCCGCCAGACTTGTTTCGCCTGTGAATACGGTGTTTGTTCAGGAATAATCAGGCCTTTTGTTCTGCGGTTCCTGAGCTTGTCGAAGGGCAGGGACCCCGACTATTTTAAACTGTCATTAATAGCCTTTGTTTTCTTTCTGTAATAAAGTGTAAAGCATATCCACATAATTACATAAATTACAATGAAAACTGCAAACCAGATAAGGATGCTGCCAAGGGTGTGCGGGAACCAGCCGCATAAAAAGCCTGCAAAAAACATCACTACCGAAGTTATTAAAAAATGCAAAGCGGTTTGTCCAAGAATGCTCCAGCTGTCAATTTCAAAAATAACAGTAGTTCCGGCAAAAGTCATACCAATAATTCCTGTAATCAGATATTGAAGAATTACAGCGGCAATCCTTGTGTTTGTGTGACTTACAAGATAGTTAGAAACTGCATAAAAGTTTCCATCTCCAACCATAAGCGATTCCAAAATCAGTATTGTCTGACCAATAAATACTCCATATACAAAGCCCAAAAGGACACGTTTAATTATTTTGTGTAACATAAAAATCTCCTTAAAATTTTATTAGCGATGCGTATAATTCAACACATCATTTTTGATTTTGTTCATATATCTTCTTGAAACTATTGCATTCTTTCCGTCTGTAAAATTTACTCTAACTATGCCGGTCAAAGACATATCAAGATTTGTTACCTTGGAAAAATTTGCAATATCCGTATTCGAAATCCTTATGAATTCTGACCAGCCGCAGCTTTGGGCGAGAGATTCAAACTCATAAAGGCGCATCTTTAAAAGCAGGGTTTCTTTTTCAGTCTCCAGGTAAACCTTTTTATCCAGACTATAAATCCGGAAAATGTCATTCTGTTTAACTTGAATACAGTAATCCCCGTCCCAGCCCGAAAGCATTGTTGATCGTCCGGTTTCATCCATCCGTCCAATTTTTTCGGCAATTGCCTTTATGCCTTCTGTTTCTGCCTGAGTGTGAATCACGCAGAAGGGCTTTTCGCATTGTTCAATTTTGATTTGTGTTTGCACAATGTACCTCTCTTTCTTTGAAACTCCTGTATCCTATTGTAAGGGTAGGAGCCGTTTTTGAAAAGTCTTTTAAGCCTTTCCATGCTTTGGAGTATAATACATCCTGTTTTGCTTGTGACAATTTGAGCGATAAGTGGCATTTTATTGAGATAAGTGGTAAAATTATAATGAATATGGAAAAAAATAATCATAAAGGCATTGCCGTGACATTTATTTTTCTCTGTTTTATCCTGGCTGTGGGTCTTTGTTCCTGTGGTTCAAAAAGTGCAGACAACAGCGAAACGCAAATAGCCATTCAGGATGAGGTGGAAGCGCTGGATGTAGAACAAGACGTAAACCCGGAAGCGGAGCTGGTTGCAGAACAGGAAACTGAACAGGAAGTTGAAGAGGAAGTTGAGCCACCTGCGGTTTTATATACTTCTGTCTTGGAGCCGGACAAATCTTTTGTGTTTAGAGATCAGCAGGTTTATTATGATATTAAAAAATGCCGTGATTATGAAATTGTAGGTGAAGATCTGGATTATAAAATAATTGTAGATGATAATACCAGGGAAGTAATTCTTCAATATGAAGAAACCGACAGCGATGAAGACTGGCACAACAATTATTTGTTTTTTCCATGGCCTTTAAAGCTTGATAATAAAACGGTTTGGACTACCTATGGCTATGCCAAAATATATAAATCGGCACAAAGCATACCGTTAAATCAATGGATGGAACAGCTGGAAAAGCATCCGGACTATAAGGCTGTAATTTGGGGTTGGAGTCTTGGAAGCGCAATGGCCAAAATAACAGCACGTCATTATGTAATTAGAACCGGCGGAGAGTTTATGATAGACGAGCTCATGACCTTTGGCGATGTAAAATGCTGGTTCAATCCTTTTTATAGTGTAAAAAAATATTGCAAGCGTATCAGAGAATACTGTAACAGCAGCGACCTTATAACCTGGTGCATGCCTTTCTGCAGGCGTGATGTAAAGTGTAAGGTTGGACCAAAGTTTTCCCTTAAAAGGGCAAAACAAAGCGAGTATAATCATACTCATTACGAAGAATATGATTATACAAAGTGGCAGTAAGAGTTTTTTGCCGGGCTCAAAAATTAATCAAAAGTAAATTTATCAAATTCCGCAATTACACCGCTGGCAGTCGAAAGGAATTCAAAATAAATTGCATGCTTGCCAATTACGCTGGAGATAAGCTTTGCCGTTGTTGTAGAGCTGCCTTTTTTTAGGTCAAAGCCTGCAATTACTTTTCCTTTGTAATCATCAACGCGAACATTAACAGTCAAATCCTGAAGAGCTGTTATGTCGGCTGTTACTGTTGCGGGTGTGTTATTTCCAAACTGAAGATAGCGGAAGCCGACTGTGAGATTGCTTGTAATGTCTACAATTGGAGAAGATGCAGAATCTGTTTTTTCGTAAACAGGCTTGATGTATGCTCCGCCAAGTCCGCCATTGTAGCCACCCTTTGCACCACCATAAATATGAACTGCGTATCCTGCAGAAATAATCTTGCGGGCGTCTAGGCCGTTGATGTGAGGGCCTTGAGAGGTCATTTCTACCGGTTCGCTTGAAACAGGCTCGCCGTCCTTGTAAGTTATTTTTCCAACAAAGATGCGGCCGTTTTTGTCCATTGCAACATCAACGGGCTCAAGCATTGCCTGGCGGGAATACTCATCTGTACCAATCTGTCGATGATAGAAAATGTACCATTGTCCGTTTACCTGCATGAGGCTTCCGTGATTGTTTCCCCATCTGTAAGACATCTGGTTTTTACCCTCCGGACCGGGAAGGATTTCTCCTCCGTTAAAGCTTATGTCACCACCCATCTTGTAGTCGCCAAGAGGGGTGTCGCAGTATTTATAAGAAAGGAAACCGTTACAGTCTTCGTAAACACCGTACCGAGGGCGGTGAGTATAGTAGCGTTTTGAGTAAATAAATACATATTTTCCAAAAAGCTTACGTGGAGATGAAGCTTCAAAAAAAGCATCGTTTTCATCGTCCATACCGTCATCTGGTGACCACTGGGTTATACTGTGCTTTACAACATTTTCGCGCAGGGTTTCCTTTTTGATAGTGCACATATCGTCATTGAGCTCGGCACAATACTGTTTACAAAAGCCCCAGAAGGCATATACGCGGCCATCGTCATCAACGAGAATGCCCGGGTCAAAGGCAAGTTCTGTAAGCTTTGGATTTGTAAAAGGGCCGGCAGGGTTTTTGCTTGTTGCAAGCATGATGCGAGAACCCTTTTCTTCGGCAGCATACATATAAAAAGTGTCGCCTTTTTGAACAACGTCCGGTGCATAAAGGATAGAACCATCGGTAGAAGTGTAGCAAACTCCGTGGCAGGTCCAGTTAGTCAAATCATCAACAGGTGCACTCCATACAACCTGATCCGGTCCGCAATATTCAGTTTTGAGTGTATCGTGTGAGCCGTAAAGGTAAACTCTTTTTTCTCCATTGTATTCAAAAACGCGTGGCTCTCCGTCCGGAACATGCTCCCAAAGCGGCATATACGGGTTTGCACCCTTGATAAATTCTTTCATAAAAACCTCTGTATCATAATTCCTGCGGTCCCTGAGCCCAGCTTGTCCTGAGCTTGTCGAAGGAAAGGGCGCATCCATTATAAGATAAAGAAGAATCATGGTTGTTTCAAGGGGCAAGGTTTTTTATTAGTTCTGAAACTGCATTAAGCTGTTTGGCAGGAAGGCTTTCCAGATTGTTTATTATGGAATTATATTTCCGATATAGTTTTACAGATTTTCTGATTTCTTCTTTTTCTTTTGGGTTTACAGAAGTTTTGTCCTGCGGCATGTCTAAAAGATATTCGAGTGAAACATGCAAAGCTTTTGCAATACGCAGGGCTGTGTCTGCACTAGGAATGCTGTCTCGTTCTATTGCTTTGTGAATTGTCATTTCTTTTATGTCTACCATGTACGCCAATTCTTTGCGGGTAATGCCCTGAGATTCCAATTCATAACTAACATTCGTCCAAAAGCTCATATATAGATAATATACTTTTTGTCGAATTTTCCTTGCGTTATTAGACTTTTGTCTATATAATTATTATTAGACGTTAGTCCAATTGTATCTGGCATTAAACTTGCGTCTAAGGAGAAAAAATTGAAAAGAAAAACTTTGTTTGTAATGCTGGTATGCGCTCTGGCATTTGTTTTGGGATTTGCATCTTGTGCAAAAGATTCGAATGATAGCAATGGTGGTGGACAGTCGGAAAGTATTGTTGGCACCTGGACTTTTGTTTCTGGTGCATCGGCTCCAGACATGTTTGTTTTTTTGGATTCAGGAGCATTTACTGCTTTTATTGAAGGTACTATGACTGCGTTTGGAACTTATACTGTTTCTGGAAATAATGTAACTTTAAGGGTTGAGGATGAATCAGGGACTTTCAACGGAACCATTTCAGGAAATACATTAATATTACGTAATTCGGGAAACGAAGTAATTTATTCGCGAAAATAAATAATATATGATTTAAAATATAAACCCTGCTTAACATTATAATGTTTTGCAGGGTTTTTATTTTAACACTAGAAAAAAAACAAAAGGAGTATTATTCTTAAAGAAGAAACAAAACGGCTTAGGGTATGGAGCCACGCCGCAGGCGGCCACCGCAGGGAGCGTAAGCGAACGAGGAGGCTGGAGCGAAAGCGGAATGGCGGAACACCCGACCCGAGCGAGCGGAGCGAGCGAGGGGAAGCCCCGAATTATAAAAAAATAGGAGAATCTTATGAAAACTGTTGCTGGAATTGACCTTGGTACACAGAGTATGAAGGTTGTAATTTATGATTACGAAAAAAAGGAAATTATCGAAAAGGCCAGCTGCCCAATGGAACTTATTTCCAAGGCTGATGGAACAC
>JAEEGL011553413.1_pt1 | contig 11086 bp, 9 predicted proteins | sample 9134231 | NCBI WGS metagenome assembly JAEEGL01 (sample SAMN16246548, study PRJNA631951) | gut metagenome | biome: gut microbiome; feature: rumen; material: fiber-attached | host: Bos | place: Iran: Karaj | collected 2018-10
AGCAGCATAGTGAAAAGGCGTGCGGCCGTCATTGTCCGTAGCATTTACGTCGGCACCATTGTCAATTAATATTTTGCATACATCGACAAGGCCCTTACTTGCCGCGGTTATAAGTAATGTTGTTCCTCCACATGGGCAATGCGCATTTAAAAATTGGGAATTTTTATAGCTATTGTTTTTGTTAAATAGTTCTCTAACAACAGTAGTCTTATCATCGCAAGAGGTGACGGGATTGCATATAATTGCATTAAGGCCCCACAAACATTTTTGATCTTTTTCACTTAAATCACTTGTGGATACTTTACTTGTAGTGCTCATAGATCTTGTTGTGTTTCTGTTAAAATTTTTTTCTGCAAACGTGCAAGGCGAAATTGCTGTTAAAAATGTTAATGTAGAAAAAATTGTTGCCATGCTTTTAGTAAAATGTTTTTTTGAAATCATTATTTATTAAACTCCTTTATTTTAATTTCTTTTTAATTATATTATAGAAAAAATTAAATGTCAAACGCTTTATAATTTTTCAAAAAATTAGCCCGGCGTTTAGCCGAGCAGTTATTTTAAGCGGTTATATTTATTAAGTGTGCAACCCCAGGAATCGTTTCGCCCTGTTGTGATGACGTAGGGGACATCAATGCTCCGGTTGCCATAAACAAAATATTTTTCCATGTGCCGTTTTTTATGTTATTTAAAATATGAGAGCATAGAATTGAAGCCGAGCAGCCGCATCCAGAAGCTCCTGCATGGACATCTTGATCTTTTTTGTAGTACATCATAAGCCCGCAATCTCGGTAATTTGAGCCGAGTGTAATATGTTCTTTTTTTAGTAATTCTTTTAGTAAATCTGAACCTACTTGCCCTAAATCTCCTGAAAAAATAGCGTCGTAATTATCCGGCGAAGTATGGGTGTCTTCAAAAAACGAAATTATAGTTTTAGCTGCTGCTGGAGCCATTGCTGCACCCATATTGTTTATATCTTTTATACCAAGATCTACTATTTTGCCAATGGTTGCTTGTTTTATTTTTGGATCATTGTCATTTCTTTGGCTTACTATTGCTGCGCCGGCGCCTGTTACGGTCCACTGTGCGGTTGGGGTTCTTTGCCCGCCGTATTGAAGTGGAAATCTAAACTGCCTTTCTGAAGAGCAAAAATGTGACGAAGTAACCGCCGCTGAATAGTTTGCTATGCCAGCTTCGATGGAAGTGGCAGCCAAAAATAAAGTTTGTGCCATGGTTGAGCATGCACCAAATTGCCCTAAAAATGGTATGCCGAGTCTGCGAAGCCCAAAAGATGATGATACGCACTGATTTAATAAATCTCCCGCGAAAATGTAGTTAATGTTTTGAAAGTGAAGGCTTGTTTTTTCCAGTGCTGTTGTTACCGCTTCCTTTTGAAGCCGGCTTTCTGCTTTTTCCCAGGTTGGTTCTTTTAGGGAAGTGTCTTCAAAGATTTTGTCAAATTCATCTCCAAGCGGGCCTTCGGCTTCTTTTTTCCCGCAAACTGCTGCGTAACTTATTATTGATGGTTGTGTTTCGAATAGTACTGTGTTTTTTCCAATTCTTTTACCCATAAAATTCCTCCTAAAATAAAAAAATACTAAATGAAATTTACATCATTTAGTATTTGGATTTTGCTTAGAATTATTTATTATATTAGGAGATTTTTTACTGGTTTTATCAGAAGTTTTTTTCTTGTTTTTTTTGAATTTTGGATTTTTATATATATCCAGAATTTTTCTTTTTATTATATCGCTAAGAACAAAAACTGATTTTTCTTTTTTTGATTTTTTATCATTCAAATTTATCACCTTCTAATATAATTGAATACATTATTTTATATATTTTACTAATTTAATTACAAATATACAATTAGAAAATTCGACATAAAATAGTGTAAAAATTTGTAACAAATCTGAACGATTTAATATAAATAAATAAAAAATACAAATATTTTTAAAAATTAAAATATATTTTGCCTAAATTTATTTTAAAGAGTTAAATACCTCAACTGCACAAGCAACCGTTGCACCTACCATGGGATTATTTCCCATTCCAATGAATCCCATCATATCAACATGTGCTGGTACAGATGAAGAGCCAGCAAATTGAGCATCACTATGCATACGTCCCATTGCGTCTGTTAATCCATAAGAAGCCGGGCCTGCCCCCATATTGTCTGGGTGCAGCGTTCTACCGGTCCCTCCGCCGGAAGCAACTGAAAAATATTCTTTGCTGTGTTCAGTTGCCCATTTTTTGTATGTTCCTGCCACAATATGTTGAAATCTTGTGGGATTAGTCGAATTGCCTGTTATGGAAATGTCTGTTTTTTCGTATTTTAAAATTGCAAGACCTTCTAGGGGCTCGTTTGCACCATAACATTTTATTTGCGCTCTTTCGCTGTTTGAAAAAGCTTTTTCGGAAATTATTTTTAATTCAGAAGTTTCAAAATTATATTCTGTTTTAACATAAGTAAAGCCGTTAATTCGAGAAATAATATAAGCCGCATCTTTTCCAAGCCCGTTTAGTATTACTTTTAGTGGTGTTTTTCGGGCTTTGTTTGCAGATTTTACAATGCCTATTGCGCCTTCGGCTGCGGCAAAAGATTCATGGCCTGCAATAAAAGCAAAGCACTTAGTTTCTTCTTTTAAAAGTTTAGAAGCCAAATTTCCATGCCCTATTCCGACTTTTCTTGTATCCGCTACGGATCCCGGTATGCAAAAAGCTTGCAGGCCTTCACCAATATATTCTGCGGCTTTTGGAGCTGATTTGGCACCGTTTTTTATTGCGATTGCGCATCCTAAAGTATATGCCCAAACGGCATTTTCAAAAGCAATTGGTTGGATTGATTTTATAATTTTGCTTGGATATACTTTGTTTTTTACACATATACTTTTTGCTTCTTCTAAACTTTTTATTTTATTTTTTTGTAAACAATTGTTTATTTTTTCAATTCTGCGTGAATATCCTTCAAAAGTTATATTTTCGCCCATAGTTTTTGTCCTTTCAGTAATTTTTTATTCTTTGCGTGGGTCAATAAATTTAACTGCATCACTGTATCTTCCGTAAATTCCTATTGAGGATTCATATGCTTCGTTTGGAGATATTCCGTTTTTTATTTTTTCTAGCATAATACCGGGGTTTATAAATTTATATCCAATGATTTCACCTTTTTCATCAAGCCCGAGTGAAATTATATATCCTTCCACAGTTTGCATATATCTTGGCCCTTTATCTTTGGAGCTAAAAATTGTTCCAATTTGTGAGCATTTTCCTTTTCCTAAATCTTCTAAACTTGCGCCGATAGGTAATCCGTCTTTTGAAAATGCGGTTTGTGAACGCCCGTATACAAGCTGTAAAAAAATTTCTTTCATTGCGTCGTTTATGGCATCACACACTAAATCCGTATTAAGACATTCCAAAAGTGTTTTTCCGGGTAGAATTTCTCCGGCCATTGCTGCGGAGTGGGTCATTCCGCTGCACCCTATGGTTTCAACGAGCGCTTCTTCTACAATTCCGTTTTTAACGTTTAAAGTTAGTTTGCAAGCCCCTTGCTGTGGTGCGCATTTTCCAACGCCATGAGAAAGCCCTGAAATGTCGTTTATATTTAAAGTTTTTGTCCAAAGGCCTTCTTGAGGTATGGGCGAAGGGCCATGGTGTGGACATGAATTAATTTTGCACATATTGTTGATTTCTGGTGAACAGTTCATATTTTTTCCTCTCTAATTTTTTATTATTTTTTTGATTATATCATAAATTCTTTCGCAGGAGTCTGTAATGGCAATTCGTTTTAAATTTTGCGAGTACTTTTTTGCAAGTTCTTCGCTGTTTTCAAAGATTTTGCAAATTTCATTAAATAGTTTTTTTCCTGTTAAGTCTTTTTCTTCGATTATGCTTGCAGCGTTTTCGTTTACGAGCGCCATAGCGTTGTGGTATTGATGATTTTCTGCCACATTTGGTGAAGGAATTAATATTGCCGGCTTTTGAGAAATTTGCAGTTCGCTAAGAGTAGTTGCACCCGCTCTGCAAATAACCAAATCCGCCGCTGCCATGCATTCTGGCATGTTGTCTATGTACTCTTTTATTATAAGTCTTGGATTATTAGTGTCAATTTTTTTCTTAAGTAAAATTTCTTTAAATGATTTTTGTTTTTTCCCAAATCCGTGAATAAAATTAAAATTAGTATTATCAAGATGTTTTGAAATCAAAGAAGCTATAGCTGTATTTATTGCCTTTGACCCCAAACTTCCGCCAAAAGAAAGTATGGTTGGATTTTGAATGTTTATATTTAGCTTTTTGCAAGCTTCTTCTTTGGTGATGGCCGAGATTTTACTACGCACGGGCGTCCCTGTGATTTCAACATTTATGTTTTTTGGAAGATGTTTTTTAGCTTCTTTATTGACAATCAAAACTTTTTCTGCTTTTTTGGCAAGGAGTTTTGTGGTTATTCCTGGATAAGCGTTTGAATCGTGCACTAAAAATGGTATTTTTAATTTTCCGGCTTTTCTTAAAAATGGTCCACTTACATAACCGCCTGTTCCAACGCATATGTCAGGTTTAAAGTTTTTTAATATTCTTTCAGATTCTATGCTAGATATAAGTATATTCTTAAGAGTTTTAATGTTTTTTTTGATAGATTCAAAATTTATTTTTCTAGAAAAGCCTGAGATAGTTATTCCTTCAAAATTATATCCGGCTTTTTTGACTAAATCTTCTTCCATTCCTCCTTTTGCGCCAACGTATAAAATATCAGTGCTTGGGTCTTTGGTGCTAATATAATCAGCAAGTGCTAAAGCAGGATTTATATGCCCTGCAGTTCCACCACCTACAAATATTATTTTCAAATTTATTTACCTCCAAATAAATTAATTTTTTTCCATTCTCGATGTTCTGGAAATAGAAAGAATTATACCCATTTGAGCGAGAAGCATTAAAAGGGAAGTGCCGCCATGGCTAAAAAATGGCAAGCTAATTCCTGTGTTTGGTATGGTGTTTGTTACAACGGCGATGTTGAGTATAACTTGTAGCCCAACTTGTGCAGTAAGGCCGATGCCTAACAAAGAGCCGAATTTATCCTTGGCGTTTATGGAGATTATCATTCCACGCCATACCAAAAGTGCAAATAGTATAAGTATTATAACCGCGCCAATGAATCCCAATTCTTCGCATACTACGGAAAAAATGAAATCGTTTTGAGGTTCCGGCAAAAATAAATATTTTTCTCTGGAATTTCCTAAACCGAGTCCTAAAAGTCCGCCGGAGCCAATGGCATAAAGACCTTGTTTTGTTTGCCATGTGTTCATCCCTGCAGCAGAAGAAAAAGGGTCTAGCCAGCCAGCGATTCGGTTGTTGGCGTATGTTAGTTTGTTAGTAAAAAGGACTAAATAAAGTAATGCTGATGCTATGGTTCCAAGAACCATGCCGAACCATTTAAGCTTTACCCCTCCAATGAAAAGCATTCCTGCAGCAAGTAAAATGACTATAACAGAACAAGAAATGTGCGGCTCTAAAGCAAGAAGTGCTATGGTAGGAGTTAAAATTATAAGATACGGTAAAATTCCATACTTAAAAGTATTCATACGATTAAAATTTAAATTTATAAAGTGAGCGAATGATACTACTATTGCGAACTTTGTTATTTCAGAGGCCTGAAAACTAAATGTACCGAATTGTATCCACCTATGTGCTCCATTTCTTGCAGGCATTATAAACACTAAAAGTAGCAAAACGAAAGAAACTATTAAAATAGGTATTGCCCATTTATGAAAATAATTGTAGTCTATACAAGAAATAGCCATCATGGCAACAACACCTAAAACAGCAAATATAAGTTGGCTTTTAATAAAATAAAAACTATCGCCGTTATGATAGTAATATGCATTTGGGTAGCTGGCAGAAAACATCATAATAAGGCCTATGATAAGAATAGTCATAACCAAAAATAAAAAAGGTATATCTATCCCTGATTTTATGGAAAATATTTTAGAAAGATATTTAAAATTTTCTTTGTTTAATTTTAGTTTTTTCTTTTTTATTTTTCCATCTGCATTTTTTTCTGTGTGTTTTTTAATTTTAATGCCTATCATTATGAGTTTTTGCTCCTTTTTTATGTTGTTACATGGTGTATGTGATTAGTAATATTGTTAAAACTCCTAAAATACATGTTGCAATGCTTGCTAAAGTGCAAATTTTGGTTTCGTTCCAGCCAAGCATTTCAAAATGATGGTGAATGGGGCTCATTTTAAATAGTCTTTTACCATGAGAAATTTTAAAATAGATCACTTGCAGTATAACGGAAAACATTTCTAGAATATAAACTCCGCAAAGAATTATTAAAGGAATGTGTAATCCTCCGCCAATGCATAGCATGCATATAATTGATCCTAAAAATAAAGAACCTGTGTCTCCCATGAATATTTTTGCGGGGTGAAAATTCCAAAATAGAAATCCTAAACATCCGCCAGCAAGTGCAGCAGCTTCTATGCTAAGTCCAAACATTCCCAAAAGATTAAATATTATCATGCAGAAAATTGCTATAAAAAATGCTATTGATGAACAAAGACCATCGATGCCATCTGTTAAGTTTGTTGCATTTGTAATGCCAACTATTACTAATGCAAATATGATCCAATAAAATATTCCAAAGTCAACGTTTCCAAAAAACGGTATTTTTACAGATGTTAAATTAGTAACTTCGTTTTGTAAGTTTACGTGGTGAATTATCAAAAAGTATAGTCCTGTAATAGCAAATTGGAAGACTAGTTTTTGCTTTGGAGAAAGGCCTTTGTTTTGTTTTTTGGTTATTTTTACAAAATCGTCAATCATTCCAACGAGACCACTTGCCACGGCAGCACCGAGACCTGCAAATATTTTTACTATCATTAGTGGTGTCTCTGTAACATTTAATCCACAAAAATCCGATAGCAAATAATACCCCGGTACACAAATAGCCGTTGCAATCGTTATGCCGATTATAAATGTTATACCGCCCATAGTTGGGGTTCCTTCTTTGTTTTTATGCCAAGAAGGCCCGATTTCAAGGATTTTTTGACCGTATTTTAATTTTTGCAAATAGGGGATTGTTATTTTGCCTAAAAATAGCGTTATTAAAAATGATATTAGTATGGCACTAATAGCTGAAATTGCGTAAAAGTTCAAAATTATCTGCCTCCATTTTATTAGTTTTTCCAAATTTTATTATAAATTATACCATAATTTTTTATGTTATGCGATCTTTGTGAATGAATCCTACTGTTATACTTGTTCCGGGTGGGACTTCTGTACCTTCTGGAATACTTTGGGTAGAAGATACTACATTAGGCTCTGTTAGATTTTGCCCAGAAATTTTTACATTAAGATTGGCTGCATGTGAGGTTTTATTGACTTCAAACAGTGATAGCCCTGTTAATTTTGGAACTTTAACAGTTTTAGATTTACTTTCATTGTCCGTATAAAGAACAATTGTTCCTCCTTGAATGATTTGTTCAGAAGGTGATGGTATTTGAGATAATACAGTTTCACCATTTCCTATTACCACGGGCTTTAGCCCTGCATTTATAGACATATTTTTAGCTTCGCTAATACTTTTTCCAATGGTGTTAGGAGTTTTATTTCCTAGTTTTTCTCGCTCTTCTTCTGTATATATTTTTTCTATTCCCATGTACGGAAGAATATCTTGCATTGCTTTGGCAAATACAGGCGCAGCAACAGCGCTTCCGTAATAATAATCTCCTTTGGGTGTATCGAAAAATACAAGCATTGCAATTTTTGGGTCATCAGCTGGCGCAAAGCCGCAAAATGAAGAAATATAATCTTTTTGTCCTGCTGTACTAAGACCTATTTTTTCAGAGGTTCCGGTTTTTCCTGCAATTCTATATCCAGGAATGTACGCATTCCTAGCCGCACCATCTATTGCATTTTTGTGGAGCATATCTATTACTCGGCGGGAAGTTTTTTCTGATATAACTTTTCTTTTTACAATAGGAGCAATTGTTTTTACAATGTTTCCATTTTCATCTAAGATTTCTTTTACAACGTGCGGTTGAACTAGATTTCCACCATTTGCTATTGCGGCAACTGCAGTAATCATTTGTATTGGCGTTATGCTAAAGTTTTGACCCATGGAAGCAACCGCTAAATCTGTTAGGTTCATTTTTCCGTCTTTGCTAAAGAAAATATCGCTTGATTCGCCGGGTAAATCTATATCTGTTTTGTTATGGAATCCAAATGATTTATAAAAATTAAAGAAATTGTCCACACCAATTCTTTGCCCAAGCATTATAAATGCAGGGTTGCAAGAATGACAAAGAGCTTCCACGAGGTTTTGTGTGCCATGTCCGCTTCGTTTATGGCATCCAATTGTTTGAGCGCCTTCCACCGGTTTTATGGATCCGGTACAGGTAAATGTAGATTGTTCGTTTACTACGTCCATTTCTAGTCCCATTGAAGCAGTGACCATTTTAAATACCGAACCAGGGTAATATGTATCACTTACTGCTTTGTTACGCCATTGTTTGCTAAGTGCTTCAGCTTTTTCTTTTGCTTTTTCTTCTTCTGGAAGAGCTTCTATACGGGCCTCTTCCGTAGGATCGGCAATTTTAAATGGTTCGTTTGGGTCAAAGTCACCTTTAACTGCCATGCCTAGAATTTCACCTGTCTTAACGTCCATGGCAATAGCTGCGCCTCTATTTTTTACTTTGTGATTTATAATTCCTTCTTCTAGATTTTTTTCCATGATATGTTGAATGGTTTCATCAATAGAAAGTTTTAAACTTTGTCCGGGTTTAGAGGAAATTACTTGTTCATAATCAAATGGCATTTCTGTGCCAATTGCGTTTCTTGCGGTGACTATTCTTCCGGGTTCACCTTTTAAGATTTTTTCGTAAAATGCTTCTATTCCAGCGAGTCCTTGGCTGTCTGCTCCGGTAAATCCAATTAAAGGTGCGGCAAATTTTCCATATGGATAAAAGCGTTTAAAATCTTCAATTAATCTTATTCCGCTGCCAATTTTGTGTTTGCTTTTAAATTCTACAATTTTATTTTTTGTTTCACTGTCCACTTTTCTTTTTATTACAGTGTAACAAGAATTTTTTTTGGAAAGTTCCCGTAACTTTTCTACAGGAGTACCTAAGATTTCTGATAGTCCGTTGCAAATTATTTCTTTTTTTTCATCTGAATTTATATAAGCAGGTTCTAATACCACTGTCCATACGGTGGCGCTTTGAGCAAGTGGTTTCATGTTTCTGTCATATATACTGCCGCGCATTGCACTTATTTTTGTGTCAGCGAGCTGTTGTTCAGAAGCCATTTTTTGTAAAAATTCTCCTTGAAGTAGCTGTAGTGTTATTAATCTGAGTGTTAATGCAGAGAATCCGAAAAACACCAAAAACACTAAAACTATAAGTGATCTGCGCCGCATTCTTACGGTTGTTCCTTTAGACAATAGTTATGCACCTCATAAAATTTTAGATTATCTTAGATTTTAGTGTAATACTTTTATTTTAATACTTATTTGGGATTTAAACAAGTTAGTACAAAAAATATTTTGAAAAAATATTTTGAAAAAATTGTTGACTAATTTTATGCTATGCTTTATTATAATGTTAACAATTTATAAAAAGAGGTGTTTGTCGTGGTAATAAAGTATGTTGAACAAAAATCTAATAATATTAAAACTGTTAGTATTAAGCATATTTATGAATGGATGAGTATTTTTTTGAAAAGTATAAAAGATGCATTTAAAAAAGGAACTGATGAGCTTTCTAAATATTTTAAGGAAGAGGTATCTAAAACTTTAAAAGAGTGTGAAAAAGAGTATAAAGAATATATTTCGTCAGTAAAAGATTTACCTAATGCATCAAAGCGTAAAAAATTTTGTGAATATCTGGAAACTGTAAATGAAAAAATAAGTAAACTTTCTTACGCATTTATCACGTCACGTAAGATTATACGTATGATTATTGATGAGCATAAAATAGAAGGTTTAGATAATCTAGATAGTACATTAGAAAAGATTATAAGAGATAAATTTAAAGAAGAAAAAAGATGTAAGAATTTTATTAATTTATATCATCATGATAAACATGATGGTTATATTGAATGCTTTAAAAGATATAATAACAATGGGGAAAGTCAAGCCATGTTGAAGAAGGACTTAGAAAAAATAAAAAAAGAAAGCAAAGTTAAATCTTATGTTTCTAATGTTTTAACTGTTAAAAATAAAGCAAAGGAACTAAAGAAACTTCAAGAAAAAAATAATAGAGATACTTTGGTAAGTTATTCAGAAAAAGTAGTTCCAGTTTTAAAGGAAGAACTAGGTAAATTCGAAAACAAATTAAAAGAAAACAATTTAAATCCTAAAAACATGAAACATATTAATGCGATTGAGCATATGATAGAATATTGGGGTAAACATTATAGTCCGGAAAAAATAAAACAATCCAATAAATCTTATGATACAAATTATTGCCGTAAAATTGGTTTTAAATTAGCTAATATTGCCCAAGCAAATGATATAAAACAATCTAATGAATTAATTGCAATATTTACAAGAGTTTTACTTAGCCTACCCCTTACGTTAAATGAGTATGAGAAAGAGAAAGATAAAGATGCTTGGCGTCAAGGATTTGAACACGAATTTGCAGTAAATGATACTAAGAAATTGTTGACAGAAGATTTTATAAATAAAATTCCTGAATTAAAAGGCGAATTTAGTAATTTTGCAAAAGAAATAAATGCTAGATTGAATAGTGAAGTTTTGGAGATTGCCGCCAAATTTGGCGCTATTTGTCCAAGCCATTGAATTCCCACTTGACAAATTGAAACTAAAAATGTTAAAATAAATCGTTACGTAAAATTATGTAGCGATTTATATTTTTGTGAGGAGGTGTAATATGCCTACAGTTAATCAGTTAGTCCGTAAGGGGAGAAAAATGCAGGAGAAAAAGGCTAAAGCTCCGGCTCTTTTAAAAGGATGGAATTCTAAAAAGAGAGAAGCAATTGACCAAACTTCACCGCAAAAAAGAGGAGTTTGCACAGCTGTTAAAACAGCAACGCCAAAGAAACCTAACTCAGCACTTCGTAAAATTGCAAG
>JAEEGL011672111.1_pt1 | contig 11086 bp, 5 predicted proteins | sample 9134231 | NCBI WGS metagenome assembly JAEEGL01 (sample SAMN16246548, study PRJNA631951) | gut metagenome | biome: gut microbiome; feature: rumen; material: fiber-attached | host: Bos | place: Iran: Karaj | collected 2018-10
CCTTATGGTTTCGTTTGAAGAACGTTCGAATAGGAACGTCGCGTCAGAACGGCTCTAACCGATAACGCGCGCATACAAAAGAGAAAGCAACTTCCAAGGTCTGCTTAGACGTCTTTCTCTTCCTGCGCCGCCCAGACAAATTGTCAGGGAATTTCGAACACAGCGCGCGACTCGACATTTTACCCAGATTATAATCTCGGAAAAGAGAATTTCGAGGGGGCGCAAGCTAAAATACGGTTAATTCTGTCAACTTGTTTTTTTTGACGGCACCAATCATTGACGCCAACGAACGGTTTGCCAAAATTTACGGTGGGCGCGGCGCTTTGTGCGTGAAGACAATATCGCCAAGGTCGTAACGACGCGTCCGCCGACGAAACAATTCCAACGACAACGAAAGAAATTAGGCTTCGAAATGACTCATTCCGCCCATACGGCGCTCCCCGCCCTCAGCGTTGAAGCCCCGACCTATGTCTTTGATTCCGGCGCCGACGCATGTAGGCACGTCGCTCAACAGATTGCAGGAGTAGTTCGCGATCGCAACTCCCTAGGGTTATCCGCGACGCTAGGACTCGTCGGCGGATCCAGTCCCGTTGGCGTTTATCAAGAATTGGTACGACTTCACCAAGAAAACGGGCTCGACTTCTCGCGCGTTTCGATCTTCATTGTCAACGAATATTATGGTCTAGACAAGGATCGTCTACAAAGTATGCGTCGATGGATGATGGAGAATTTCGTCATGAAAATGGACGTCGATCTGAAAAACGTCCATTTTTTCGACGCGACGACGCCGGTCGAACAGGTTGACGCAAGTTGCCGTCATTACGAAGCGGAAATCGCCGCTGCGGGCGGTATTGATTTACTCCTTCTCGGCGTCGCCGCTAACGGCGCAGTCGGATTTAACGAACCGTATACGTCCAAAACAAGCAGAACGCGGCTCGCGCAACTCGACCCAGAAACGCGCCTTAACGCAGCGTCTCTTTTCTTTAGCGAATCGAACGTGCCGACTAGGGGGTTGACGCTTGGGTTTGGGACGATGATGGAAGCAAGTAAAATCGTCGTCCTCGCGTTCGGAGACGCAAAAGCCGCCGTCGTCCAGAAAGCGTTAGAAGAACCTGTCTCTAACGCAATTCCCGCCGGATGGTTGCGAGAGCACAAGGACGTCTCCTTCATTCTGGACAAAAGCGCCGCGTCGAACCTTCAGGACGTCGCCACGCCGTGGCGCACGCGCTCCGTCGAATGGAACGACTCAATGACAAAACGCGCCGTTTTATGGCTCTGTCAGAAGACGGGAAAGGCGCTCCTTAAACTCACCGACAAGGATTTTCGCGACTACGGTCTCCACTCGCTACTCCGCGCGGCGGGAACTGCGACGGAAGTTTCTGCGCGCGTCTTCTCGTGGATGACGAAGACGATCGAGCGTCATCCTTGTGGACGCGAACGTAAAAAGATTCTCGTGTTCAGTCCCCATCCAGACGACGACGTTATCAGCATGGGCGGAACGATGCTCCGTCTCGTCGAAGACGGGCATGAAGTCCACGTCGCCTACATGACAAGCGGCAATATCGCGGTGAACGACCATGACGCCTATCGTATCGCAGACCTTTTTACTGCGATTAACGAAGAGTTCGGGGGCGATAAGACGATTGAAACGACCCTTGTCGAAAAAATACAGAAACCGTTGCTCGCCAAGCAGCCGGGCGAACGCGACTCAAAAGAAGCGCTTGACGTCAAGCGGCTGATCAGATGGAGCGAAGCGCGATCGGCGGACGCCGCCTGCGGCATACCGAGCGAACACGTCCATTTTCTTGATCTCCCCTTCTATGCTACGGGCGCCGTTGAAAAACTTCCTCCCACCGACGAAGACCGTCAACGCGTCCGCGATCTTATCGAAGAACTCAAACCGGACGAGATTTTCATCGCGAACGACCTTTCCGATCCACACGGCACGCACCGCGTCTGCGCGCTTATCGCCTTTGGAGTTCTGCGTCAACTCCAGGACGAGGGAGTTCAGATTCCAGAAACGTTGCTCTATCGCGGCGCATGGCAGGAGTGGCCTCTCGACCAGATTGAAATCGCCGTGCCCCTTTTCCCGCGCGACTCTGAAAAGAAACGCGAAGCGATCTTCCGTCATGCCTCGCAAAAAGACGGCGCGCTCTTCCTCGGCGCCGACGCTCGCGAATTCTGGCAACGCGCCGAAGAACGCAATATGGCGACCGCCGACGCATACAATCGTATCGGGCTCCCCGAATTCTTCGCCATGGAAGCCTTCGTCCGCTGGGACGGTTCCTACGAGCTATAAGCGCGTATTCCAACGGACGTTCAAATTCACTGGGGCGACGAAATTCGCCCCAGATGACCGACGACCATGATTCAGAGTCCGATAAGATCGTTAGCGCCGTTCTCTGAAACCGGCACGTCGACCGCGTCTACGCCTTCGGAAACCGCGTCTCCCTCTTCTTCGGACTCGTTCTCCTCCGATTTAGGAGGCGCTTTTTCTTTTTTCGGCTTATCCTTCATGAAGGCGGAATCGGGAACTTTCGGCGCGATCGAATCGAGGTATTCCGCCAGGAGTTCCGCTTCAACCTCCGTTCCTGCCCACGGAGGCATGTCGAAACGAACGTAGTTCAGTCTTGTGACAAAGTCGCGCAGTTCGGCGACGCTTCGTCCGCCTACACGCGGCGCGACGGCGGAAAGACCGAACTTTTCAGCATGACAGCTGTTGCAATTGCGTACGAAAACCATTCTGCCTAGTTCGCGACGATCATGTCGATTGACTTTAAGAAGATCTTCGTTTCCACGTGATATCGGTCCGTTGACGTCAAGGTCAAGCGTTTCGGGGAGAACGCGCGTTTGCTCTTCTTCTAACGCGTCGTCAACGTCGCCAGAAGCTAGTTCCGAAGCGGGCGTGACTTCAATTTCAATAGGGGTCGGCGACGGAGACGAACTCGCGACGGAGTCTGACTCCGAAGTCTCGACGCTTTGAAGCGGCGTTTGCGATTGCGAAACAGGACGGACAGGTCGACGAGCGGAAGGTTGAGCAGGACGATTTGGAACGGGCGCGGCGGGGACGTCGACATTGACGACGCCGACGCCATCGGCAGCTTGCGACGTCGTTCCCGCAGGATTGAAGACGGGAACTTCGATCTGCGCCTCCGGCTGCCCCACAATTGACGAAGCGCCGTCAGTCGCGCGCGGGGTGGGAAGTTGGTTCCCGCTTGTGGAAAGCGAATTCTGACGACCGCCTGAAACGTTCGGATTTTGAAGGGGCGGCCCCTGACTAAGAACGGGCGTCGACGAATCAAGAGCGCCGGAGTTCGTCGCGACAGGCGCAAAGTTTGATTGTGGTTGCGGCGCGGTTAAACGCTGCGCGGCAGTCAGCGCAAACCATACGTTTGACTCGCTTTTGCCGACGGACTCGGAATCGAGCGACGTCGGATCGTCCTCCTCGATCGGCGCGCCTGATTCTCCTTCGTCCTCTTCCGAACCCTCCTCAGGAACTGAAATCACAGGAGGTTCGAGATGAATCGATTCGACGCCAAGGTATTTCTGCGCGGAAATCGCCAAATCGGGATATTCCTCCTGAAGCGCGTCGAGCGCGTATGTCGTCCACGTCCCCAAATAAAGAATTCCTGTCTGACGCGCCTGCGCAACCTCGGCGCGCGTGAGTTGATTACGATAGACGACGCGATCGACCGCATAGGGGCGGCGAATCGTCGATATTTCGCCTTCTACGGAGCCGAGCGTTGCGAACCCCAGAAGAACGAGCGCCAACGATTGTCCCGCGTTGATCTCTCGCGGACGGCGACACAATCCGACGACGACGAGAATCAATATTGCGAGGAGACACGCGACAAAAAGCGTCGCGTAAGCGCACGACGAAACGGAACGTTCAAGCGTCAACCGACTTGTCTCCGTTAAAACGCGAACTGCGCCGACGAGACCTGCGACAAGTAAAAACGCCCCGACGAAAGAAGGGACGCGCATGCGCTTCGCAACGCGTTCACGAAGGTTGAAATCCTTCTCAACGTACGACGCGTGAATCAAAAAAAAGAACGCGCCTATCAGGATCGCGACGCCGGTTCGCGCAATCAGCTGCGCGGGGAATTGAACGTTCAGGAGCGCGCGCCAGAGCTCGTCCGTCGACTCCCAGTCGCCGACGATTCCTTCGGCGTTCAAGGTAAAGGACGAAAGCGCCGACGCCAACGACAACGCAAACCAAGCCGTCAAAGCGTATAGCCAGCCAAGAACACGACTCGCCCTAGGCGTAAGCTTGTCCCAACAGTAATAGAACGCAAATGCAGAAACGAGCGCTTGAAATACTAAGAGCAGTTCAATCGCCAGCGCGAAGATAAATATCCGAATGAACGATTCAGTCGCAAAAGGCGCCGTCAACCCAGCGGCAAACCATGTTCCGGCCCCTAAGACGACGCCGAAAACCGTCGTGAATTCGACAAAAAATTTTGCGTATTTCTTGAGATACGCGCGATATTTAACGTCGTCGCTACGGAGAGCGCGGCCATTTTCGAGCGCAAGCAACAAACCGCCCCCAACCGCGTAATGAACGATAAACGAAAACGCGAACGCGACGAGAGCAAAAAGGAACGTCGGCGTCAGAACAGGAACGTCAAGCCATGGATAGCGCATCGCGCCCTCTCTTTCGCGGCGCGGCGCCGCGTCTGTAATCAATCGCGAAAAAAAGACGCGCCGTCTAATGAAGCGGCGCGCCGTTCTCACTTTCAAGCGCTCGCGACGACAAACGTCGTCATTTTTGCGCTTCAAGCTCTTTCAGAACGACCGCGAGCGTGTCGACCGTCGTCTTAATCTGATCAAAAGTATGGAGCGACGTCAAGAAGAATCTTATTCGCGCCTGGTGCTCCTCCACCGCAGGATGGAGAATCGGATGCGCGTTGATTCCATGCAGGAACAACTGATGTGACGCGGCGAGCGTCTTAATCGAGTTCCCAATGATGACGGGAACAACGCCAGTATCCGCAGCGAGTCCGACGTTCATACCGTAGCCGCGCGCCAGTTCCTTGAAATACGCGCTGTTGGCGCGGAGTTTCTCAGCGCGTTCGGGCTCTGCCTCGAGAACGCGAAGCGCGGCGAGCGCCGCCCCCGCTTGCGCAGGCGGCATGCCTACGCTGAACATAAAGGACGGAGCCGTGTATTTAAGGTACTCGACCAGTTCTTTTCGTCCCGCGATATAGCCGCCGCAGCTTGCAAACGTCTTACTGAGCGTACACATCCAAATATCGACGTCGCGTCGATTAACGCCAAAGTGCTCGCCAATTCCACGTCCAGTCTTACCGAGGACGCCGATCGAATGCGCTTCGTCGATCATCAGGAGCGTCTTATACTTTTCGCGAAGTTTAATGAACTCGGGGAGTTCTGGATAGTCGCCGTCCATGCTGTAGACGCCTTCCAACACAATCAGAACACGCCGATAACGGGGCCGTTGAACCGAAAGAATCTTATCGACGGCGTTCCAGTCTCCGTGTGGGAAAGGTCGACGTCGCGCGCCGGAAAGAATACAGCCCTGAACGATTGAGTTGTGCGCAAGGGAGTCGTGAAGAATCAAATCTTCGGCCCCCATTAAGTGCCCGATAATACTCTCGTTTGTCTGGTGTCCGCCGACAAGTACAATCGTATCCTCAACCCCAAGAAACTTCGATATCTCGTTCTCAAGCTCGCGATGAATTGGAAGCTCGCCCGCGACAATTCGGCTCGCGCCCGCAGTCGTGCCATACTGCGCGACCGCCTCTTGAGCCGCGGCTGTGACGCGAGGATCGCCAGACGTTCCGATGTAATTGTACGTCGAGAAGTTAATATAGTCTTTCCCGTTGATTCGGATCGTCGCGCCTGCCGCGCCCTCGTGCGGCTCGAAGAAGTGATTCATGCCGAGGCTTTTCGCCATCTCAAATTTCTGATGGATCGCGATGTACTCGGGAAATTTCGAAACGTCTGCGCTGGCGTCGTCGACCTCGTAATGTTTCGCAACCACAGGGGTTGAACGACCGACGCCGAGATACTTGCGAACGCCGTCGACCAATTCGCGGACGGTCGCCATCTGTTGCAACGACTCCTCGGGAAACTGACCGCCGAATCGATCCTCGATCGCTGCGATAATTTCCATGCGTTCGAGAGAATCGAGCCCAAGGGTCGTCACGTCCGTGTCAAGCGAGACGCCACGAACGCGCTCTTTTCCGACGCGATAGATTTCTTCGAGAACAACGCGAGCCGTTTCGTCGTAACTGATGGCGGAAGGAATCAACTTCGTCAACCCCTCGGAACCGCCGGACTCCGGCTTAGTATCTTCGTGCTTCTTCTCGACGACTGCAAAGACGTTCGACACGTCCTGTTCCGTTTTCTTCCACGCGCCGACGCTTTCGTTGGAACTTTCGTCGTCATAGAGCGGGTTCTCTTCCACTGTGTAGCCCGAAGAACCCGCGCCGGCCTTTGGAACGTCTCCGGTTCCAACAGCGCCGTCGTCGACCGACCATCGAGCGACGACCTTGAGATCGTTCTTGAGGAACGCGTCGCGACATGCATGACGCTGAACCTTGCCGCTCGACGTTTTCGGGAGCGAGCCTCTCTGAATGAAAACAATTTCGCTAATCGGCGTTTCGTGCTCAAGCGCAACGCGTTTGCGAATTTCGCTGAAGAGTCCCGCAATAACGTCCTTATCTTTCAGACTGCGTTCGACTTCCTGAAGAAGAACAAGTTTCTCGTCGTCTGGATCGCCGACGAGAAACGCGCCGCCGCCGTTAATAACGAGGGACGGAGAGACTCCCTGCGCGGTGATCTCGATATCCTGAGGATAGACGTTGACGCCGCGGATAATCATCATATCCTTGATGCGCCCCGTCACGAAGAGTTCGCCGTCTTGAACGAAACCGAGGTCGCCGGTGCGAAGGAACGGCCCTTCGTCAGGCTTGTCGGCAAGACGCGCCTGGAACACACGCTCCGTTTCTTTCGGATTACGCCAATATCCTTGGGCGACGCTCGAACTAGACGTCCAGATTTCGCCGACACGGCCGTCGGGAAGCTCGTTCAGCGTCTTCTCGTCGACAATCGCGAGACGCTGACCGAAAATAACGCGACCGCTCGAGACGACTTTATGCGCGCGAGGAGCGTCTGGCTGAACCTCGACGGCGCGACCCTCTCCGAGCGCGTCCGCGTCAATCGAACGAACGATAGGAGGATCGTTCTTCATGCCGCCGGTCACGATAAGCGTGCCCTCGGCGAGTCCGAAACAGGGATAGAACGAATTGTAATTGAAGCCGTAACGTTCAAATTTGGCGGCAAATCGTTCGAGCGTCTCTGCACGAACCGGTTCCGCGCCGTTAAACGCGACCTTCCACGAACTCAAATCAATTCCTTCAAGTTTGCTCTCGTCTTTGATTTTAACACAGAGATCGTAAGCAAAATTAGGCCCGCCGCTCGTCGTAGCCTTATACTTGGAGATCATTTGGAGCCAAACGTGGGGGCGCGTCAAGAAATTAAGCGGCGCCATCATGTAGATGCGACATCCGCAAAAAACGGGCTGAATTACGCCGCCGATAAGCCCCATGTCGTGATAACTCGGAAGCCAGTATACTCCGACGCTCGAACGCGTATGTTCAAAGCCGCGTTCGATAAGCGTCGAGTTGCTCAGCATATTGCCATGCGAAAGCATGACGCCTTTGGGGGTTCCCGTCGAACCGGAAGTATACTGAAGAAACGCGATGTCCGACTGATCGACTTCAGGATCGACCCATTCGTCTTCGATCCCCTCGGGAAGCGAGTCCGTCGAAACCCATGGAATCTGTTGTAAGAGCGGAGTTTCGTTGATCGTATTTTTAACTTGTTCGACGACGTCGGTCGTCGTGAGCGCCATGCTCGCTTCCGCGTCCGCCGCAATCGATTGAATGCGCAACATCGAGCGGTTTTTCGTCGGCGGATACGCCGGAATCGCCGTCGCGCCCGCATAGAGACATCCATAGAACCCGGAGATGAATTCCAACCCGGGTCGATAGAGGAGCAACGCGCGCTTTCCCCGCATGTCGTTGCGTTGGAGCCATGCCGCGACGCGACGACAGCGACGATCGAGTTCGGAATAAGTCAGGTTCTTTTCAGAGGCGCCGACGCCTCCGCTGTTCGTCACGTACGTGAACGCGACGTCGTTTGGTTGATAACGCGCGCGATAGCGCACAAGATCCACCAAGTTAGAACGACCGGCGTCAAACTGTAACGGGTTGCCCATAAGCGCTGAACTCTCCAAACAAATACGAATGGCTTCAAACACAACAATTGCGAAATCTACCGCGGGACGCGACCCCTACGCGGCAAACTTCAAGCGTCGATTGGACCGCAGGATACGCGTCTCAACCAACGGAACCGTCCCCGAACAGGGCGCGGCGTCTTCTTGGTATCGGCAAACGCGGGAAGAGAAAAAAGTAAAAACGCGTAATTTCCGCATTTTTACGTTTAAAACGACGGAAATCCCTTCCCCGGCGACAAAAGCGCGAGGCGTCGTTCCTCTCTCAAAGGAACGGCGCCGGCTTCTAAACGAACGCGACTCGTTACGCCTCATACAGACGAGACGCTGGAACCGTCCGCGTCATTGCGATTTCTTTTCGTTGGCGCGCTGAATTCTATTCGACGCGTCGACGAACGCCATAAGCGTCGCCTCGAGCACGTCGGTAGACGTCGCGCGTCCGCGATAATCGACGTTGGAATCCACGTCCTTCACGCGAACGACGACCTCGCCCTGCGCGTCAGAACCGCCCGAAACCGCCTCGACTTTATATTCTTCAAGACGAATATGCAGTCCCACAATTTGCTGAACCGCCCAGAACATCGAATGAACCGGTCCGTCTCCGTCAGACACGACAGCGGTCTTTTCGACCCCGTTCTGAGAAAGTTTCGCAGTGACCGTCGCCTTACCCTGAGCGCTTCGCGTCAGTTCGTAGGATTCGTATTTCCAGTCTGCGGCGGCGCCTGTCAGACGTCCCGACGAAGTCTGACGATCGACGATAGCGACAATGTCGGCGTCAAAAACGTCCTTTTTCAGGTCGGCGAGCCGTTTAAACTCGGCGAACGCTTCGTCGAGTTGCTCTTTGGTAAGATCAAATCCGAGCGATTTGATACGATCTGCAAGCGCGGCGCGACCGCTATGTTTACCCAGTACAAGGTCGTTCTTGACAAATCCGACGCTCTCAGGCGTCATGATTTCATACGTCGAACGTTCTTTCAGAACGCCGTCTTGATGGACTCCCGACTCGTGCGCAAACGCGTTACGTCCGACAACCGCCTTGTTGCGCGGAATCATAAGTCCTGTAACCTTCGTCACGACGCGACTCGCCGGAACGAGACGTTGCGAGACGATCCGCGTATCCGCGTGGAAGAAATCGCGACGCGTTCGCAGCGCCATCACAACTTCCTCGAGCGGGCAGTTGCCGGCTCGCTCGCCGAGACCGTTGATCGCGACCTCGATCTGCCCCGCGCCTGCGACGACAGCGGCGAGCGAGTTCGCCACGGCCATTCCTAAGTCGTTATGACAGTGCGTACTCACGACAGCCTTGTCGATGTTCGGAACGCGGTTGAAGAGCGTCTGGATGCGCGTCGTCATCTCCGCGGGCGTCGTGTATCCGACTGTATCGGGAATATTGACGGTCGTCGCGCCAGCGTCGATCGCCGCTTCGACGACTCTACAGAGGAAATCGATCTCGGTACGACACGCGTCCTCAGGCGAGAATTCAACGTCGTCGCAGTAACCTTTTGCGCGTTTGACGCCGACGACGGCGCGTTCGATGATTTCCTCTTGAGACATACGCAGTTTGAACGAACGATGAATCTTACTCGTCGCCAGAAAGACATGAATACGCGGCGATTCCGCCTCTTTGAGCGACCCCCAAGCCGCGTCGATATCCGCGTCTACGCAACGCGCCAGCCCACAAACCGTCGAACCTTTGACATGCCGTGAAATTTCGCGTACCGCCTCAAAGTCGCCCGGAGACGCGATCGGAAAGCCTGCTTCGATGATATCGACCTTAAGATCGACGAGCGCCTGCGCGACTTGCAGTTTTTCATCCAGATTCATGCTCGCGCCGGGAGACTGCTCGCCGTCGCGAAGCGTCGTGTCGAAAATCAGAATATTGCGGACGGGCTGTTCCGCCGCGTTATTATTTTCAGAAGTCATGATATTGATCCTTCGCAGTGATATTTTCGTTTCAAACGTTTGTTTATTCTCCGACGAACTGTAAGCATACGACGCCCCTGCGGCGTCGCGTAGAGTCAGTTCGTCCCTTCGCCGACCTGACGAGAAACGTCAGGAAATAAAGCCGTCCCCTGGACGGCGGCTAAGGTTGAGCCAAGCGCGCGATCCGAAAGTAAAATCGCAAATAAGAATTCTATCAGGACTTAAAAACAGCAAAGCATTCTCCAAAGCGTCCGCGACGCAACGGCGCGTTCACGTCGAAACGCGTCGCGAAAGGGTCAAAACAACGACGATTATTCAGCCTTGTTGAGCAGAGGCAGGAGGTATTCGACTGTCGATTTCATCGTCTGAAGATGGACGTAATCCGACTCATGAATCGGCAGTCGATATCGTTGACGGAGCGCAAGAACAATGTCGAGCATATCCATGCTGTCGAGCTCAAGTTGTTCGCGGAAGGGAACGTCTTCCTTAATCGATTCTGGATCGATCGTATCGTCGAAGCCAAGTAGGATATCGATAATACTCTTCTTAATTTCCTCAACCGTGACGGCCATAAAACGTTCTCCCAAGCGAACGCCGATCCTAAAAAAACGGCGTCCTACGCTAATGACTAGGACAAAGGCGACGCCGCGTCGCCTAAACACAATAATATTCGCACAAAACGCGCGGAAAGAGACGTTAGTCTCCTTCGTATTTTCCAACGATCGTCACGGCGTTGATTCCCACCATGCCGAAGGAATTATTCAAAATAGTACGGACGGAACCGACTTCTAGCGGTTTGTTCATGACAAGGTTCCGAATCTCGCATTCGGGATCGAGATTATCGACGTTAATCGTCGGATGAACGACGCCGTCGTCGAACGACGGAAGATTGCCCGCGAGTTCGAG
>JAEEGL012515693.1_pt1 | contig 11086 bp, 4 predicted proteins | sample 9134231 | NCBI WGS metagenome assembly JAEEGL01 (sample SAMN16246548, study PRJNA631951) | gut metagenome | biome: gut microbiome; feature: rumen; material: fiber-attached | host: Bos | place: Iran: Karaj | collected 2018-10
CAAACCGGTATGTAAATCATACCGGTTTTTTATTCTATAATTTTACGGGATTAAAATCTATTTCTAATTTTATGTTTTTATCACTAAAAAATCTTTCTTCCAACATATATAAATATTTCTTTATATTATTAATATCTTTATATTTAATAATTATTTGAAATCTATATTCATTATTAATTTTAAATATACTTGCTGTTGCTGGTCCTAAAATTGTTTCATTTGGTATTTTTTCTTTTAGATAATTGCCTATTCTATAACTTATACCACTAGCAATATTATAATCTTTTGATATTATCCTAATAAGACATATATAACAGAATGGTGGATAATTTAATTTTTTTCTTATTGACAATTCTTTGTTATAGAAACCTATGTAGTCATTTATACTACTATATTTTATTGCATAGTGATCCGGATTGAATGTTTGAATTAAAACTTTTCCTTTTTTATCTCCTCGTCCACTTCTTCCTGCTACTTGATTTAATAATTGAAATGTATTTTCGCTACTTCTATAATCAGGAAAATTAAGACTTATATCTGCATTTATTATTCCTACTAAAGTTACATGTTCAAAATCTAATCCTTTTGCAATCATTTGAGTTCCTAACAGTACATTGTACTCCCCTTTTGCAAAACTCTTAATTATTTTTTCGTGAGCATTTTTTCTAGTAGTTGTGTCTATGTCCATTCTTATTATTTTGGCTTCGGGTATTAGTTCTTTTAATGATTCTTGTACCTTTTCTGTTCCTAATCCATATTCTTTATAATATGCTCCACAATTAGTACACTCTTTTTCTTTTTTTCTAGCATATCCACAGTAATGACACCTAAGCATGTTTGATGTCTTATGATAAGTCATTGTTATATCACAATTTGGACATTTTTCAGTATATCCACAATTAGAACATGTTACTAATGATGAATATCCTCTTTTATTTAAAAACAATATTACTTGTTCTTCTTTTTTTATTGTTTCTTTAATGCTATCAATAAGTTTTTGTGAAAAATAATCATTTGTTTTTTTATACTCCTCATTCATATCAATTATTTCTACATCTGGGTTCATTCCATTATATCTATTTTTTAGTTCTAACAATGTATATGTTTTATTTTGAGCTCTAGCATAACTTTCCATAGAAGGTGTTGCACTACCTAATATAAGTGGACAACTGTGATACTTACTTCTTTGTTTTGCTACATCAATAGCATTATACCTTGGGGTGTTTTCTTGCTTGTAACTTGAACTATGTTCTTCATCAATTATTATGATACCTATATCTTTTAAAGGCGCGAAAACTGCACTTCTAGCTCCTATTACAATATCTACTTTTTCTTCGTTTATCTTTCTCCATTCATCATATTTTTCACTGTCTGATAATCTACTGTGAAGTACTGCAATATTATCAAAATATGATGTAAATCTATTAATTATTTGAGGTGTTAAAGATATTTCTGGTACTAGAAACAATGCTTTTTTGCCTCTTTTTATTACTTCTTCTATTAATTTTATATATATATTTGTTTTACCTGAGCCTGTAACTCCGTGTAACAGGAACACTTCATTTTCGTCTAAACTTATATTTATCCTGTTAAAAACTACTATTTGATCATTATTTAAGTTAAAATTTTTCTTTTCTTTTTTTTCTATATTATATCTATAGGTTTCTTCTTCTGTTTCTATTATTATTTCTTTTTTTAAAAGAGTTTTCACACTACTTTCTGATATTTCGTTAAGTTCTGTTTTTAATACTTTGGACTTTTCTTTTAAACAATCAATAATTTTTTGTTGAGATTCGTTAAACTTTATATTATCTATACTAATATTGTTTAATAGTATATACTTTGTCTTTTTTATATTAATATTTACTTTGTCTTTTGCTTTTAGTGCTTTAGGAAGCATAACTTGGTAACAAGACATTAAAGAGGACATGGTCATAGATTGTAACAATTTTCCTAAGCGCATAAGTTCTTCGTTTAATACTGGATAAGAGTCTACTAATGAAATAACTTCTTTTAGATTCATGTCTTCTTTTTCTTTAGAAATTGACATAACAAAACCTTCCAGTACTTGTTTACCGAATGGTACTTTTATTCTCATACCGATTTTGATACTGTCTTGTAGTTCTTTTGGTACTGAATAAGTAAACGTTTTATCAAAAAAGACATGTGCTAACTCTACTAAACACTCACAAACCATACCTTCCTCCTTATACATATTATACCAAAAAGAAAAAAGAAGGACTAGCCTTCTATACAAATAATTCCATTAATAGACCTATTATTGCTCCAATTAAGTATATTGTTAACAGTATTTGAATATTTTCTTTTTTATTTTTGTTTGTTTTAAATAGCACTAATAATCCTGCTCCAGCGCTTGATAAAAGTCCTGCGATTAAAGGAGCAAAAGTTATAGCTTTTTCCAAGTATAATTCAGTTAATATTACTGATGCTGCACAATTTGGTATCAAGCCGATTAAAGCTGTTAGGAAAGACGCAAAAATATTATTTTTCAATAAAAGTTTGCTTAGTAACTTTTCTCCTCCAAATTCCATTATACTGTTTATTATAAAAGTACATATTAGAATAAATATAAAAATATTAAAAGTATGTTTTAAAGCTGCTATAAATATTTTATCATCATCACAATTACAATGTTCATCTTCACATATGTGATAATCCTCTTTATCTTTCTTTTTTATTAATAAATCAATAATAATACCACAAATGATACCTATCAGTAATTTTATTATCAGTATTTTAACTAGTAAACTAAATGGTGCTTTTTCTGCTATCAAAATAGGAATCATTTCATCACTAGTGGATAGATATACTGCAATTAAAGTACCAATAGTTATTATTCTTGTTGCATATAAATTGGTGGCCATAACACTAAATCCACATTGTGGAATAATTCCTAATATACTACCTACTACTGGCCCAAATTTATTTGACTTAGACAGTTTGTTTTTAGTCTTTTTACTAAATTTATGTTCAAATAATTCAATAAGTAAGAATGCTATAAATAAAAATGGTAATAGTTTTAATGAATCAAGTAATGCATCCATAATAACTTCTTTCATAATATCACCTCATTAATACTACATCATTTTAACATAAACTATTGTAAAAAACAAATGTTTATGTTAAAGAATTGTGACGTAGTTTTCATAAAATAAAAAGTAAGTCTGCTTTTTTAAGTAGTACTTACTTTTTTATTTTTTATTCACAGTTGTAAAATCAATTATGTTTTTTGTATACAAGGTATCCGCCACTAGCTATGAGTAGTATTCCTGCGATTATAGCAATATATTGTGTTTTGGTACCAGTATCAGGTATATCAACAATAGTATTGGTATTAGCATGAGTTTTACTATTTCTAGTCCATTTTGCGTATAGTGTTAGATTTTCTGCTGGCATTGTAGTGAATCTATATGCCTGTGTCAATTCTTTATCACTATACCATCCTGAAAATTTATATCCTTCTTTTACAGGTTTAGATGGTTCTATAATTTTTGTATTATAGTCTTCTTCTATACTATTTATTTTGCTTCCACCATTTGAATTAAATGTTATTGTGTACTTGTTAATTTCCCATCCTGCATATAAAACAACATTAGAAGCTGGCATTGTAGTATCGTTAAAGATATTTGTATGTGAAGAATCTTCATACCATCCAGTAAATCTATATCCTGTTTTTGTTGGTGTTTCTATATTTGGTATATTGTCATTATATTCTACTTCTATTTCGTTAGTCTCACCACTATTAGCATCTTTAAGTATTATTTTATACTTTTCAATTTCCCATTTTGCATATAATGTTATATCTGTTGCCATTTCTGAATCTATAGAAGATATTTGATCATTATAACCCTCATCTAAATACCATCCTGCAAATCTATATCCTGTCTTAGTAGGATTGTTTAGAATAATGCTACTTCCATACTCATAAACTGTAGAATTATTTTCACTGTTAATTCCTCCATCTAATTCATAGTTTATTATGTATTCTTTTTCTGCCCATTTTGCATATAGTGTTATATCCCTGCTTGGCATTGCTCCAAAACTATATAATCTCGTTAATTCTCTATCACTATACCATCCTGCAAATCTGAAATCTTCTTTTGTTGGATTTTCTGGTTTTGTCACTTCTTCACCATAATTTTTTGTTATAGGATTTACGCTACTTCCACCATTGCTATCGAAGGTAATTGTATAACTATTTACATTCCAATTAGCAGTATATGTTTTATCTCCTGTAGTACCTTTGGAAATAGTTATTATATTATTAGGTGTTGCACCATTATTTTCTGTCCAACCAGCAAATGTATAACCTTCTTTTGTTGGATTATTTAAAGTAAATGTATCTGTATTTATATTGTATGTATTGGGATTGTTTGCTTCTCCACCCATCAAGTTATATGTTATTCTATAATTCAATATTTCCCAAGAGGCGTATAAATCAATTATATTTCCATCTTCATATGTTAAATTTCTGATATTTGATTCATCTCTGTATTCTATTACTCTTGAATCTGGTTCTTCAGACCATCCCGCAAATCTATAACCATTCTTTATGAAAGAATTTTTGGTTAACTGCTTATCCTCATCATACTTGTGAATTGAGTTTGTCATGGTACCAGTGGCTCCATTAGCATTATATCTTATGTTGTATGTTATAGGATTAAATGTTACTGTACATGTTGCACTATCAGTGACATTGTTAACAGTTAATGTGCTTTCACTAATGCTAGCATTTTGATTGTTACTACAAACAACTGTTGGATTATTATAACCTTGATCGCTAGATATGTTAAATACAACTGTACCTCCAGCAGTTACTGATTTTGTAGAATAATCAACATCTCCTTTTATAACATTTACATCTATATATAATCTGTCATCGTTTTCTTCCCAAACGGCATATAGTTTTACTACTGCACTTTCTTCATATGTAAGATTAATTACTTTTTGATTGTTGTTATATGTAGGAGTTGTAGCATTTGGATCGGTGCTCCATCCTATGAAATGATATCCAGTTCTTGTAAACTGATTACTACTTAATGCTTTGGTAACTCCTGTTTCATGTGTTGTGTTTGCCATTTGACCTGTTCCACCATTAGCATTATATTCTATTTGATATGTAATGCTTACCCATTTACCGTATAATGACAAACTTCTATTTACAGCATAATTTTCATTAGCATCGCCTACTTTGTGTTCTAAATCTGTATCACTATACCAACCACCAAATATGTATCCTTGTACAGTTGGTTTATATAAATTAACATAAACAGTTAACCAGTTAGCATATATCGTACTATCTTTATTAAATTTAGTTGAATAGAAATTAGTAGTGATACGTCCATTACTATCTATAAGTTTTTCTCCTTGACCATTTCTTTCTGAATAATAACCATCAAATGTCATATAAGAAACCTGTTTATAATTGCCATAACTATAGTAGTAATTAATCTCTACTCTCTTTTCTGGTAACACAATATTATTAGTAGTTAAATTTGTGTTTTTGTCTTTATCATCTAGATATATTCCTTCATCATACACTTCATAAACATATGCTGTACCCGCTTTAGTGGCATTGCCATTATCTAGAGTTATTTTATATGATAGTTCCTTATAATTGGCTGTAAATGTTACTGAATCTTCTACTACAATATTTGCTAGTTGCTCTTCACTTATTGGTTCACCAGCTCTAATAATTATCGTTTCTACTTCTATTATTTCGTTTTGTTCTCCTTCAATAATTGTATTTGGATCATTTACTACAATTATATCTTTGTTAGCAATCCAATAATCAAACATATAACCTTCTGCTGCTTCTATAGTAGCTCCTGATGGATGTTCATAGTAAGCTACTGTTTCTTCAGTACTACCTGTGATTGATCCTAGATTATTACTTATATATTTTATCGTATAATTTATTTTGTTATTGATTGCTTTAACAGTTATGCTTTCTGTAATCTTAATCATCCTTAATTGCTCTGTAGTTATATAACTACCTGTTGAGACACTTGTACCATTGTTTAATTCTACGTTATTATTTATTTGCCATCTATAAAACTCATAACCATTATCTGATGATATAGTTGTTCCTGTTGGGTTGTTATTATAATCTACTCTTTCATTAGATACCCCTGTAATTCTACCATGTGAATCTGAAGTATAATTTACTGTATACACTAGTTTTTCTATGTTAGCAGTAAATATAGTGTCACTGTTTAATATTGCAGTAGTAATTTCTTGATTTGTAATTGGATTACCTGCAGTGATAGTTTTGCTTCCTGCAATAATATCTTTATTGGCAGTCCAATTTTTAAATACATAACCTTCATTAACTCTTAAAGTTGTTCCTGTTGGATGTTGATTGTATAGAACATTTTCAGAAGTTTTCCCAGTTATTTCTCCATTACTACCCGCTGAATAAGTAACCTCATATGTTATTGGTACAAAATTAGCTTTTATTACTATATTACTATTTACACTAATAGAATTTACTTGCTCAGATGTTAATGGATTTCCAGTTTGAATAGAACTTCCACTGACAAGGGTAACATCTTTATCTACTGTCCAATTGCTAAATCTATATCCAACTTCAGGTGATACTAGAACCGCTACAGGCGATTCACCTATGTTAAGTATTTGAGTTACGTCTCCAGTAACTTGTCCATGTTCATCACCAATATAACTAACTGTTATTCTGGACATTTCTTCATTAATTACATTTATATTTGAATCTTTTCCATATATTTTTTGATTACCATCCATGATATATGGTTTTACATATATTTTTATACTATTGTTTTCACTGAAATTGTGTGATATGGATAGTTGAATGTTTTCTGTATCTTCTAGCAAATCATAATTATCACTAGTATCGTTATATTTATATATTTCATAGCCATCTGCTGTTCCGTTAATGGCTATGATTGATAAATTAACTCCATTTGCTGTTCTATCCATAGTAATACCTACTTCAGGAAGTTCAGTCCACTTTGCTTTTAATGTTGTGTTTTGGGTTGGTACATAATTGTTAGGATTTTCAATTTTGTTATTATTCTCATACCATCCTGCAAAGTGGTATCCGTTTCTAGTTGGCTTGGGTAAAGAAATAGATTCAGTATTCCATTTTGCATTTATCGTATGAGTATTTGTACTAACCAGATTAGTTTCATTAGTAACTTTATTAGTTAAATTAGTATCACTATACCATCCCGCAAAAGTATTAGTGGCAGTGTTACTGCTTGGCATTCCACTTACTGTCGCATTATAATTATATGTTACTCTATAGTCATCTTTTTTTGGAGTATTTAGATAAAGGTATTTACCACTTGTTACATATGAACTATCTCCAATTTCTGTTGCACCATTATAATTATATTTTACTGTAGTACCATATTCTTGCATTGGTCGGAACACTGCAAATAAATCTGCCGTATAAATAATAGACGAATAAGCAAGCACTTCATCTTTTCTATTGCTATAAAGATACGTGCGCCATATTTTCCCATTATCTTTAAGATATCTAATAGATGGTTCACCATTAGCATTAAGTCCAGAATATGTATACCAAGAAGTTGTTGTTGCGTTATTGTTAAATGTTACTATAATATCTCCAACTTCTAAATCATTATATTTGAAATATCTAGGTCTATCATAACGATCATTACCATATAATCTTCTTCCCCCATATAGACCATCTACTAACATATTATTAATTTTTTTATAGTTACTATTAGTTAAACTTGCAGTTTGTTCAGTTGTTTTTCTAGTATAAAAATTCGAAACAGTATAAGAAGTACTACTAGAACCACTTTTTACAGTTACAGAAGATGGAGCGTTAAATAATGCTGCCTTGACGTTAGCACCTGTTAAATATTCTAAGTCAATATTATATTGATTGTAATACAACATTTTAGGTATACCAGAAGATGGTAATACTGCTTTGTTCGTACTAGATAAACTATCTATATCTTTTTTATAATCTGTGGTGGAATCATCTGTATACTCTATAAAACCATTTGTACCATGACTATATAATTTATTTATATCTTGATTTAATATATCTTGATTAATACCATTAAAAGTCGGATTAATTCTAGTGTTTATTTTTCCAAGAGTTAATGTATTATTAGAGTTTGAGACAGTCATTCCGTTATTTACAATACTATTTGATGCATTATCACTAACTTTCACTCGGTAGGTAATAGTTATTTCTCTTCCAGGGGCAATTGTTGATATAGAACAGTTGATTTTACCACCACTTATAGCACATGTGTCAGAACAATTGTAAGATTCATTATTATATTTACATGTAGTTTTATAATCAACATATGTAGTATTTGATGGTATTTCTCCAGATACTAACACATTATTGTATGTTTTAACTTTATCTCCAGTATTCCAAGTATACCCTAGACTTTCACATTTCTCTGCTGTATGTTCTGAAGTTGATTTTGTACAAAACTCATAATTGGACATGTTTTTTAAATATAAATTGTATGTGATTATATCACCGTGATTAACTGATGCATACTTTGATAATGTTTTTTCTATGCTTTTCTTTGTTGCTGATGAGGTTGTAAGATTATCGCTATATTCTTTGTTTTCAGATGCATATTGTTCAATACGTAATTTTGAAAAATTGGCTCTTGCCTTTTGATTATCAGTTAATTCTAAAGTACACCTATTATCTGTACCATTACAATATACGTTAACAGGCCTATATACTGATATAAAGGCTGATTGTTGGGATTCAGTATTTATAAATAGCTTATCGAAATATTGATCCATACCATTATATCTAACAGCATAATTATCATCGCCTGAAGTATATAAAGTGCCATCATCATTATATTGAAAATAATAACCTGTAGAGTGAATTAAACCAGTGTCAGATGATATAGAATCCCCAACATACATAAGGGTGTGGCCAGAATCTCCTATTATTGGGTGTGTTGTGTTTTCTGATTTGTTATACCTATACCCTAAAACATCACCTTTTTGTAATACTTTCTTTAATGTATTAATAATTGCTTTTTTTTGGGCTTCGGTTTCTGTCCCATGGACCTTATAATAAAATACAAACGGTGTCTTGTTAGTGGCACAATTATCATAAAATGGCCTTCCTATTATTTGACCAGTTGTATGATCATAATTACCATTACAACCGGTTTCAGGTTCTTCATATTGTGAAGCTTCTTCTACACTTAGCCCATCAAGAATCGTTCCGCCTTTTCCTAAATACTTTATACCGTTTTTATAATTTGTAGTACTATCAAAAACATCTTTGTAAGTTGTCCCATTAAAGTAATATCTATAACCAGTATATGTTGAATTATTATAACTAAAATAATCTGAGGCATCAAAATCGATAGCTTTCATATTAACATTTGATGTAAACTTAGAACACATGCTAACATAATAATGGCCTCTATTGATATCCTCAGGTGATTCTTCATAACTTTGCCAACTAAATGTGTTTTCTAAGGTAGAAGTATTATTATTTCTTTTACCAGTAGGAGTTATATCCATATATCCTAAATCATATTCTGTGTAATCATGATTATATAGAAAACTAAGACCTGTGCCTACAATAACATCTTGCAGTTCTTCTTTAGTATAGATGTCTCCAGCAGCAAAAGAAGCCCTAATAGATAGTATGATTATACCTAATAATAGAGCAACTACACTCGCTAAAATGTATGTCCTTTTGCTATATTTTTTTAACATCTAATCACTGCCTTTTTCTTTAATCTACTGTAGGATATATTTTTTCTTCTTCATCTTCAAGTTCTTTTTTATCAATAGTAAATCCATTATATTTTACTGATGTTCTTTTGCATTCACCATTATAACAATCAGTTGAGTATTCAAATGTACTACCATCAAAACTTATATCATCTAAATCGCTGTATTCACTATTTTGATCAATTTTTTCTTCACCGGTTTTTGAATATGCTCTAGTAAAAATCAGCTCACCTTTTTCATTAATTAATCGATTATCATCATATACATATAAATTATAATTGATTTTATATTTATTGTATTTTCCTATTATTAAGCCTATATATTTAGAATCCATCACATAAACTCTTGCTAACAAATTATCACAATTAATTTTTTTACTGCTTAGTTTTGTTCCAAGATTGATACTATTTATAAAATTATTGTCAATATATACATTAGTTAACAGTGTTTTATCTTTTAACTCTTTCATTTTTAAAGATATTTCATGTTCGTTACCTTTATATTCTGCTTTATATTTTTTTATATAGTATTCTCCTTTAATTTCACATTCACTTTTTTGTGAGCTATATTTGTTTGTATTATCTTCTTCTGTTGGAGTATTTGTTTTTGAAAAATAATTGTCAAAAAGAGGTTTTAAACATATTAACAATAGTAGTAAAATAATTATTATTACAACAATTATAGTTGTTTTGCTATTAATCATTTTTTTCATACTATTTACACCTCTATTCTTATTGTTATCTATAATAGATAATATCATATCAACGCATTATAAGCAATATTTTACTTAAATGCTTCATAAAAAAAAGACAAGTAAATTATTTTTTTACAGTAGTTCTTACTTGTTTTTTTATTTTTTTTACTAGAACTAAATTTTCAAATACTTGTAAATAGTTTTCTACATATACAAATCTAATTCCTGAAGTTATTTCTTTATCAAATAATTTTACTTCCTCTTCATTGTCTTTTGGTAAAAATACTTTCTTTATTCCTGCTTTTTTAGCTCCTATTATTTTTTCTTTTAATCCTCCAACAGGAAGAATGTCTCCTCTTAAAGTTATTTCTCCAGTCATAGATATGTGGCTATTTATTTTTAAATCTGTAAATGCACTTATTATTGCAGTTGTTATAGCTATACCTGCACTAGGACCATCTTTTTTCACTGCACCTTCAGGTACGTGAATATGTATATCACTTTTTGAAAGTTTATCATAGTCTATACCAAATTTTTTATAATTACTTTTTATGTAACTAAGAGCAATTTTAGTACTTTCTACAAATACATCTCCAAGACTTCCTGTAGTGATTATTTTACCAGTAC
>JAEEGL012975242.1_pt1 | contig 11086 bp, 9 predicted proteins | sample 9134231 | NCBI WGS metagenome assembly JAEEGL01 (sample SAMN16246548, study PRJNA631951) | gut metagenome | biome: gut microbiome; feature: rumen; material: fiber-attached | host: Bos | place: Iran: Karaj | collected 2018-10
TTAAGAGATAATTATTCAACCTATGCCAGGGTTAAGGGAAAAGGTACCCAGAATCCATTCAACCTATGGCAGGGTTAAGGTAAAAACCATTCAACTTTTTCTAGGGAAGGACAGATTTTTGCATTTTTGCATTTTTGCATTCTTTGCACTTTTTGCAGCGTGCAAAATTGTGCCCCCATTGTTATGTAGTTAGATTGCTTCATCGAATAAAAAAAAGGCCCCACCGAAACAGCGGGAACCTTCTTCTCAACCTATGTATAACTCGCTCTCGTAGGGACGATCGGGCTCGAACCGATGACCTCTGCAATGTGACTGCAGCGCTCTGAACCAACTGGGCTACGCCCCTATCTTTGCTAAGCGGGTGCGAAATTACAAAAAGGTGCGGAATCTTGCAAATATTTGGCCGAAAAAAAGTGGCATCAGGGTTTCTTTGTTATTTTCTGCACGAAATAATCGAGTATGCGCGCGGCCTGACTGGGTGTTACGCTCAGGTAGTAGTGCTGCCCGGCGTCCTGTGGCTGATAGAGCGAGGAGCCCTGGTCCGTGATGGTGATGCGGCCGGGTTTCGAGACCTGGAAGAAGTCCTGCGGATCGATGGCATAGAGCACGGCGGTGAGGTCCCAAGTGGGACGGTCTTCTATCTTGGGCAGATAGGCGCGATAGGCATCTACGATAGGGTGATGGGCCGTCCAGCCGAAGTCGTTCTCGATGCTGCGGGCGGGGTACTTGATTTGCAGCCCCAGTTCGAAGGGCGAGGTGTAGATGGGTGTGGGCCACTCGCTATAGACGCGTTGGCAGGCGGGTATGTCGTTCACCACATTATACTCGTGGAAGTTGGCATCCTGCATGTGGCCGGCCATCGTGACGAGGCGGTCCACCTTGCGTGCCACCAGTTCGCGTCCGCTGAGGGGTGAGTACTCATCGGGCTGCGTGTCGAGCAGCAGGGCCAGGTTGGTGCTGAATCCCACCGATACGATGGTAACGGAATGGTCTTTGGCCTTCGCCAGCAGCTTGCGGTAGAGGCTGGGGGCGGGCAGCAGCTTGCCATAGTCCCTGACGGAACGCTTGTAGAGGGGACGTCCCGTCTCGTCCTTCTCCTGACAAACCACCTGGGCATAGTTGGCTCCGGCCACCATACTCTGGTCGTGCCGGTTGTTCACGCCGATGGGAATGCGGCGCTGGCCGTACCAGGTGTTCAGCAGGTCGATGAACTGGGGCGGGTACTCACCTTCCTTGTTCAGCATAACGGCCATCAGGCGGATGCGCCCCTCGCGATGATACTTGTAGAGCATATCGATGGCCAGGGCATCGTCCACATCATTGCCCATATCGGTCTCGAAAATCACATTCTGCCGGGCGGCCTGAAGCAGGAGGACAAGGCTCAGCAGGGTAACGGTGAAAAGATAACGTTTCATATTCTGCAGGGTTTTAATTATTTTCGATGAAGGCGGTTACCAGCCGGAATACGGGGGCATAGCTATCGGCCCGGACGGTGCGGAAGTCATCGCGGGGCGTATGGTAGTAGGGGAAGGCCGAACCCTCCTGGTTCTCCAGGAAGATGCAGGGCACGCCGCGCATGGCGAAGGGATAGTGGTCGCTGTTTGCAGCCAGCTCGCCGCGATTGATACTCTTGAAGAGGCCCAGCCGGCGGTTGATGTCCTCGAACTGGGCGAAACGGGGCATACCGGCCTCGCTGAGCTCGCAGTAGAGGGTGGGGTTGTCGTCGCCAATCATATCGATATTGAAGAGGTAGCGGATCTGCGACAGGGGCACAATGGGGTGCTCTACGAACCAGGTGGAGCCCCGCAGGTTGGCATCCTCGCCCGAGAAGGCCAGGAAGTAGATGTCGAACTCGGGCTGGTGCTTCGCATAGTACTGGGCCAGTGTGACAAGGGCGGCGGTGCCCGATGCGTTATCGTTGGCGCCCGGATAGAAGACGTGGCGCCCCAGGTTGCCGATATGGTCGTAGTGGGCGGTGAAGACGTAGCAGCTGTCGTGCCGGCGGCCCAGCACTTTGGCGATGATGTTCTCGGTCTCGTAGCCCTTCAGGAACTCGTTCTCCACGTTCAGCCTTACGCGCTGCACACCCTCTATGGCTTCGGGCGTAACCCATACAATTGGCTTATCCACAACGCGGTGTCCGTAGGCCTTGAAGAACTTGATGGGCGAGGGCCAGGTATAGATGAGCCCGGCATTGGTGCACTCTCCTGCCTTCTGCAGACGCGAGAAGACCTTGCTGTGCCGGTAGGTGAACCAGAACTCGCAGGCCACCAGGCAACCCGCATACTCGGGCTTGGCCAGGTCGGCAAACATGCGGTCGGGGTCGAAGTTGAGCGTATCGACATGGTAAACGGGGAACTCTCCCACGACACCCGGAGAGTACTCGCGCATCGAGAAGTCGAAGCCGGCCTGCAGCTTGCGTCCGTCGGCCCACATCTGCATCTTGCCGTTGAACGTATTGATGTCGAGCGTGAAGGGCTGGAACGTCACCTCATCGACCTCCGATTTCCGATATTCCCGCGCCAGGTATTTACAGGCCTTGCGCACTCCGTGGCGGGCATAACCGCGCCCCTGATACTTAGCACTGCTCAACTCGCGCACAATCTTCTTGAACCGCTGCTCGTCTTGCGCATCCACCCTGGGAACGAGGGCTATCAGAGCCAGCACCAAAAGGATTAAAACCTTTGTCTGTTTCATGTTTCTTCGTGTTTTCACCTCCTCAGGAGGCTGATTTCTCTGATTAATGCTGCAAAATTATACAAAATATCTGAATTGAGGCGCCTTTCGCTCCATAAAGAAGATTAATTCGGGATTTATTTTGTATTGTGCTCGCTTAATCGTAACTTTGACTAACGTCGAAGCTACTTTCGCTCGACAATAAAAATTAATTCGGGATTTATTTTGTATTGTGCTCGCTTAATCGTAACTTTGCAGCATGAAAGTGGATATTAGGCGCCGGATATCGGCCTGGATGCTGCTGGCAGTTTACCTGCCGATGCTCATTCTTTCCAGCCTCCACCTGCACGAAGCATGGATGCTCTCGCAGGAAGAGTGCTACCAGTGTGCCGGCCATCTGCCTCATCCCGGTCATATCAGCAGTCAGGGTGCCGCTCACCACGACTGCGTATTGTGCCAGTTCCGCACTTTGCCGGCGCTGGAGGCACAAACCACTATTATCTCCCCTTTCATCCCGGCCGACCAGCACCACTATATTCTGGCCGACCAACCGGTTGTCTGCATGAATGTGGGCAACCTCCGATCGAGAGCCCCCCCCAGCTGTATATAAATAGTTCTTCTTTGAGGATGAGCGAAGGCCGCAGGTCTGTTCGCCCACCCATACCTTATTTATATACATACTCCAATTTTACTTCCTAACCGACAATGATTTTGAATCTGATGGCTGCCGCTCTTTTATGGGTAGCCGCGCCAGATACGATAGTTGAGCTGAAGGACGTAACGGTAACGGGGAATGCCCGGCGCGATTATCTGATGAAGTCTTCGCAGAACAGCGTCCAGGTGAACCGCGACTACATGGAACAGCACTTCGGGGGCAGCCTGATGCAGACCCTGGAGGGCATTCCCGGCGTGAAGGCTATGAGCATAGGCAGCGGGCAGTCGAAACCTACCATCCGCGGCCTGGGCTTCAACCGTATGGCTGTGACCGAGGACGGCATCAAGCACGAGGGGCAGCAATGGGGCGACGACCACGGGCTGGAGATAGACCAGTTTGCCATCGACCGCGCCGAGGTGATCAAGGGCCCCGCCGCCCTGCTCTACGGCTCGGATGCCATAGGCGGCGTGCTGAACCTCTATACGAACCACCTGCCCACAGAGCCCTTCCAGGGGAGCGCCACACTCTTCACCCGCACCAACAACGAATCGCTGGGCGCATCGGTCAAGGTGGGCGGCCTGAAGAATCATTTCTTCTACCGCGCCAACGCTACCCTCATCAACTACGCCGACTACCGGGTACCCACAGACAGCATACAGTACTACTCGTACTATATCCGCCTGAAAGACAGACGCCTGCGCAATACAGCCGGAGGCGAATACGACGGCAGCCTGATGATGGGCTATGCCGGATATAACTTCCATGCGGATGTGCGCATCTCCGACTCCTACTCGCGGAGCGGGTTCTTTGCCGACGCCCACGGACTGGAGGTACGCCTTTCGGACATCGACTACGACCATTCCCGACGCGATGTGGACCTGCCCTATCAATGGGTGAACCACCTGAAGGTACTCAGCCATACGAACTGGCACGGCGAGCTTTGGGCATTCGAAGGCAGCCTGGCCTGGCAGAACAACCAGCGGGAGGAACACGCAGAACCCATCTCGCACGGCTATATGCCCCGCCCAAACGGCACGATGGAACGCCGCTTCAACAAGAACACGCTGACCGCACAGCTGGGACTGCGGCGTACCATAGCCGAGCAGCATGAGCTGAAGGCGGGAGTGAACGCCGAGTACCAGCACAACGAACGGAGCGGATGGGGCTTCATCATCCCCGACTTCCAGACAGCCAGCGCAGGACTCTATGCCACAGACCGGTGGACTATCAGCGAGAACCTCATAGCCAATGCGGGTGTGCGCTACGACTTCAACCATACAAAGGTGGAGAAGTACAACGACTGGTACAAGACGCCTGTGGCACCGGGCGACTCGGTCTATAAGGAACGGGCTGCCGACATAAGCCGCAGCTTCAACAGCCTTACATGGTCGGCCGGACTGAACTACGCCACCGGCGGATGGGTCGTGAAGGCTAACGTGGGCAAGAGCTTCCGGGTACCTATCCCGAAGGAACTGGCTGCCGACGGCGTGAACTACCACATCTTCCGATACGAGCAGGGCAATGCCGACCTGGATCCCGAGGAGTCCTATCAGCTGGATGCCGGCATCTGCTGGGGAAACAAGGCCCTGAACATTCAGGTGGATCCCTACGTGAACTACTTCCCCAACTACATCTACCTGAGTCCGACTCCGCAGTACGTGGAGGGGCTTCAGCTCTACCAGTACACGCAGGCGAAGGTGTTCAGATGGGGTGTGGAGGCAGAGGCCACCTGGCACATCACGCCCCACTGGGAAGCTGAGCTGAAGGGTGAGTACCTCTATGCACGCCAGGAGTCGGGCGAGAAGAAAGGCTACACCCTACCCTTCTCCACGCCCTGGTCGGCCGATGCCGGTGCGAAGTATAAATTCCAATGGCACGGCGACGGGTTCGTGGGCATGAACGTCCATCTGGTGGGCGACCAGCACGAAATCGTACCGCCAGAGAAACCGACCGACGGCAACTGGACCCTGAACCTCTCGGCTGGCAAGCAGTTCCCGCTGAACGACAGGACAAAGCTCCGCCTTTCGCTCCATGCCGACAACTTGCTTAACCGACGCTACTACGACCACACCAGCTATTATCGCCTCATCGATGTACCCGAACCAGGGTTCAACATGGCGCTGATGGTTGGAGTGGATTTCTAAAGGCCGGAGTCATCATTTGACGACGGTAAAACATAATGAATCTACAAGAAAGAAAGAAACAAACAACAAAAAGGAACAAATCAATGAAAAAGTTTATCTATATGAGCCTTGCAATGGCTCTCATTCTGGGCTTTATGGCCTGTGGTGACGACAACGAACCGAAGGACATGACGCCGCCAACCATCACCGACAAGGGTATCACCTGCAACCCCATCAACTGCCAGGTCTATCATCCGGGCGAGGTTATCCCCTTCCGCTATGTCTTCGAGGACAACGAGGAGCTGGGCAACTTCAACCTGGAGGTTCACAACAACTTCGACCATCACACGCACAGCACCGAGGGGCACGACCACGAGCACGAGGGTAGTGAATGCGAAGAACAAGAACACGAGCACGAAGAAGGGGAAGAGCACGGAGAGGAACACGCCTGGGTTTACAACCGCTCTTTCTCTATCCCCACGGGACTGAAGAGCTACAACGCAAGCATCGACATACCTATTCCGGAGGATGCCGCGCACGGCGACTACCACTTCATGATCCGTCTGACCGACAAGGCAGGATGGCAGCAGATCAAGAGCATCGCCATTATCATAGAGGAATGACGGTCGAGCAGCATCCTTTGCAACCGTTTCTGCCCGGGGGAGCCAAAGTGCTCTTCCTGGGCAGCTTTCCGCCTCCCCGGCAGCGGTGGTGCATGGATTTCTTCTACCCCAACTGGATAAACGACCATTGGCGGATAGAAGGACTGGTGTTCTATGCCGACCGCGACTACTTTGTGGACGCCGCCCACAAGACCTTCCGGCTGGAGGTCATCAAGGCGCATTGCAGCAGCCGGGGCATTGCCTTCTACGACACAGCCACAGCGGTCCGGCGCCTTAGGGATAATGCCTCCGACAAGTTTCTGGAGGTGGTGGAGTCCACCGACATTCCACGCCTCATTGCGCCTCTGGAGGCCCTGCAGGCCATCGTCACCACAGGCGAGAAGGCTACGGAGACCATCTGCCGACGAATGGAGGTGCCCCGGATGCCCGCCGTCGGAGAAGCGGTCTGCATACCTGGCACAACCCTGGAGCTATACCGCCTTCCCAGCAGCAGCCGGGCCTATCCGCTCTCGCTGGAGAAGAAGGCCGAGGCCTACAAACTGATGTTCAGGCGCTACGGATTGGTCTGATTTGACCTTTTTATCGTCATAAAGAGCACCAAACCTTGCACGTTACGCTATTTAGTTATACCTTTGCAGCCGAAATGCTTCAAACCTATAAACAAAGAGAACTATGATGAAGAGACTTTTCCCCCTCCTGCTGGCCCTGATGTCGCTCAGCGCCAGCGCGAAATCCATCTACAGCCTGAAGGTGAAGAACGCCGAAGGCAAGGAAGTGAGCCTTAAAAAGTATCGCGGGCAGGTATTGCTCATCGTGAACACCGCCACGCATTGCGGCTTCACGCCACAGTACAAGGAGCTGCAGCAGATCTATGACCGCTACAGCAAGCAGGGCTTCCAGGTGCTGGACTTCCCCTGCAACCAATTCGGCCAGCAGGCGCCTGGCAGCATGGGAGAGATCAGGCAGTTCTGTACCGAGAAGTTCCAGACCACCTTCCCGCTGTTCGAGAAGATAGAGGTTAACGGCACCGACGAGTCTCCCCTCTTCACGTTGCTAAAGAAGGAGCAGCCCTTCCGCGGGTTCGACCTGAAGGAGCGCACAGGTCAGATGATGGACCAGATGCTGCGCAGGCAGGACCCCAAGTACGACCAGAAGAGTGACATCAAGTGGAACTTCACCAAGTTCCTCGTCGATGGCAAGGGGCAGGTGATTCGCCGATTCGAGCCGACCGAGTCGATGAGCAGCGTAGAGGAAGCGGTAAAGAAGGCCCTGAAATAGAAAAAGTTACATTTAACCCTGCGCCTGACATTAATCCCTGACCCGTTTAGGTTTCTCCAGCCACTTTCTTTTGGCAATTAGGAGGAAATCCTATACGATAATTCGCTACCCGTACTACTATCCACGACAAAATCACTAATTTTGCAGGGAAATAGCATTAAAAGTAGCATATTAGAATCATGGAAGAGCACACATCACCCGATTTACACCCCTTGATTAAGAAGACTAAGGAGACTGAAGAGAAGGGAGTCGTGATTATCGAGGGCATCAGCAACCTGCCCACGTCCAATAATGAATCATACGTATCGCCCCACATGGTTATCGCCCTTAACCACAGGGGAATGGTAAAGGCCACGTACGACATGAGGCCCGTGGAATTTCACCCGAATGAGATATCCATCGTATATCCCAATCACATCATCACCCCGCTAGAGACTACTGACGACTATCTTTGCACCCTCGTTGTGGTCTCCAGCCAGCTATTCGACGAGCTGAAGTGCCGCAACGCTTATCGCAATCACCTGGAGTACCACAGGAATCCGGCCTTCATGCTCAACGAGCAGCAGATGGAGACTCTCTCAAACGGGCTGAAGATCATCAGGACTATCACCGAATTGAATTGCGAGACTCGGAAGGATATGCTCATCGACGCGCTGGGAATTCTCTTTATGATGCTAGACGAGTTCAAGAGGGTGAACAGGAAGCGCAGGGAGGGTGACAAGGACGTAAAGCCATGGTCGTCGGGCGAACTGCTCTTCACGCGTTTCTACGATGCGATGGTGAAGTACCACCGCAAGTCGCACGAGGTAAATTTCTATGCCAACCTGCAGCACCTCTCGCCAAAGTACTTCTCAACCGTCATCAAGAGAGTGACGGGGAGAGGGGCTAACGAATGGATAGCGGAGTATCTGGTGGTGCAGGCCAAGATGATGCTAGACAAGCGGAAGGACTTCACCGTACAGCAAATAGCAAATGTACTGGGCTTCTCGGATCAGGCCACATTCAGCCGACACTTCAAGGCCAATACAGGTATATCGCCCACGGAATACCGCCTCAGGGGAGAGAGGTACACGGAAGAGAGGGGCAGGAAAAAGCAGAATAGATAAACCGCGAAACCGAGATAAAACAGAAGAACAATACAAATAATTGAGAATCTTATGACAAACAAACAAATCGCCTTCGGCATAGTGCTGATGGCCGTTACGGCATGCACTTCGGAAGGCAACCAGGAGAACAAGTACCAGGACAAGAGCCTGCCAGTAGAGAAACGCGTAGATGACCTGCTGGGCAGGATGTCGCTAGAGGAGAAGGCCGAGCAGGCCAGCGCGCAGCTGCTCTTCTATAAGAACTTCTTCGAGAAGAGGGATTACGCCAAGGGCCATATCCGCAACATCGGGCATTTCCTGTGGGAGGGCAACGTGCCCAACGATGCCAAGTCGGTGGCCGAACACATTAACGAGGATACCAGGCGCTCGATAGAGGCCAGCCGCTGGGGGATTCCCGTCCTGCAGCACGGCGAGGCACTCCACGGCGCGCAGTGGGGCAACGCCACCTGCTTCCCGCAGAGCATCGCCATGGCAGCAACGTTCGACGACAGTCTCTACTACCAGGAGGGACTGGTCGTGGCGAAGGAGCTGAGGGCCGTAGGCGTGCGGCAGGTCTATGCGCCCGTGGTGAACATCACGCGCGACCAGCGATGGGGGCGCGGACAGGAGAGCTACGGCGAGGACGTGCTGCTCAACTCGCGCTTCGGCGTCGCGTATGTGAAGGCGCTCGAAGGCAGCGGGATAGTGGCCACGCCCAAGCATTTCGTTGATAACTACGGAGAGGGCGGGCACGACTCATACGCCTCGCCGATGTCGTGGCGCGTGCTGCGCGAGGTCTATCTCGAACCGTTCCGGGCCTGCATCCAGGAGGGTGGAGCACGCGCCGTAATGGCGGCGTACAACTCCATCGATGGCGTACCCTGCAGCAGCAACAGGCGTCTGCTGATGGATATACTGAAGAAGGAATGGAACTTCCAGGGCTACGTCGTATCGGACTACGGAGGTGTGGAGATCGTGGCCAACCAGCACCGTATGGCGAAGGACGGGGACGAGGCTACCGTGCTATGCATGAACAACGGGCTCGACTTGCAGCTGGCCAGCTCGAACAAGAACCTGGCGCAGCTCGTGCGAGACGGGAGGATCAGCGAGAGCACGCTGGACGAGACGGTGCGCCGCATCCTACGCATCAAGTTCGAGCTGGGTCTCTTCGATGAGCCATTCGTTGACCCCGAGAAGGCGCTGCAGACCGTGCGCTGCCCCGAGCACAGGCAGCTGGCCGAGGAGTGCGCGCGAAAGACGATGACTCTGCTGAAGAACAACGGCATCCTGCCGCTTCAGGAGGGGCGCATCAGGAAGATAGGTCTATACGGCCCCGCAGCCAACACGCTGAACGTGGGTGACTACAGCGGCGGACGAGGCGGATGGCGAGGCGAGGGAGGCGTGACGCCGTATGACGGTCTGTGCAGGGCGCTGGAGGGCAAGGCTCAGGTGGTGCTCGCCCCCGCCGGGCAGAACGTGAACCCCCTGGCCAGCTCGTGCGACGCGCTCATCTTCTTCCCCTCCATCACCGAGGAGGAGGGAAGCGACCGCAGCAGTTTCCGGCTGCCCTCCGCCAACATGAAGAAGAACCGCGAGCAGACGGGTGCACTGATCATCGCGGACCAGCAGGAGACGAACATCCGCATCGACCAGGAGCGCATGGTGCGCGACCTGATAGCCACCGGCAAGCCGGTCATCGTGGTGCTGCATAACGGTGCCGTGGTGGACATAAGCGAGTGGGTGGACGGCGCAGCGGCGGTACTGGAGGCATGGTATCCGGGCGAGCAGGGCGGAACGGCCATCGCCGAGGTGCTGACCGGCCGTTATAATCCGGGCGGACGACTGCCGATGAGCTGGGCCAGGACCATCGGCCAGAACCCGATGTACTATTCTATCAAGCCGAGCGGACGCGGCTACGGCTACGTAGAGAACGATGGCAAGCCGCTCTATCCCTTTGGTTACGGCCTCAGTTACACCACCTTCGAGTACAGCGACCTGCAGATGCCCGAGACGCTGGAGAAGGGTAACGCACTGCAAATCAGCGTAAACGTTACGAACACCGGCAAGCTTGAGGGAGATGAGGTGGTACAGGTCTATATGCACGACGAGCTGGCCAGCGTGGCCCGTCCGATGAAGGAGCTGGTGGCCTTCAAGCGCGTCACCCTGGCGCCCGGCGAGACCAAGCGCGTCGAGCTAGAGGTGCCATACCGCAGCTTTGCCATGTGGGATGCCGACATGAACCTGCGTGTGGAGGAAGGCACCTTCGATGTATGGCTGGGCCGCAACGCAGAAGAGAGGATAGAGGGGAAGGAGGTATATGTGAAATAGAGGTTCAAGTCTAGCATACTCATGAATTGCCAATGGACATTTAATTCGTTGCCCATCGTTTTACAAGGCAATGGGCAACGAACATTGGAGAGGAGAAGCTTTATCATGATGATGGTTTCCTATAGTGTGACATTTTTGAGCCTTTTTTGAGTTTTTGCCAACTTTCCTCAAAAGAGTATTGAAATACAACTAAAAGACATGAACACACAAAACTTACTCCCGTACTGATTGTCTTTGGCTGAGTCGCGAGAAATTGAATCCGGAATATCCGAACGGCACATGGGCTTTTTCCAAATGCCCTTAGACATTTTTCGAAAA
>JAEEGL013925504.1_pt1 | contig 11086 bp, 11 predicted proteins | sample 9134231 | NCBI WGS metagenome assembly JAEEGL01 (sample SAMN16246548, study PRJNA631951) | gut metagenome | biome: gut microbiome; feature: rumen; material: fiber-attached | host: Bos | place: Iran: Karaj | collected 2018-10
CAGCGTACGGCCAGAGAGGACGGCATTGAGATCCGCAACCTCGCCCCTCTGTTCCGGCAGAAGATCGCCGAACCCTACTGGGTGCGGTATGAATTCGACCGGGGACTGCAGGACAAGCCTATCCACCTGACCAAGCACTCCGGTCAGGAGTTCGACATCGTGATGAGCGGGCGGCTGAAAGTCCAGATCGGAGATAATATCGAATATCTGGGGGAGGGGGACAGCATTTATTATAACAGCTCCACTCCCCACGGGATGATCGCCGTGGACGGACAGGACTGCCTGTTTGTGGCGGTGGTGCTCCCCGGCGAGGATGTGAAGGAAACGGTGATCCGGGAGACCATCGCCTCCGCTCACGGCGACCGGGAGATCGGACCGGCGATGAAGTTCATCGATGCGGCGGAGGATGAAAACGGGGCGCTGCGCCGCATTTCCTTCAAGAACACGGATACCTTCAATTTTGCCTTCGACATCGTGGACGAGATGGCGAAGATCGAGCCGGATCGGCTCGCCATGCTGCATCTGGATCGGAATAAAACCGAGCGGCGCTTTACGTTCAACGATATGAAGCGGGGTTCCAATCAGTGCGCGAACTATTTCAAGGCGCTGGGGATCAAGAAGGGCGATCGGGTGATGCTGGTGCTTAAACGCCACTATCAGTTCTGGTACGCGATTCTGGGGCTGCATAAGCTGGGAGCCATCGCCATACCCGCCACCAACCTTCTGCAGCGGCACGATTTTGAGTACCGCTTCAACGCGGCGGAGGTATCCGCTATCGTGTGCACCGCGGACGGGGACACCGCCCGGCAGGCCGAGCTGGCGGCGGCGGAGTGCCCCTGCCTCAAAACCAAAGTACTGGTGGGAGGCAGCCGGGACGGCTGGCACGATTTTGACGAGGAGGTCGGTCTGTACAGCGCTCATTTCTACCGTACGGCCGAGACCCCCTGCGGAAACGATCCTATGTTGATGTTCTTCACATCCGGCACCACCGGATATCCGAAGATCGCCTGCCACACCTATACCTATCCGCTGGGTCATTACGTTACCGCCAAATACTGGCACGGGGTGATGGAGAAAGGCCTGCACTTCACTATTTCCGAGACCGGCTGGGGCAAAGCGCTGTGGGGCAAGCTCTATGGGCAGTGGCTGTGCGGCGGCGCGGTGTTCACCTACGATTTCGATCGGTTCAATGCGGCGGATATCCTGCCTATGTTCAAGCAATACCGCATCACTACCTTCTGCGCTCCTCCCACCATGCTCCGCATGATGATCAAAGAGGACCTCTCCCGCTATGATCTCTCCTCCGTCAAGCATATGACCACCGCCGGAGAGGCGTTGAATCCGGAGGTGTACCGCCAGTTTGAAAAAGCCACCGGCCTCCACGTGATGGAGGGCTTTGGTCAGACGGAGTTGACTCTTACCATTGCAAATCTGATGGGCGAGCCCCACAAACTCGGCTCCATGGGCAAACCCACCCCGCAATATCAGGTGGATATTCTGGATCCGAACGGGAACCCGGTGCCGGACGGCGAGGTAGGGGAGATCGTGGTGAAGACCTCGGACGCTCTGCCCTGCGGCTTGTTTGCCGGATATTACCGGGACAAGGAAAAGACCGCCGAGGTATGGCACGACGGTTGGTATCACACCGGGGATACAGCCTGGCGGGACGAGGACGGTTTCTACTGGTATGTGGGGCGCGTGGACGACGTGATCAAATCCTCCGGCTATCGGATCGGGCCCTTTGAGATCGAGAGCGTTATCATGGAGCTTCCTTACGTGCTGGAGTGCGGCGTTTCCGCCGCTCCCGATCCGATCCGCGGACAGATCGTAAAGGCCAGCGTTGTGCTGGTAAAGGGGACGGAGGGGACCGAGGAGCTGAAAAAAGAGATCCAGGAATACGTGAAGAGCCATACGGCCCCTTACAAGTACCCCCGGATCGTGGAATTCCGCGCAGAGCTGCCTAAAACCATCAGCGGCAAGATCATTCGGAATCAGTTGTAAGACAATATCCCACAAATGATCCGCGTTTGCGTTTTTGTGTTTTGCTAAAACAAACGAAAATCAAAAAGATCGGAAAAACAGTTGACATTGCGGAACGCTCGTGCTATAATCTCCATAATTAGTTTATTTTGATCCCAAAAGGCGATGACGAAGAGGGCGCGGGAGTTTCCCCTTGCAGAGAGATGGCGGTCGGTGCAAGCCATCGGGGGCCTCCGGACGCTGTCGCTTCCGAGCCGGGAGGAAGAGGGGCTTTTTGCCCGGTAGACCCTCCCCGTGACGCTGCGTTAAGGCGCAAGTATGAGGGGCGGAGAGATCCGCAATTTGAGTGGTACCGCGGGCAGTCGATAGAACGCTCGTCTCAAAGTCAACGGCTTTGGGACGAGTTTTCTTTCTTTAAGGAGAGTCAAGAATGGAACAGATCACGGGATTGAGTTTTAAGATAGGGGAGATCGCCCGACGCATTAAAGAGCTGCGGGAGATCGAGGGTCTCACCGTGGCGGAGATGGCGCAAAAGACCGGCGTGTCGGAGAGCGCCTATCTCGCGTGCGAAAACGGGGAGAGCGATCTGAACTTCGCGTTTATCTATCGTTGCGCTCTCGCCTTCAATGTGGACGTTACCGATATCATCGAGGGGAAAAGTCCCACCCTGCAGTCTTACACCGTCACCAGGAGCGGCAAGGGGCAGCGGATCGAGAAAGCCCACGGAATGACCTATTACAACCTGGCCTCCTCGTTCCAGAACCGGATCGCCGAGCCGCTGTATGTGCACAGCGTTTACAGTGAGGAAGCGCAGCACCGGGACATCGAGCTGACCACGCACGCCGGGCAGGAGTGCGACCTGATCATCGAAGGGAAACTGAAGGTGCAGGTGGGAGAGCACAAGGAGGTATTGGGTCCCGGAGACAGCATTTATTTCGACAGCTCCACTCCGCACGGCATGATCGCCGTGGAAGGCAAGGATTGTTTCTTCTATGCCATCGTGCTGAATCCCACCGGAGAGCCGATCCCCGAGTTTGAGGGAGCGCGGCTCGTGATGGACGACGCCGTGCCCGTGCGCGATGAAAAAGACCGTCTTTATAAACAGTTTATCGACGTAACGGAAAACGGCAACGGCACCCCCTTGTCCATCCGTTTCAAGAATACCGAGCGGTTCAACTTTGCCTTCGACATCGTGGACGCTCTGGCGGACAAAGAGCCGGACAAGCTGGCCATGCTCCACATTTCCCGGGATAAGACCGAACGGCGGTTTACGTTTCGCGATATGAAACGGGCCTCCAATCAGTGCGCCAATTATTTCAAATCCCTCGGGATCAAAAAAGGCGATCGGGTCATGCTGGTGCTCAAACGCCATTATCAGTTCTGGTATGCCATTCTGGGGCTGAACAAACTGGGCGCCATCGCCATCCCCGCCACCAATCAACTCCAGTCCCATGATTTTGAGTATCGGTTCAAGGCGGCGGGGGTCACCGCCATCCTCTGTACCGCGGACGGAGACACTGCCCGGCAGGCGGAACTGGCGGCGGCGGAATGCCCCGGTGTTACAACCAAACTGCTGGTGGGCGGCAATCGGGAAGGATGGCGTAGCTTCGACGAGGAGTTCGGATTGTACAGCACTCATTTCCGGCGCACCGCGGACTCTCCCTGCGGGGATGACCTGATGCTGATGTATTTTACTTCCGGCACCAGCGGATATCCCAAGATCGCCGCTCACAATCACAAGTATCCTTTAGGTCACTTCCACACCGCCAAATACTGGCACAACGTGGATCCGGACGGGCTGCATTTTACCATCTCCGACACCGGTTGGGCCAAAGCCATGTGGGGAAAGCTCTACGGTCAATGGCTGTGTGAGGCCGCCACTTTTGTTTACGATTTCGACCGTTTCGACGCGGCGGACATCCTGCCCCTGTTCCAGAAGTACCATATCACCACCTTCTGCGCGCCTCCTACCATACTCCGCATGATGGTAAAAGAGGACATTTCCCGCTTCGATCTCTCCTCGGTCGAGCATATGACCACCGCCGGCGAGGCGCTGAATCCGGAGGTGTACCGGCAGTTTGAAAAAGCCACCGGTCTGCATATCCTGGAGGGGTTCGGTCAGAGCGAGAGCACGATGATCATCGGCAATATGACCGGAGCGCCTCACAAGATCGGTTCCATGGGACGGCCCGCTCCCATTTATGATGTGGATATCGTGGATCAGGACGGCCGTCCGGTTCCCGCCGGCGAGACAGGCGAGATCGTGATCAACATTAAAAACGGTTTGCCCTGCGGACTGGCGGTGGAGTACTACGGAGATCCGGAAAAAACCGCCGAGACCTGGCGTGACGGATATTATCACACCGGAGACACCGCCTGGCGGGACGAGGACGGTTTTTACTGGTACGTTGGTCGGGTGGATGACGTGATCAAGTCCTCCGGCTATCGGATCGGTCCCTTTGAGATCGAGAGCGTCATCATGGAACTTCCTTACGTCCTGGAGTGCGGCGTGTCCGCCGCTCCCGACCCCATAAGGGGACAGGTGGTAAAGGCCAGCGTCGTGCTGGTGAAAGGGAAGGAAGGGACGGAGGAGCTGAAAAAAGAGATCCAGACCTATGTGAAAGCCCATACCGCTCCCTATAAATATCCCCGCATTGTGGTGTTCCGGCAGGAACTGCCTAAAACGGTCAGCGGGAAGATCATCCGCAGTCAGTTGTGAGGCGGAGCCGTGAAGTATAAACGGATCACTCTGCTGTGCGGCCATTACGGGAGCGGCAAAACCAATGTGGCGGTGAACATGGCGCTCGACCTGAAACGGCGGTGGGAGAACACCGCCATCGCGGACTTGGACATCGTCAATCCGTACTTCCGTACGAAAGACAGCCGGCGGCTTTTGGAGGCGGCGGGCGTTCAGCTGATCTGCTCGGACTACGCGGGGGGAAATCTGGATATTCCCGCTCTTCCGGGGCAGATGTATGCCTTGACCGACGACCGCTCGTTGAAGGCTGTGCTGGACGTGGGAGGGGACGACCGGGGCGCGCTGGTCCTTGGCCGATTAGCCCCTGCTATTGTGGAAGAAAACGATTATCAGATGCTGGCGGTGATCAACCGATACCGCCCCCTTACCCGGGACGCCGTCTCTACCCTGCAGGTAATGCGGGAAATCGAATACGCCGGAGGCGTCCCCTTTACGGGGATCGTGAACAACTCGAATCTGGGGGAAGAGACCGTCCCTGAAGACTTGCTTTCCTCTCTGTCCTACGCCGGAGAGGTTTCCCGCCTGTCGGGATTGCCGGTGGTTTGTACCGCCGTAAAGGAATCGTTATACCCGCAGCTGGAAGGGAAGATCCCTGATCTGTTCCCTTTGCGGCTGCAGCCTAAGATCGGATAAAAAGGAGATGAGTTCATGAAAAGCAAACTGACCTTCAAAACGGACAACTGCAAGGGCTGCGGATTGTGTGTCGACGTATGCCCGAAAGGAGTGCTTGTTTTAGCGAAAGACAAGATCAACAAAAAGGGACATCACCCGGCGGAGGCGGCAAATCCTGAAGCGTGTATCGCCTGCTGTTTCTGCGCCACCATGTGTCCCGACTGTATCATTAAGATCGAAAAGGAGTAAAGAGTATGGCGGATAAGGTATTGATGAAAGGCAACGAGGCCATCGCCGAGGCGGCGATCCTGGCCGGCTGCCGCCACTATTTCGGCTACCCCATCACCCCCCAGACGGAAATCGCCGCCTATATGGCAAAACGGATGCCGAAAATCGGGGGTACTTTCCTGCAGGCGGAGAGTGAGATCGCTGCCATCAATATGGTATACGGCGTCTCTTCTGCGGGCAAGCGAGTGATGACCTCCTCCTCCAGCCCCGGCATTTCTCTGAAGGGCGAGGGGTTATCCTATCTGGCGGGCGCGGATTTGCCGGCGCTGGTGGTGAACGTGCAGCGGGGCGGCCCCGGTCTGGGCGGAATTCAGCCCTCGCAGTCCGACTACTTCCAGGCCACCCGCGGCGGCGGTCACGGAGATTACCGGATGATCGTGCTGGCTCCCGCCTCCGTGCAGGAGATGGCGGATCTGACGGTGAAGGGCTTTGAGCTGGCGGATACCTACCGGATGACTGCCATGATCCTGGCGGACGGCACCATGGGGCAGATGATGGAGCCTGTGGATCTGGAGCTGACCGTGACCCCTCCTCCCGCCAAGCCCTGGGCCGCCACCGGTACCGGGATGAAGCGGCCCCACAACATTATCAACTCTTTGTCACTCGTTCCGGAGGAATTGGAAGAGCTGAACTTTGCCCGGTATCGGCGTTATGCTCAAATCGAGGAAAAAGAGACCCGCTGGGAGGAGTACCGGATGGAGGACGCGGACGTTTGCGTGGCTGCCTTCGGTATCGCCGCCCGGGTATCTAAAAACGCGGTGAACGAGGCGAGAAAAATGGGGATCCGGGCGGGCTTGATCCGGCCCATTACCCTGTGGCCTTTCCCCAAGGCTCCCTTTGCGAAGGCGGCCGGGCAGGTGAAGGAGATCATTTCTGTCGAGCTTTCCATGGGACAGATGATCGAAGACGTAAGACTGGCAAGCGGCTGCCGGGTTCCGGTCACCCTGTGCAACCGGGCGGGGGGCATGATCCCCACACCGGAGCAGGTGCTGGACGCTATCAAACGTGCCGCAGAGAACGGAGGTGCCGCACAATGAAAACAGTTTTTGACAGACCGCACGCCCTCATTGATGTGCCGCTGCATTATTGCCCCGGCTGCACCCACGGCATCGTGCACCGCCTTGTGGCGGAGGTGATCGATGAACTGGGGATCGAGGGAAGCGCCATCGGGATCGCACCGGTCGGGTGCTCGGTGATGGCTTACAATTATTTCAACTGCGATATGATCGAGGCGGCTCACGGCAGAGCCCCGGCGGTTGCCACCGGCGTGAAACGGGCGGATCCCGGGAAGACGGTGTTCACCTATCAGGGAGACGGAGACCTCGCGTCTATCGGTATGGCGGAGACGGTTCATGCCGCCGCACGCAACGAGAATATCACCGTCATTTTCATCAACAACGCCATTTACGGTATGACCGGCGGTCAGATGGCTCCCACCTCTCTGCCCGGACAGATCACCCAAACCTCCCCCTACGGCAGAGACGTGACCCAGTGCGGCTTTCCCATCAAAGTATGCGAGATGCTGGCTCAACTGGACGGGGCGGAATATCTTGAGCGCGTGGCGGTAAACAGCGTGAAAAACGTGAAGAACGCCAAAAAAGCCATCCTGAAAGCGTTCCGCAATCAGTTGGAAGGGAAGGGCTTCTCTTTGGTGGAGGTGCTCTCCAGCTGCCCCACAAACTGGGGACTGACGCCTCAGAACGCTTTGAAATGGGTCGAGGAGAAGATGATCCCTTATTATCCTCTGGGCGTTTATAAAGATCGGAGCGAGGAGGCGGAAAAATGACGACCCGATATCTTTTTGCCGGATTTGGCGGACAGGGCATCCTCTTTGCAGGGAAATTCGCCGCCTATAAAGGGCTGATGGAGGACCGGCAGGTAAGCTGGCTTCCGTCCTACGGTCCCGAGATGCGCGGCGGCACCGCCAGCTGCAGCGTTATTGTCAGCGACGAGCCGGTGGGCTCCCCCATCGTCTCTCATCCGGACGTACTCATCGCCATGAACCTGCCCTCTTTTGACAAATACGAGCAGGCTGTGGTTCCCGGCGGCCGCATCTTTTTGGATTCCACGCTGGTGGAGCGTCCGCCCGTCCGCAGCGACGTGACGGTGACGGCGATCCCCGCTACCCAGCTTGCCAGCGAGAACGGCATCCCCACTCTGGCCAATATGATCATCATGGGCAGCGTGCTGAAGGCTATGGGAGAATTCGGGGAAGACGGAGTGCTGGCGGCCCTGAAAAAAGTCGTGTCCGCCAAACACGCCGATATGCTGGATGCAAACCTGAAAGCGCTGAAACTGGGCGCTGAATATTAAAAGGAGGCAGGATATATGCAGATCCGCATCGAAAAGGCTACTCAACTCAAACAGAAACCGGATGAGGCGGCGCTCGGTTTCGGCAGAATTTTTACCGACTATATGTTTATGATGGATTATACTCCGGAAACAGGTTGGCAGAACGCTCGCATCGTCCCCTTCGGCAATCTTTCCCTGCATCCCGCTTCCACCGTGCTCCATTACGGCTCCGAGATCTTTGAGGGGCTGAAGGCGTACCGGAGAGCGGATGGGGAAGTGCAGCTCTTCCGTCCGCTGGAGAATGTGCGCCGTATGAACAATTCCGCGGAACGGCTGTGCCTGCCTCAGATCCCGGAGGAGGATGGTCTGGAAATTCTCAAGACCTTTGTTTCTCTCGAGAAGGATTGGACTCCTCACGCTCCCGGCACCTCTTTATATCTGCGTCCCTTTATGTTCGGGAACGACGAGACGCTCGGAGTGCACGCGGTGCACCACGCCACCTTTGTCCTGATCGCCTCTCCGGTAGGCAGCTACTATAAAGAGGGGATCAATCCGGTGAAGATCATGATCGAGGATGAGGACGTGCGGGCGGTGCGGGGCGGCACCGGCTACGCCAAATGCGGCGGGAATTACGCCGCCAGCAACCGTGCCGGTCAGCGCGCGGAAGAAAAAGGCTATTCCCAGGTACTGTGGCTGGACGGCGTAGAGCGCAAGTACATTGAAGAGGTGGGGGCGATGAACGTGATGTTCATGATCGGCGGCACCGTCGTTACCCCCAAACTGACCGGTTCTATTCTGCCGGGCATCACCAGAAAATCCTGCATTGAGGTACTCAAGGACGAGGGGTATACCGTGGAAGAACGGCTGCTCAGCGTGGAGGAACTGGGGGACGCCTTGAAGCGGGGCACCCTGCAGGAGGCCTGGGGCTGCGGAACGGCGGCGGTGGTCTCTCCCATCGGCGAGTTGTGCTATAAAGGGGAAAAATATGTGATCAACAACGGGAAGATCGGCAAGATCACCCAGCATCTGTATGACACCCTTACCGGCATCCAGTGGGGACGCATTCCGGACACGCGCGGTTGGACCTTCCTGATCAAGTAACAAGCAAACAGATAAAAAACGGGGCTGCGATCGGTATTCTGCCGGTCACAGCCCCGTTTTTTCAAAAGATTGTCCGAGCGGGCGGGAAGGGATCAAGGCGCAGACGGAGAAGGAGCCGCGGCGCCGATTTCCGTATAGATCATTCCGCGCTCTCCGCGCTCGGAGCGCATCAGGGAGACGCGGCGGACGTTCATTTCCGCTTCCGGCGCGATCAGACGCGGCAACGGGCGGTCCGCCTGCCGGAGGAGCGTGACGTGCGGCGCAAAAGGTTTGGAGTCGAAGGGAATGCCCGCCTCGCGGAGAGCGCGGCGCAGACGGGCGACATAAGCGTACGCCGGATCGGGGAGCGTCAGTCCCGCCCAGAAAAGATCGCCAAACCGCCCGGGCTCACCGATCTTCACGGAAAAGGGAGGATAGGGGACGCTTTGCAGCGTCCGGAGAACGCGCGCGGGATCCGGGTATTCCCCGATAAAGGTGAGGGTGAGATGCAGATTGCCCGGTCCCGGGTAGCGTCCGCGAACGCCTTGTCGGCGCAGATCGGCCTGCAAAGCGAGCAATGCGTTTTTCATTTTTTGATCCGGTAAAACGGCAAGAAAAAGGCGCATAAAAATTCTCCGAAAAAAAGCCCCCGCGAGCGATCGCGGGGGCTTCGTTCATGCCTGAAGAGCTGCTCCGATCACGGTGGCGAAGCAGGCGTGTTCCGGGATGATGAAATTCATCCCGAAAGAACGGAAAGTGCCGTCAAACGTTTTCTGACAGAGCGCGAAAGACGCCAAGTTTCCCGTCAGAACGATGTCCTTTGTCCCTTTGCAGCGCGCGGCAAAGATCGATATCATTCCGATCGTCTCGAAGACGATGTTGAAAATCCCGGCGGCGATATCCTGCTTTTGCGCAATGTCGCTTACTTTACCGAAGTTGGCGGCGGTGAGGTCGGTCTTCATCTCCGGGAAGGAGCCTTGCCGGGAAATGTCGCTGACGCGAAGATCGATCTGGGAGAGGTTTCCGGTTTCCGCCAGTTCATGGATGTGGGCGGTATTGTCCATCCCTAAAAGGAGCTTGGAAAGTCCCTGCAGCGTCCCTCCGCCGACGCCGGTGCCGCCCAGATATTCGGTCGGCTGACCCTTTTTGGCGTAGACGATGGAGGTGCCGGTCCCCATGCTGACGATGATCGCCTCGTCAAGCCCGGAGATGTAGAGCCCGCCGAGTCCGATGCTCTCAAACTCGGAGACGTGTCCGCAGGGCAGGGAATAGATCGGCTTATCCACAAAGGAGGTGCCGACTCCGGTCAGCATGACCTTGCCGATCTCGTTGAGCTGGAGATTGTTCTCGCTTGTGAATTTTCCGAAAGCGCCGTAGAGCGAAGTCATCGGGTCGGTCGCGCGGACAAACATGGGAGCCAGAAGCTCGGATGTTTCGTTTTGGCGGAAGCCGACGATCTTTGTCGTGCTTCCGCCAACGTCAATTCCTATATTGATCCTTGTCATAGTTCGGTCGTCCGGAGAGCGGGCTCAGCACCAATCGGACCAGCCGGCGTCCTTGTCCGCCACGATCGTCACGTCCTTGCCGGAGAGGTAATCGATCAAAAGGTGGAGATCGTCGATCGAGACGGCGCCGCTGCCGTTGGTATCAAGGACGACCTCGTTGTTGTCGTTGACCAGAGAGAGATCGTCGGTAAACTGGATCATGTAGATCGCGTCCCGGTTGTCTACCACACCGTCGCCGTTGATGTCGCCCGGTTTCGGCGAGGCTTCCAGCGCGAGGGAGCTGAAGGCAAAGCAGAGAAGCAGAGTGAAAACAAGCACAAGCGGGAAAAACCGTTTCAAGCCTTTTTTCATGTTTCCTCCTAAAATGGTTCCCACCGCGCCGTGCATAATGAGAGAAGAAAACCCTGCTCTCGCAAGGGTGGTGCCCTCTCCGGTGTTTTGTGCTACCAACGTCCGCGTCTGTTGGAAAGATCGGACAGGGCGGGAGGTCTGCATACCCGCACCGGAAGACCGGGCTCCATTTGTTTCTTGTAGGTTTATATTCTCATTATACACGCGCGAAGCAGGAAGG
>JAEEGL013978270.1_pt1 | contig 11086 bp, 4 predicted proteins | sample 9134231 | NCBI WGS metagenome assembly JAEEGL01 (sample SAMN16246548, study PRJNA631951) | gut metagenome | biome: gut microbiome; feature: rumen; material: fiber-attached | host: Bos | place: Iran: Karaj | collected 2018-10
CAGCCAAAGGAGACAGGTGTTGGTAATTACAAAGTATGGTACAAGATAGACGGAGATAATAACTATAATACTTGTACTGGTTCTGTTGATGTAAGTATCGCTCCTGCTGAGCCGACTATAACTTTAAATAGCTACCTCACATATAATGGCGAGAATCAGCAGTTAATAACAAGCATTGATTACCCTCAGGGCGGAACAAACCTATATCTGCGTATAGTGTCAGAAAACAATGACTTTTATCCGTATAATTGGATCCGCTATGAAGGCATTCAAACTTTGAGTAAAATTGAACTCATGGCTAAAAATGCAGGAAATTATCGTGTTTATTATTATAATGATAGAATTTCGCCAAGTCAGACAGATCAGGGTACACCGTGCGGTAATAATTGTACTATCCAGAAGGCTAATCTGACTGCAGGAGATTTCAGGTTTACGCCGCCAAACAACCCGACTTATGACGGACATCCAAAGCAGGCTGAGGTTCAGTTTAATGGTAATGATAATAATAATGAACAGCTTATCTGTACAGTAAAGTACTACTCTGATCCAAATCGCGAAATTGAGGTTCTGCAGCCGACAGACGCAGGCACATATTATGTTGGTGTTACATGGAATGGAAGTAACAACTATAATGATCCATATCAGCTTGTTTATGGCGATGACTGGAAGTTTACGATAAACAAGGCTGATCCTGCTTTACAAATGTTCTTTGTTAATGTTCCGGATAATCTGACTTATGACGGCAGCGAAAAGGCTGTAAGAGTTAATCCTAATGTTGAAGGTATGGGTACTGCTGTCGTAGTTTATTCAACAGATAATGGCACTACATGGTCGCAAATACCGCCTAAGAACGCAGGTGAATATCGTTTCGGTATTAAAGTTGAAGAGGGTACAAACTATACCGCTCAGAATACTCCTCTTACTGATGATCGTATGAAGTTCACTATTAGTAAGGCGAACTGGGAAAATATAACAGCACCACAAGCTGTAAATGGACTCGTTTACAACGGTTTCGAGCGTGTACTCTTTACCGAGTCAAATCTCCCAGAGGGTGCAGACATTCAGTATAAGCGTGTCGAGGATGACCAGGGTATATCGGAAGTTACAGCAGCCCTTAACAGCGATGAGGGCTGGAACACAGAAATACCAAAGCAGATTGATGCTAAGCCATATTACTATATTTATCGTGTTGCAGGTGACGAAAACCACAATGTATATCCGACTTCCGTTAATGAAAATGACGTAATCAATTTTATTATCTATGCTCAGATCGCTAAGGTTGAAGCTTTTGCTGATGAAGCTCCTACAGCTAAAAATGATCTGTACTATAACGGACAGCCTAAGGCACTCATCAATGCAGGCAGAGCAACAGGCGGTACTTTTGAGTATTCTGTTCAGGGCAATAGTACTGAAATTCAATGGTCATCAGAGATACCTAAGAGAACAGAAGCAGGTACATATAATGTATATTGGAAAGTCGTTGGTGATTCAAACCATTATAATTTTGAACCATCAGTTCCTATTACCGTAACTATCAATGAAGATGCTGAAGTTACTGCTGTTATTGGTAAGATAAACGATATCGGTACAGTTGAATTTACAACTTCATGCAGAGATAAGATAAACGAAGCAAGACGTGCTTATGATGCTTTATCGCCTGAAAAGAAAAAACTCATTTCTAATTATTCAACTCTTACAGATGCTGAGCACGAATATGCAAGACTGAAAGCACAGTATACTCCTGATGTCGCAAATGCTTCACTGACTCTCGGTGATGACCTGGGACTTAATTTCTACATTACAGGTATCGATAATGCGAGCGAATATAAGGTAAAGTTCACAGGCAAGTGCGTACAGAACGGACAGACTGTTGATGTTGTTGAAAAGAACGGCAAGTTCTTCGCAACAGCAAACGTTTACGCAAAGGATATTGACGCTGATATCACCGCTGTTCTTTACAAGGGCGAAGAGCAGGTATGCGAAGCTAAAACAACTTCAGTTTCAAAGTATCTGAATAGCCTTATAGAGACACCTGACAGCGAAATTCCTAATTCTGAGAATGTAAAGGCTCTTGCAAAGGCAACTCTTGCATTCGGCGCTGCTTCAGGCGATTATTTCTACAGCGATGTTGATCACGGCTTTGCTGCTGCACTTGCAAATGCAGGTATAGATGAAGCTAAGATCTTAGGTACGGCAAAGGCTAAGGCAAATATGTTCAATACTCCTGATACACTGATATCACTTGTTCTCGATTCTAATACAGCTATCCGCGTTTATATCAAGGGCATTGCAGCAGGTACAGAAGCATCTGTTAATAGCGGAACTATCATCGCAAAGACAAGCTCATCTGCAAAGGCAGCAATGGGATATGATTCGTATTTCGAGATCGAAGGACTTGATCCTCAGCAGTTCGGTACAGTTTACAAGATAAATGTGAACGGCAAGGATTATGAGTTTACAGCATTGTCATGGGCAAACCGTGTTATCAGAAGGTATGAGAACGATAATGCGAGCGTAGCTGAAAAGGACGTAAAAATGGCAAAGGCTGTAACAGCATATTACCTTGCAGCAAAAAACATTTTTAGTAACTAAGCCCCCTAACTTGATAAAGAGTTATATCAGTTCTCCGGTTTTGATAAGCTCTTTTTCCAGTTTTCATTTGTCATATCTCTCAGAGAAGCTGTGTGATCGGAAGGTCACACAGCTTCTCGCATTTCAAGTACTTTTTGCCGAAGGGGGAGCTGATCTTTTACTCAGAAGCTATACCTCTGCAGTTTATATGTGTATTGCTATTTTTTCTATTATGCGTTTTTATAAACGTTCAGAACTTTCAAATGAAGGTGCAGACAAATAATTATAAAGCAAAAATAAAGGCACGAATTGATCGTGCCTTTATTTTTTATATACTCAAACCATTATCATGCGATAACTTCAAGTCCGAGTAAAGATCTCTGTATTGTGAGCGCATCGTTGTTGGTAACTCCGTCGCCGTCAACGTCTGCAAGAAGATAGCCTTCTTCTGTGATGTGATGGTCATCACTGCCGTCTATGCCGTATTTTGAAGGATTTGCAAGTGACTGCATTATCAATACAGCATCGGAAAGATCGACTGTTCCGTCATTGTTGGCATCGCCGTTGCCTTTGATATCATATAAGGATATCTTATCATAGCTGGAATAGTACTTTAATGTGTCAACAGAACTGTAGATATTTAATACTTTCTCATCATCAGAAACGTATCCTGAATAACCTCTGCCGTGACTGCGGTTGAAATTCTCTAAATTTTCGTTAAAGATCTCATAATACTGTAATTCAGGATGTTCATTATAGAAAAGATCAAGAGCTTTATTCATATCATCCACGTTACCATATTGAGTTTCGAGGTCGTGAAGAATATACATCATCATACACTGTACTTCGAGTTCATCTGCACTGATGCCGTTATTGTTGAAGTCAAAATTAGTATCGAAATTGTCACGTACTTCCTGAGGAACGCCGATAACCACATTGAGTTCGGGATGTCTCTTTATCATTGTGCCGCTATAGCTGTTATCATATGGAGTAAATTTTTCCAAATCAAGGTTGAATAGTATGTTATAATCTGCTGCGGTTATTTTTCCGTCGAGGTCAATGTCAGGCTTTGGAAGTTTACCTGTTTTGACATTTTTATAATATTTCGGGAACGCTGCATCTATTTCAGATGATGTGAAATTGTATCGTGCAGGAGATTCATATATTTCAGGGCTGTTCTGAGCTGAATTCGGACCATATTTTATCGAGAACTGTTCGTAATAGCTAAGATTAGCAAAAACGACATTCGAATAAGAACGTGGATTCGGAGTGTAATATCCCAGATCTTCATAATATACAGGATCAAAATATTTCTCGTCTATTTCATTGTATGTAAGGTAATACTCCGTAAAATACTGGCCAATATAATAGAAATTATAATTAATGAAATAATGCGCTGCTACTTTACAGATATCAAGGACCTTATAATACTCTTCTTCAGTTATAATATCATAATTTTCAAAGGTAAAATAATTGAAAGGATATTCAGACTCAGATACATACAAAGAATTAAAATCTTCAATTTTCCAAATTATATCTGACGCATAAATTATCTTAACAACGTCATCAAAATCAAAGACACCGTCAGAGTTTATATCTACATCGAGATATCCGCTGTCTATAATATCCTTTAACATTTTGTAATCACGGGCTGTACCGTGTGCCCAATATCTCATATCATCTATGAAATCGTATATAGGGGACGTATATACCTCAGAAGAATTGTATTCATAAATATCAAAATTAGAATCATCGTCTGTTTTTTCTTGTTTTTCTACATATTGATATCGCCAGATCGCCGAAGTAGGAACGAAAGCATCAGGTTCACTTGCATCGGTTTTAAGTCTATAATCGTCTGCGCATATATGTCTGAAGCTTCCATCATCATTCTTGACAAAAAACTTATTTCTTTTGAATGTTACGATATCCCATAGATCAATATCCTGCTTTTGAATTTCAAGCGGAATAGGATCATTATAATCATCAGGGCAATTTTCGATAAAGTAATTAGGATCATAATATTCCGGCTTTACAGGATAATTAGCAAACAGGTATTGTAAATAATCATACCACATAATTGAGTAATAAAATGTGTACGTTGTCTGTTCGTTTGTTTGGGGGTCATATGATTCTTTTTCGTAAGGCATTTCCTTTTCTCTGATAGCTTTGTACTTTTTCTGTATATAATCAGGGATATTTTTCATTTCCCATAATGGATTATCAGAGTTCTGTGCACGGTAAAATGCATATGCATCAAAGATATCAATATTACCGTCGCAGTTGATATCCATGTCGAGATCATATTCATCAACGAGATTTTTTATTTTTATCAGTTCTTCTTCATCTGTACTGTAAGAGCAAGTAGGTTCGTAAGTCTGTGCATTTGCAACTGTTGTTGGATTGCTTGCGATAAGAAGTGCAGCTAAAGCTGCGGCATATTTTCTCATAATAATACTCCCTTCGTATTCATAATCATAGTCCTGAATATCAGAACCGTCCTGGTTTACAGCTATTGTTGTGGTAACTTTAATGATAGACTCAGTCTGTGCTGCAGCGGCAGACACAGCTGTTGTATTTTGGAGGCTGTTTGTCTGAATCTCATTTGTTTTTGAATAAGAAACAACAGGCTGAGTTGAAACTGCTGTATATTGAGAAGTTACAGGAGATGCTGCGGTGCTGGCAGTCTTGACCGTTTCCTCTGTTATTGCCGGTGATGTGGTCTGTATCTCTGTAGTGTTTGCAGCAGTGCTTTCCACTGTAATAATATTGTTTTCAGTAAGATCAGTCTTGCTTACGGGACTGACTGATCTGAAAACGCCTAAAGCTCCCACAGCAATGAATATAGCTGCGGCAGAAGCTGCTATGCCATAACAGTGGTGTATTACCGGTGTTTTCTTGCAGTCGGCTTCCTCGATGAGGTCATCATCGATATTATTAATGCCATTGTATAACTTCAGATCACTCATCAATATAACCTTCTTTCTGCAAAAATGCTTTTAGTTTTTTTCTCACTCTGAAAAGGTATGTAGCTACGGTTTTGGAATTCATCTCATAAAAGGATGCGATATCCTCTACAGATTCTGAGTACCAGTAACGCCTGACGAATACCTTTCGGTATTTTTCGGGCTGCCCTCTGAGAAATTCGCTTATTGCACTGCCGAGCTGTTCATCTGAAATTGTTTTTTCAATACTTTTGCCGTCAGGTATACATTCTGAAAGCTCATCAAGAGACACAGAAAAATCCTGATTTCTTTTGGCGGCGCTGTTGTATTTTTTGCGGTTCAGAGCGCAGTTTTTAACGAGTTTGCAAAGATATGTTTTCAGATTATCAGGTTTGTTAGGCGGTATAGAACTCCATACGTCCATGTATGCAGAGTTTACGCATTCTTCCTGATCTTCTTTCAGAGAAAGAATGTTTCCTGCAATATAGAAACACAGCTTTTCATAACTGAGTTTCATTTCTTCAACAGCTTGTTCGTTTCTTTCAAAAAGTAATTTGATAATTGATGCATCATTCAAAGGGTCAGCCTCCTTTCCTGAGGTCCTCTGTATATAAAGACAACATTACGGACATAATATTTCACTTTTTTTAAAATAACACATAAAAAAATTTATGTCAAGGCGAAAACAATGAACAGACCGCAATTTGTTGTTTTTCAGTATTGATATAGCGCCCCCTGCATTTCTGGATCAGCAGAATATGGGATAAAAATGCATATTTTTGGAACAAAAGTCTATTCTATGCGCCGTAACATTGCTGTATAATAAGCTTGCAGACAAAAAATGGACTGTCCGTCATATTTATAAGAGGTGAATATTTATGAAAAAAAATACTGGCTTTGATGGTATCCTCGGCAATGCTTCTCGGAGCTTTTCCTATTCTGCCAATAAGAGCGGATGCAGCAGGAGAACAGTACGAATTTGAAAACGGCACTATAGTAAACAGCGGTGAAAACGATGCGGAAATATCTGCGTTAAAGGGGGCAAGCGGCGGAAGGACTGTTGACCTTAAAGACGGCGGAAAGCTTTCAAACCCTAAGGCTTCCGCACAGACTCAGTCACTTTACAGTTTCCTGTGCGACACATATGGAAATCATGTTATATCAGGTCAGCAGGAGTCAACATGGATGGGCAGTGAGGATTACGAATTTGATATAATCAGAAATGCAAGCGGAAAATACCCTGCACTTCGCGGACTTGACTATATGGGCGATGATTTCTCAGGCTGTAACCGCCGCGCAAAGAAATGGTACGAAAAAGGCGGTATAGTTACCATATGCTGGCGCTGCGGAAGTGATTTCAGCGGCAGTCATACAGAAGCAATGAACACTGATCTCAACTGGAATGCGGCGCTTACTCAGGGTACAGCTGAATACAACAAGCTTATCGCAGGCATGGACAAGGGAGCAAAGGCACTCAAAGAATTACAGGAAGCAGGTATACCTGTTGTCTGGAGACCATTCCACGAATTCGACGGAAAGTGGTTCTGGTGGGGAAAGGGCGGAGCTGAGAACTTCAAAAAGCTCTGGAAGATAATGTACGACAGATATACGAATTATTGGGGACTTGATAATCTTATATGGAGTCTCGGCTACTGCGGAGACGTTAATTCAGGCTGGTATCCGGGGGACGAATATGTTGATATAATCGGTTCTGACACTTATGTAAACCATACCGAGTCACTGGTACAGATGTACAACAAGACAAAGCAGGTATCGGGCAAGCCTGTTTGTCTCCATGAAAACGGACCTATCCCAGACCCTGAGAAAATGAAGTCTGACGGTGCAGGCTGGCTGTGGTTCATGACATGGCATACATCATTTATTGACAGCAACGAATTCAATACAGCTTCTTATCTGAAGCGTGTATACAACAGCGACTATATGCTGACGCTGGACGAGCTTCCCGACGTTTATCACTACGGAAGTTCGGCTTCATATGAAAATACAGATCCTGTATTTGAGATATCATCACCTGTGGGGATAAAAGGCGATATCAACGGCGACGGCGAAGTAAATGTTGCAGACGCTGTGCTTCTTCAGAAGTACATAATGGGTGTGAGAGACATTACCATAGCCGACTGGAAAGCAGGTGATATCATCGAGGATCAGGTCATCGACTCATTTGACCTGATAGAGCTTAGAAAGCTCCTCATAAGCAAGCCCGAAAAGACTCAGCCCGAGCATATCGATACACCTGTATCGAGCTATAAATTTGATCCTGCAAAGAAGTATTCCGAGTACGGTCAGAATTACAAAAACAGCATACCTCAGGCAGGTACGATAGTGAAAGAAAGTTATAACGGCATAAACGGCATAAATTCACTGAATGTATATCTGCCTTACGGCTATGACAAGAACAAAAAATACAATATCTTCTACTTCATGCACGGTATGGGAGATAATGAAAATTCGCTTTTCTACAATGATAACGGCGAAACCCAGCGTCTTTTTGACAACATGATAAAAAACGGAGATATCGAACCTATGATAATCGTTACTCCTACATTCAACAAAGTAAGTGCGGACACATTCTTCAATGCCGAGAATTTCTACAAAGAGTTCCGTGAAAACGTAGTTCCATTTGTTGAAGGCAAGTATTCCACATATGCAGCTTCAAATTCAGCGGCAGATATTAAAGCTTCAAGAATGCACAGAGCTTACGGCGGCTTTTCAATGGGAAGCGTTTCTACGTGGGCAGTATTCGAAAACTGTGTCGATATAGTCGGATACTTTATGCCTATGAGCGGCGCACATCACTGGGGCACGGGAAATGCGGACGCAGGAGCTTTGGCGCGTGCTGTGGATAAAGCAGGTCTGAAAAAGGACGAATACTACATCATGTCGGCAACAGGCACTTCCGACTTTGCATATCCTGTTCTCGGTCCTCAAATCGAAGCTATGAAGAAGCTCCCTCAGTTTGAGTATACATCTGATTTTTCAAAGGGCAACCTATGGTTTATTCTCGCAAACGATGGACAGCACAGCTGGTATTATGTAAGACAGTATCTGTATAACTGCCTGCCGTTCTTCTTCCGTAAATGATAAAAGCATGAAAGAAAAAAGCTCCGCACATACACTGCGGAGCTTTTGCGTATTGACGTATCTTCGGGAAAAGGTTATAATTATTGTGTATACATCAGTTTACACAGGGGGTGAGGTCATGGACAGTAAAGGCAGGATAGCAGTTATAATCCCACAGATCAGCAGCAACACTGAAACAGGCTTTATCGATTCCATACACACAAAGGCTTGCGAATACGGCTATGATACTATTATTATTTCGGGAGTAATCAATTATGTGGATCAGCATCTTGATCTGTCTTACAGCAAGGGACAGACAAATATCTACGATCTGATTATCCACGGAGATTTTGACGGCTTTATTTTTGATGCAAATGCCTTTTGCAGTGCAAAATTGCGAAGCTCCATTATTGATATGCTTCGCAGGCGTGATATCCCATGCGTTGCCGTTAATTACCAACAGCCTTATTTTTCGGTTATATCAGCAGATGAAGAGATACAGCTTTATCTTTCTGCCACACATCTCATTAAGGAGCACGGCTGCCGAAAGCTCTTCTGCATAGGCGGACACAAGGGGGATATCCCCTCAGAAAAACGTATCGACGGTTTCCGCAGAGCAATGGCGGAATCAGGTCTGAGCTGTGATGAAAACTGTATATTCTATGGTGATTACTGGAGGGATATACCGCATAAGATCGCTTTGGATATAGTCAAAGGCACTATCGGAAAGCCTGACGGCATAGTTTGCGGAAGTGATATAATGGCAGTTGAGCTTGTGCGCACTCTTACCGAAAATGGCATAAAAGTTCCGGAGGATATAAAGGTAACAGGATGTGACGGAAGTGCTGTTTCCCAGTCTGAAATGATAACACTTACCACAGTTTCCGGTCAGGAGAGAAGAAATGGTATACTTGCCGTAAACAAGCTGCTTGAACTCATGGGCAATGTCGTATCTGATGCTGATACACCGCCGGAGCTTGTTATCGGAGAAAGCTGCGGCTGTGAATATATATGCCGAAGCAAGAGCCTTTCAGATATCCGCGAATACACAGGAACGGTATTCAGGATACTTGAACAGCGCAAGACAAACAGCCACGGAGAAATGATACGCAGAATGTCGGAATGTAAGGACATATACGATGTGATCGGAACTTTTCTCGGCTGCTGCTATATGATACCGACAGGTGTAAAAGCAGAGCTTTGTCTTTGTGATGACTGGTGCAGAGATCTTGATGATCCGTCGGTATATCGCAGAGGAGGACTCTCAGACAATATGCTGCTCGCAATAGAAGCCTGCTATGAGGGCGGCGATAAGATGGTAAGATTTCAGACTAAGGATATTTTTCCGTCACTGAACAAGCCTCACGAACCTCGTCTTACTGTAGTTACCTCACTGCATTATAAAGGTCAGATATTCGGATATGTTGCATTTACATACAGGAAAGCCGTTCATATCGTTCTTGATGAGTTTTACACAAACTGGTGCGACGCTGCTGCAAGCGGACTGAATACGATACAGAACAGAATGTACAAGGATCATGTAAACAAGCGGATAGAATCACTTTCTGAGTTTGCACCTGTACTCGGTATCTATAACAAAAGAGGACTTATAAACAAGCTTATGAATATGCTTGCCGACAACAGCAATTCTCAGCTTTCGCTTACACTTCTTTCCTATATCAAGGAAGAAAGAGTACATTACAGTGTACCGCCTGTAAACACTATCGTCAACGCCATACGTATATGCGATAATACGTCAGTTCTTGCAAGTATAGGCGACGATATCATTGCCTGTGTGTCAGCCGCTGAAGCTGAGATCGGCGAAGGCGAAGACCTTGCACAGAGGATTTCTGAAAGCGTAAAAAGTTCGTATAAAGGCTCTGTTGAAATAAAGAAGGAGCGCCTTGCCGCAGTTTCATGCATGGTGTCAAGGTCTGATATTTTCGGTATTGACAGCGTTATAAGCTCCCTTTCCGACACGCTGAGAGGTAAAATGATAAGCCTTAGTTCAGGCGTTTTCAGTTATAAAGACAGATTTTCCTCTCTTAGAGAAGATATTTTCAGACATCCCGAAAAAGACTGGAATATTGAGTCTGTTACGCGCAGTATGGGACTGAGTAAAAGTCATTTTCACAGGATCTACAAAGAGCTTTTTGATACAAGCTGTAAAGATGATATCATAACTTCAAGAATGAAAAAAGTTAAGTGGATGCTTGAAAATACTGCTCTTTCCGCATTGCAGATATCCGAGCAATGCGGCTATTCCAATTACAGCCATTTCATAAGACAATTCACAAACCGTACAGGTATGTCTCCGTCTGCCTACAGGAAAGCACATGGTCAGAAAAGCAATTAATATGGGATAAAAGTATATTTACTGCTGTTTATTTTTGATGTATCATTATTACAGGAACACTTCTGAACACTTCTGCACATTTGTGTTCGGATCGGGGTTCAGCTTCGGAAAAATGATTCCTTTAATTCCGAGGATA
>JAEEGL014287994.1_pt1 | contig 11086 bp, 7 predicted proteins | sample 9134231 | NCBI WGS metagenome assembly JAEEGL01 (sample SAMN16246548, study PRJNA631951) | gut metagenome | biome: gut microbiome; feature: rumen; material: fiber-attached | host: Bos | place: Iran: Karaj | collected 2018-10
CGTTCGACTACACCTACGCCTTCACCTTCGTGCTCAAGCCCGATTTTGTGCTTTGGCGGCAGAAATAACCAGCGATTTTCGTCAATAAAATGTGACGATTATTAAAATATTCGTCGCAAAAATGTGGTTGTAGTTCAAATATTCGTCACAAAAATGTGATTCGTAGTTTGTAAAATATTTATTTTTAACACTTTCCATTGTATGCGTTGGGAATGTTGGACAAAATGTTGTAAATGTCCATTAAACCTGCATTTCCCTTCGTGCTCAAGCCCGATTTTGTGATATGGCTATTGAATCGCACCTTCATTGCGTTCCGTTGTTTGAGACTATAATCGGACAAGAAATCGAAATACATATGAGCTGTTGGCACAAAAAAATCCGGTGGCAAATTCGCCCTCAATTTGAGCGATTTTGAGCAGTTGTTGAAGCGTTTTTTTCGGACGCAAGCAACTTTATCATGATTTTGAGCGTCTTTGTTTGCAGATATATTTTTTTATTACTTTTAAATTTTGAATTAAAAACCATACTACTATGAACCGTAAATGTTTACCGTTAGTTGCGGCCTTGTTGTTTGCCGCAGGAATCGGGCAAAATGTTAAAGCCCAAAGTTTTGAAGAGTTTGTAAAACAGCAGAACGCTGAATTTGAAGAGTTTGCAAAAGAGCGCCAGCAGGGCATTGAGGCACTACGGGCAGAGTACGAACAGACCGTTGAGGATTACAAAAGAGCGATGAACCGAATGTATGATTCCGAAATTTCGTCTATCGACCTAATGAAATCGGATGACAACATCGAAATTACAAGTAAAGCTAAAGCCCCGAAATCAACTATCAATTCTAAGGAGCTTTCTGATAATGCAATAAAAGAAAAGGAGATTATTGCCAACACCTCATCAAGCGAGCTTATGAAACAGCTTACCGGCACCGACACTGAAAATGCCACATCGCAGCAAGTGAAGGAGGCTACCAACAAATTGGCAAGCATAATAAGCGATGTCATAAACCAGACTGAAAGCGCCAATGCACAACCAAAAGAGGAACCGAAAAAAGAACAGCCTAAGGTGGAACCAAAACCAGAGGAAAAGCAAAAAGCTGAACCAAAGCAGGAAACTAAAAAGGAAGAACCAAAAAAGGCAGAACCTAAAAAAGAGGAGAAAAAAACTGAGCCTAAACAAGAGACAAAGAAAGCTACCGATACCGGCGCTGGTCCAAATGGCAAACCATGCACCTACTCCCGCATATCGTCACCATTTGGCGAGCGAATCCACCCTGTTTATGGGAAAAAGAGCTTCCACAAAGGTGTTGACCTTGCATCGCCAAACGGCACCCCAATCTACGCTACCGCCGACGGCATTGTGGCCTTTGCTGGCGTATGCAACGGATACGGCAATTTCATCAAACTGAATCACCAAAACGGTTACAAGACAGGTTACGCACACATGTCGAAAATGGTTGTCAAAACCAACGACAAAGTGAAAAAAGGCGACCTGATTGGCTATGTGGGCTCTACCGGAACATCAACCGGCAACCACCTACACTACGAGGTTTACTACAAAGACCAACTGACTGACCCCGCAAAAACTTTGTAATAGAACAAAATACTAGATAAGTGAAAGAGCCGCAGAATTGCGGCTTTTTTATTTGTGGCAGCACTAATGACAAAGATTAGCACAACCATATTATGCGATATAATGGCTGTGGAATACAAAATATAGAAGCAACCTAGCGGTAGACTATATCATTCAATACAACAAACCTGCGGGACGCGAAGCGTGAATGTAAATAACAGTATTACAATATAAGGACACACACCGAACATTAAATAAGCGTGTTTGAAGAATAGAAAACAGATAATGGAAAGAGGTGGAGAATGAAGAATAACGAAGAAGGATTGACATGTGCGGAATAAAATGAGGCTACATGCGAGCCATAAAGAGAGTATACATGTCGTCATTTTGGATGAATACTGACAAACGGCTAAAGAGTTAGCAAAGAAGCAACCGCGCTACAAAACCCCACGCTTCATTTCAGCATATAAAACAAAAAAAAGAGGCTGCCCCGAAGGACAGCCCCCAAAAATTCAGCAATCAGTTGTTAAATTTATTTCACAAACTTGATTGTCTTGTTACCAACTTTAGCAATGTACAGACCAGCTTTCAGGTCAGAAACGCTGAGTGAAGTAACATTCTTAGCAGCCTTAACAGCTACACCGCTGATGTTGTAAACTACAACGTCGGCAGCCTCAGAAGCGTAAAGAACGTCACCAGCTACGAATGCGTTAACAGCAGCAACTTCGTCAACTGCAGATGTGCTAGCCATGAAGTACTCGAGAGTGGTCTTCTTACCAATCTTGATAACGATGTTGCGGAAGTACCATACACCAAGGTTAGTACCAGCTGTGTTGTCAAGGTTGATTTGGATACCTACATACTCAGCACCCTTCTCACCAAGAGTCAGCTCGTCACCCCATGATACATGAGTCCACTCGTTCTTAGCAATCTTTCTTGATTGGTTGTGTACATAACCCCAGAAACCACCTGCGTTAGAAGTGATAAGCTCGGTGTTGTCGTCAGCACTCCACTGCCAATCATCGTGGCCAGTAGAACCAATCTTACCAGTCAACAGGCGCAAGTCGGCTGTATCACCAGCTTGTGAGCTCCAGAAAACGTCGCAGTCAAAGAAGAAAGCTGCACCAGCCTCTTGACCTTTGTTACCACGAAGAATGTTGCAGAACTCAACGTCCCAATCGTTACCCGGTTTCGGAACGATAACTTTGGCAGCCTCACCGCCGAGGTCAGTACCAGAAATGGCAGTAACTACTTCAAATGGAGCTGAAGCTGCACCATCTGTCCACCACTCATTAAAACCATACTCACCAAAAGCTTTGTCTTGAGCATTTGCTGCGAATGCAAACATGCAAGCAACAGCAGATAATAGATAAATCTTTTTCATTTTGCTTTTTTGTTTTTAGTTAAACATAAAATTCTGATTCTTGCTGAATCTTTTGTGCCAAAAATAGATTGCGCTCACCAGTTGGCAAGTCAACCATGTTACACATACTATTACTTGTGTTAAATTATCTATCAATTATGTTACAATTCATTTCTTGTGCGTTACATTTCTTTTGTAATATATTTACAATCAACATATTATAATAATAAAGAAAAACGGTGAAGTAAACGTAAAAAATGCGGCATCAAGCATAAAAATGTTGCAAATAGTGGCGGTTTTTGATACAAGAAGCGTGGTTTATATAGCTGAAATAAGAAACTGGCACCTAACAATTAAGCATAGCAGCACCTATAATCAACAACTTTAGGAAACAAAACGGCTTATTTGACTACTAGTCGTTGGTATCTATATCATCAAATATGGAGTCGAAGCCTACGCTACCGTCGCTTTCGCGCTGGCGGTTCTTCACTATCTCTTCCATATCGTCGAATGACAGCATGCGGACATTGGTAACCAAAAAATCCTCCTCAAGGAAATTTCCATACTGATTACACTCCTCAACAGCCCCAAGTAGGATTTCGTGGAATGGCACATCAAGCGGAATAAGCATTGTCAACGCTGCAAAACGGCCTTGAAACTCAACTTTTTCGAGTTCGGAGCGGTTAGCGCGCAGCGCTGACTCGAATTCCGATTGTATAATATGCTGCTGATATGGCACAAACTCTTGAATGTCATGTCCGACAAGGCCGACAAAATAACGCAGAAGATTGCCGCGCCCGCCCAAGCCGGTTGAAACAAAAATCTGCCGCTCGTTCAACAAGCTGCCCTCGATAAGCATCTTGCTCTCCTGTTGCGCCATAAGCGCCCATTTGTGCAGCCGGTCCTCCGACTTTTGGGCAAACTCCTCAAGAATACGATAGGCGCGCGGGTCGTCAATGTCGCTGAGCAATATCAGACGCTCTTCAATTTGCTCGTTGGTGAGCGACGGGTCATACAAGTCGGCAATCTGCTCAATCTCAGGCTTATTGTCTTTATGGACCTCCTTTACTTTCTTCGAGCGCAGAAAATAAGCCGTCTGCAACTTCATATCTATTGGTTCGTCAATGGTACTGAAGTTATTGGAAATCAGCTTAGCTACGCTTTGCAATTTATCGTAAAGACTGTCGTTCATAGCCTGTTTGTTTTCATCTGCAAATTTGGAAAAAGAATATTTTCGCCAACACCATTATATATTTTTTTCGACCCGTTTTCCTATTTTTCTTTAACTAACAGAATATAAACCGGATAGTGGTCGCTGTAGCCACCGATAAAACTGCCATATGAGAAAGTTCGGAACGGATAGCCGCGATATTGTCCCTTGGTGTTTGTCAGGAAATTAGCGTTATAGATTTTTGCCGATTTTATTGTAAATGAGCTGTTCCCGGCTTTCACAAGCGCCGGCGAAACCATTATCTGGTCAAAATTGTTCCACGCATCGCGATAGGCAAGCGAACCGTCGCCTTTCTTATACATATTATAATATGGGTTGTACATCGATTTTGAATCGACATCGGCACGCTCGCTTTTGGCGTTCACTCGCTCCAAAAGACTCACATCGTTGGGGTCGTCGTTCAAGTCGCCCATCATGATGACTTTTGCGTTGGCATCCAAGGCCAGCAACGAGTCGATGATGTGACGACTGAGGTCGGCGGCGGCATTGCGCAACGGACGGCTGCGAGCCTCCCCTCCGCGCCTCGACGGCCAGTGGCAAACAATTATGTGCAGCGTCTCGCCATAAATGGTACCCGAGACCACAAGCTGGTCGCGGGTGCGGAACGATGTGTCGTTGCTATAATCGAGCCTGTGGACAGCTGAGTTGGTAACAGTGAAATACGAAGGATTGTAGATAAGTCCGACATCGACACCGCGACGATCGGGCGAGTCGTAGTGGACAATCTGATAGTTGTATTTCTTCAGATTATCGTTTTTGACAACATCCTCAACAACGCTGCGGTTCTCAATCTCCGAAATGCCAAGAATCATAGGCGGCAGAGGCATCAGATTGTCACCAATGCGGCTTATGGCATACGCCATGTTATCGACCTTTTTCAAATATCGCTCTAAGGTCCAATGGTTCTTACCGCCAGGCAGAAACTCCTCGTCGTTGGTGTTGGGGTCGTTAATGGTATCAAACAGATTCTCAAGATTATAAAAACCGACACTGACTGTCAGCAGTTTTTTGTCGGACTGCGCAACCGACATCTGCGACATCAGAAAAACGGAAACCAAAGTTAATAGTATGCGCTTCATCAGTTCAAACATTAATAAATCCAAAAATAAATAAAATGCTGAATTTATCCATTGCAGCTTGCGCATCGGGCAAAAATGGTACATTTGGTGAAAATTTTATTGAAATGGCATCGTCGATAGAATCGGTTACACGGCACAACAAGTGGATTGCCGCCGTCATTTTTATTGTGGCAGTAGCCATAATAGTGCTGTTTTTGCCCAAACAGCGGCAATTCAGATACGAGTTGCAGAAAGGCAAAGCGTGGCAACATGAAGATTTGTACGCTCCATTCGACTTTGTGGTGCTGAAAACCGACGCCGAGATTAAGGAGGAGCGCGAGAACAACTACAAAAACGCCAAACCTTATTTCAATGTCCTGTCGGAAGTCTATCCCGAGCAAAAAATTCGCTTTGAGCAGGAGTTCGACCGCAGGTTTGCCGTCGCATTTGAAGCAATGCTAGTCAAATATCCGCAGACCGAAATCAACCCTGACACACTTAAAACGCACATATACAATTTTGCGACTAACTGTCTGAATTACATATATAACAAAGGCATAACAAGTTACAGCGACATTGTCGAAAAAGGCGACAACCAAGCACTGGTGGTGCTGGTTGAAGACAAGGTGTCGAGAGTGGTGCCGTCAACTGAGATTTTCACCGTCCGCTCGGCGCAAGAATTTTTGAACCGGCAGATTAACATGACCTTCCAAACCAGCCTGACATCGCTTGCAACGGCCGAAGGCTTCAATATGTATGATTTCATAAAACCGAATATCGAGTACGACAAGACAACCACCGTCAAAGCACGCGAGCAACTGGGCTTGCAACTTTCAACATCGCACGGAATGGTGCGGGCTGGACAGCTGATTATAGCCCGCAACGAGCTGATGAACGACCAAAACCTGCGCATTTTGGAATCGCTGCGCCGCGAGTATCAAAACTACGGCGTGGCAACATCCACCATATCGTGGATTACGGTGGGGCAAACCTTAATCATAACTATCTTGCTGGCACTGTTGTATCTATACATCTTTTTCTACAACATCGAAATATTCGGGAAAGTGCGCCGACTCATTCTGCTCATCGGGATGATTGTCACCATTATTATAATGATGTGCGTTCTGGTGCGCCTGCAAACAGGCAACACTCTTGTTCTGCCGATAGTTATACTTCCAATAATCATAAAGACATTCTACAACGGACGACTCGCCATTTTTGCACATATTATTGCCATACTTATCTGCGGACTGATATCGGCAAACGGATTCCAATTTATTTTTCTTCAAGCAATTGCGGGCGTCGTAGCCGTGTTCACACTAATGCGGATAACCAAACTGCGCCAGCTTATGGGAGCTGTGCTGCTGGTGGCACTGGCGTACATTCTTGCCTACACTGCATTGTCGCTGCTGCAGGAAGGACAACTGTCGACGATAAGCTTGCGGCCATATATGTGGCTGATTATAAACGGTTTGTTCCTCTTCTTATGCTATCCACTCATCTTCTTGATTGAAAAGATATTCGGTTTTGTATCAGATGTGACGCTGCTCGAATTGGCCGACACCAACAATCCGCTTCTGCGCGAGCTGGCCGAGAAAGCACCATGCACGTTCCAGCATGTGATGCAAGTGGCCAATCTGGCCGAAGACGCAAGCCGCAACATTGGCGGCAATCCGCTACTTACACGTGTTGGTGCGCTCTACCACGATATAGGCAAAACTTTCGCTCCGCAGTATTTTACTGAGAATCAGGTTGGAATAAATCCGCACGACCAGCTTCAACCAGAGCAAAGCGCCGATATAATCATAAGCCATGTAACCAACGGCGTTGCGCTTGCCAAAGAGCACAAACTGCCGCCAAGGGTTGTCGATTTCATTGAAACACACCACGGCACCGATTTGGTACGATATTTTTACAACAAAGCCGTTGAGCAAAAGGGGGCGGAGAACACCGACACCGCAAAATTCCGCTATCCCGGCCCGCTGCCTTCTACAAAAGAGACAGCTATACTGATGCTGGCCGACTCAATTGAAGCGGCTTCAAGAACATTGAAGGATTATTCTTCGAAAACAATTGATGAGCTTGTGGAGCGCATATTCAACGACAAAATTGAAAACGGGCAGATGAACCACGCGAAAATCACCTTCAACGACATCAACACCATAAAAGAGACGTTCAAGCAGAAACTGCAGAACATATATCACACGCGCGTGGCTTATCCCGACCAAAAAAAGAAAACGAAAAAAGGCGGACTATAATATCCGCCTTTTTCAGTTATAAGAAAACTGTCAGAATGCCTCGTCGCAGATGAACTTTATTCGCATCAGACGGATTTCCTCCTCGGTGTAATCGTCCTCTCCAAGTTCCTTAATCGCTTCTTCGAGCGAATCGGTCTCAGCCTCACGAAAATATTCGTAAATATCGTCACGGGCGTCCTCGTCAATATTCTCATCAATGTAATAATCGATGTTGAGCTTGGTGCCAGAGTTCACAATCTTCTCCATTTCAGTCAGTAACTCATCCATTTCCAGGCCTTTACCATCGGCAATGACATCAAGGCCGAGCTTGCGGTCGATGCTTTGGACAATGTAGAGTTTCATACCCGAATTGTTGCCCATGGTTTTGACAACAAGGTCAACTGGCCGTTCTATCTCGTTCTCTTTCACATATTTTGTGATGAGTTCGCAGAACGGTTGACCGAATTTCATAGCCTTGGCCTGCCCCACTCCCGGAATGTTGCCCAACTCCTGCAAATTCATCGGATAATGAATTGTCATATCCTGCAGCGCCGGGTCCTGGAAGATGATGTACGGCGGCAGTCCGCGCTTTTTGGCAATGTCTTTCCGCAAATCGCACAACATTGAATAGAGTGTGTCGTCGGCAGCCACCATTGCGCCTCCGCCCTCCGACGGCTCGTTGTCGGCCTCCTCAAAATCACGTTCCTTGGCAATCATGAACGAGTGCGGATTTTTGATAAACTCGTATCCGGCCTCTGTAACCGTAAGCGAGCCGTAGTTCTCAATATTCTTGCCCAGCAAGTTGGCCACAACAGCCTGGCGGATAATCGTCTGCCAATATTTGTCATCGTGGTCCTTACCGCTTCCGAATTCAGGTATCTCGTTGTATTTGTACGCTTTAATAGTGCTATCGGCAATACCGCAAAGCACACTGGCCACAAGGTCGGGCTTAAAAAACTCCTTAACGGCGATGACGGTTTTCAGCACTTTGACAATGCTGTCTTTCCCCTCAAAAGTCTCGCGCGGATGCAGACAGTTGTCGCAGGCACCGCAATTCTTCTCATTGTATTCCTCGCCGAAATAATGCAGCAACTGACGGCGGCGGCAAACAGCCGACTCAGCATAAGCCACAGTCTCAAGCAGCAGATGCCGGCCTATCTCCTGTTCGGCAACAGGCTTGCCCTGCATAAATTTCTCAAGCATCTGTATATCCTTATATGAATAGAAGGCAATGCAGTGCCCCTCGCCACCGTCACGACCAGCGCGGCCTGTTTCCTGATAGTAGCCCTCAAGACTCTTGGGCATATCGTGGTGAATGACAAACCTGACATCGGGCTTGTCGATACCCATACCGAAAGCAATGGTAGCAACAATAACATCGACCTCCTCCATAAGGAATTTGTCCTGATTGGCCGAACGCACCGACGACTCAAGGCCGGCATGATACGGCGCTGCTTTTATACCGTTAACCACAAGTGTCTCAGCAAGTTCCTCAACTTTCTTGCGGCTCAGGCAGTAAATGATTCCCGATTTTCCGGGATTGTTTTTTATATACTTTATTATCTCGCGTGTAACATCACGTTTTGGCCTTACCTCATAAATAAGGTTCGGGCGGTTGAACGACGACTTGAAAACATCTGCGTTCACCATACCCAGCGTTTTTTGTATGTCGCTCTGCACCTTAGGCGTGGCTGTGGCGGTGAGTGCGATTATGGGCGCACGGCCAATCTCATCAACACGGCTGCGAATGCTACGGTACTCTGGGCGGAAATCGTGTCCCCACTCCGAAATACAATGTGCCTCATCGATGGCATAAAACGAAATCTTGATTTGCTTCAGGAATTGTATGTTCTCGTCTTTGGCAAGCGACTCGGGCGCCACATACAACAGTTTGGTCTTATGCGCCAGCACATCCTCTTTCACACTCTGTATCTCAGTTTTCGACAGCGAAGAATTCAGAAAATGAGCCACACCCTCTTCCTCACTAAACCCACGGATTGCGTCAACCTGGTTTTTCATAAGCGCAATGAGCGGCGATATTACAATGGCAGTGCCGTCTTGCAACATAGCCGGAAGCTGGTAGCAGAGCGACTTTCCACCGCCTGTGGGCATTAACACAAACGTATCGCGGCCCTCAAGAATATTCTTGATTATAGCTTCTTGATTGCCCTTGAATGTGTCAAAACCGAAATACTGTTTTAAATAATCTTTCAGCTCCATTTGAAATCAATTATAACAGGATAATAAATTTATAAAAAAATTTATCACACGTTTATATTTTTGTCCATATTTATTTCATGATTTTTTTCTGATGTGGAGAACATCCGCTTCATACTCGCTTAAAATGAAAAACAAAGAAGAAATAATCAGAATTGCGGCAGACGTTATTGAGCAGGAAACCAATACGATATGTCATCTTAAGAATCTTATCGACGATGAGTTTGCCAAAGCTGTAGAGCTGATTTTCAACAGCAAGGGCCGACTTGTGGTAACCGGAATAGGCAAAAGCGCCATTATAGCGCAGAAGATTGTGGCCACAATGAACTCAACAGGAACGCCGGCCCTGTTTATGCATGCCGCCGACGCCATTCACGGCGATTTGGGCATGATTCAGGACAATGATGTTGTGATGCTGTTGTCGCGGAGCGGCAGCACACCCGAGATAAAAGTGCTAGTGCCGATTCTGAAAATTCGCCGCAACAAGATGATTGCCATGGTAAGCGACACGCAATCGTATCTTGCACAACAGGCCGATATTGTGATAAACGCCTTCGCCGCTCATGAAGCCTGCCCCAACAATCTGGCGCCAACATCGAGCACCACAGCGCAACTTGTAATGGGCGACGCGCTGGCAGTGGCCTTGCTTGAATGCCGAGGCTTCACTCCCGCCGATTTTGCCAAATATCATCCTGGCGGCGCGCTTGGCAAAAAGCTGTATATGCGCGTAAGCGATTTGTACGTCAACAACGAAAAGCCTCAGGTTCAAGCAAATGACAATATCAAACGGGTGATTATGGAGATGACTTCTAAACGCTTGGGCGCCACCGTCGTACTCGACAACAACAGCAATTTGCTCGGCATCATCACCGATGGTGACCTGCGGCGAATGCTTGTGTCGGAACGCGACATAAACAATCTGACAGCCCAGGACATCATGTCTAAAAAACCTAAAACCATCGACGAAAACGAAATGGCCGTAAATGCCTTTCATCTTATGGAACAAAATCACATAACACAACTTGTTGTGTTACAAGACGGGAAGTATGCAGGCATTATCCACATTCACGACATTCTGCAAGAGGGAATTGTTTAATATTCATAAAGTTTAAGGCAAAAATCATAAGTAGAATGACATAAACAATGACAATAACTATAACGAAAACCTAAACGTAAACTAAATCATTTCAACATTAAAAATTAGCCTAAATACCACCACAATAATTCGTTGTAAAAAGTACATTTGCGGCAATGTTAGAAACATCTAAAACTTTACATAAATGGATATTTTTGAAAGAATCGAGGAATCGACGGGCGGCCCGATTGGCCAGTACCGCGAGAAAGTTGAGGGTTACTACTCGTTCCCGAAACTCGAGGGCGAGATTGGCCCGCATATGAAATTCCAGGGCAAAGA
>JAEEGL014864182.1_pt1 | contig 11086 bp, 13 predicted proteins | sample 9134231 | NCBI WGS metagenome assembly JAEEGL01 (sample SAMN16246548, study PRJNA631951) | gut metagenome | biome: gut microbiome; feature: rumen; material: fiber-attached | host: Bos | place: Iran: Karaj | collected 2018-10
TGTCTTTACTTGAAGCGTTGGCATTTGCATCGATCGTGACGTCCGCGACATTCTTATCGACAAACGCGTCAATAAAATCAGAGAAGTTCATCTGTGTTTCATGGAAACCGTTAAGGTATTCGAAGTCCTCACCATACTTCTCTTGCATCACCGCCATGGACTTCTCAAAATCCTTGTTCATCTTGATCGAAATATTCATACGCGCACCCCCTGCATGTTAACCCAGCGGACGGCGTCTGCAAATTCAAGCAATTCGCCATTTACGCTCAACCAAGGAACCGTCGAAATGCCAATCTGTTCCATCTGGTCCACATCGTTCACCTCCTCGAACGCAATATGCTTCGAGTTCAACTTACTCTTCAGCACGGTGCAACGCGGACAACCGGTGCTATACAATACAATTTTTCCCAAAATCACTCCTCCACTTTGATGAGATCGTCCACGTGGAAGTACCACTTCGGGTTTGTGGTATCTTCCGCAAGTGTGACAATATATGTGTACTCCGTCGTGTCCTGTTCGACGGTAAACACGTCGTGTCTATGTGCCTCGATAAAGTCGAGGTAAGTCTGCTTAAACGGGCTCTTGCGAGTCTTGATCTTGTCGACGTCAATGCGCACTTTCGTGCCGTGCTCAAGCTTCTTTGAATGAATCTCTCCAAGCTTTTGCAACGCAAGCACAGACTCGATCACCTTCGGCGTGGTATGCAACCTCTTTGCAAGCGTCCTTTTTTCTTTCCTGTTCATACCGGATCCTCCGTCAATAAAAGTTCTTTCGCATACGGAAGTGTCTCGATCCACGCACAGAACATCTTCCACTCTGGCAACCTGTGCGTCTTTCGCTGACGATAAATATTCTTCAGACAACGGTAGTTCGTTGTCATACGCGCGGTCAGTCGAAAACCGGACGGGATGTTATACAGTACATCCAAATATAGTTCCGCCTTCTTGCTGCCGTCCTCGCATGCCTCATACGCGGCGACCTTCTCGTGCAAGATGTCGATCAGTCTCTGGTCCACATGCTCGTTGCACTGCTCGTCGATGTCGAACTTCGCAATGCGGTGCATCGTGGACTCAGAACTGACAAACGTGAGAAAGCGATATCGCTCTGCCTCAATCCACGCCTTATTTGAAAGAGTCAGATCGAACGCTACGAGGACCCCGCTGAGACACTGCTCGTGTGCCGGGTTTGCCGTGTCCGTAGCAAGTTTCGAGAGGCGGTGAACACGCCGTCTATCCAGTTCACCAGCCGAGCAGTAATCGAGATCCCACGTCTCCGTGCGCATCGGATAGCCACTGGCAATAAGCGATTCGTCCAGATCATAAACGCGAGCGTTGGACACGATGCCACTGCTCGCGCTGGCAATTCTTATTTCACTCATTTTCCTCCTTTGCAAGTGCGCCGCGAATGAGGTGTGTGATAACATCACAAGTCCATCCATTGCCCAAGAGCTTGTACGCCTGTGAGTCACTCACTGGAAATTCGTACCACTCCGGCACCGTTTGTAAACGCGCACACTCACGTACTGTCAGTTTTCTGATAATCCAAAATCCGTCGTCAACGGCGAGCGGATACTGTCGTTCAAGCACAGTAATGATGCCGTTGATGACCTTATAAACCTTGTGCACCTTTCCATCGGCGCAACTAATCGCTTTGGTTGGATTTCCATCGTTGTCCCATTCGCACGTAGTAGCATAGTAGCCATCTGTCGGCAAACAATAGAGGCCTGTTTGTGCACCAAGTCCACCACCGTTGCCGCAGAGTGTCACGCTTTTCCCGTCGGGCGAGTAAACTCTATACTGCTGACTATCAAAGTCTTGATTCTTTGCATCGTTTGGGTATGTGCCGACTCTACGCGGTTTGCCATGGATGCCTTCAACCAATTCTGCCACGCCACTCACCGGGTAATGTTGAGAATCCATAAGGTTCGAGATTGATGTTTTGTAATATTGCGCTTTAACCACGCGTGCCTTGCCTTCTGTTACGCAGACAGGTTCGTATTTAACCTCGGTATGCCGGTGTGTGAAATGATCACGCACATTTCCTTCCGTGTGCGTGAGGCAATATGCCTTGTCGTGAACAACATAACCATCTTCCAGCACATCGCGCAAAAGAATGCCGCGATCCACCGGCTGTTTCGTATCAACACGAGAATATGTGCCATCTGCCTGCCGCACACCAACCCAATAATACCGTTGCCTATCTTGTGCGCTGACCAGCGCAGAGTTGATACAAATCTCGTTGAAACCAAATGCTTCGCGAATGCTATCGCGAATGGCGCTCGACATAGACTTATTATTCTCATAAATAAAGAATTTCGGCTTAGCATCGCGCAACGCCCGCACATATTGTTGAAACAGCTCCCAGCCGAAGCCAGAAGCTGTAGTTTCGCGATTCTTTTTTTGGCAAACGGACCAATGCGTACAAGGCGACCCGCCTATCAACCAGTCAACGCCTTCAAACTGTGTAAAGTCCGCGTCAAACACATCGCCGTGTTCTCTGACAGACGGAAAGTTGTGCGTTACAGTTTTTATCGCGTATTGATCAACTTCGAACGCATCGTAGCTATCAATCGTAATGCCAGCATTTTGCATGGCAATATATCCGCACGCCATACCGTCGAACAGACTCAAAATCTTCGCCAATATTCAATTGTCTCCTATGGGTTATTTACTATTAATTCTCCACACCTCGATCTCAACATCTGTGTTCGCCGCGACTTCCTCGAGTATCTCACGCACCTCATCCCAGTTTCCGCCAGCAAGTCCACATCCGATCTTGTATGGCACGGCGAGTCGCACGCTCCTTTTCTCCGCGACTGCCCATTCTTCGCACCCATGTACTGTTCGCAACAGCGCGACTTTCAGCGCGGGGATGATTGTGTACTTGTCATTGCGGCCGTATCCATGTTGCCCAAATAGATTTGCGATCCAGTGCGAGTCGTCGATCTTGACCCAGTGCGCAAGACCAAGCAAACCGATATCATGCTTATTTTCTTCGCACAGTTTGTGGTATTCCTCGTACACATGCGGATACCTTTCCTTGATCTGCTTTGCAAGGCCTGCGCCCATCACGCCGAAACAGTTGACTTGATGCGCAATCACATCCGCGCCAGATATCAGCACGTCACCACGTCGCTCAACAAGGCTCATACGCCTGTGCTTCCGAAGCCGCCGTTGCGGTCTTTTTCAGGCGTCTCTTCCTCGTCCATCTGGCAGTATCGGACAATAACTCCCTGCATGAACGCTTTGCCGACATCTACAATGCATGTGCGATATTCTTTGCTGTCGTTTGTAATCTTCGCGCGGATATGTCCCTCGTTTTCAGATTCAGAGAAGTCCGCATCCACACACCCGATCGTATTATCAAGCTGCAGTCGGTACTTAAACCCGAGACCAGATCGCGGAATGAGAAGCAGGCACTGGTCATCCGCCATAATCGCACGAATGCCGGTCGGTATTGTAACGGTTTCTCCGGGACCGAGCATAAAAGTGAACGGTGCGAAGAAGTCATAGCCCGCACTTTTCTTAGTCGCACGACTTGGAATCTTAATATTGTCGTAAATTTCGTCGTTCGGTTTTGTCCCGAACAGATCTTCCCAGTCGCGTTCAAACTGCACGCGGCTGACCTTTTCAAATCTCGTCTTCATCTTTGTACTGTTCCTCCATCTCTTTTTCAAGCGTCTTGATTATCTGATAAGCTTCTTCAAGATTCCCGACGCGACTAATGCCATACGCGTAATCAAGCACGCGGCGGTTCCACGGCATGTCAATTAAAATCCGTTTTGCTCCGTCACCAAGCAGATAGCCAACATGATCATCAATCGCGTAATCCGCCTCGATCCATTTTTTATCGATAGCCATGATAATGTCGTGATCGTTTACATACGGGAACCACTTCTGCAGCCAATCGACCTTCAGTCGCATCTGGCTTGGCCGAGTAGAGGTTACGATCTTCACATCGAACTCGCGAATCATGAGAAATAAGTATTTTACAGCGTGTGCCGCTGGGCGTAATCTCTCATATAATTCCGGCTCTGAAAACATCGACACGAGCTCGTCGCTCATTCGACGGTCAAAGTTTGTGAAGTCGTAGTCGGTGCAATCATCAATGCAATAAGAAGTGCCATGTCGCTCGTTATAAAGATCAATCGTTGTCGCAGTAAGATTGTTCAGCACGTTGTCGATGTCGATCTTGATTTTTGCCTTAATCATTTGCAATGACATTCCACCCCCAAATCGCTCCTCTAATGGCTCGCGCGGTTTTCTCGATACCGTTATTTGCAACGACAAAATCGGCTAACCGACGAGCGCCCTTAAACTCTTCGCGATCAAAGTCCAGACGGCGCTGAATTTTTCCTATGCTATCGCCCCTGGAAAGCATGTGCCTGACTTTGTTCGTCGGCGTCTCCTCGAGCAACACAACCTTTACAATCTTGTTGCCACCGTACTTGCTCTTGAACTCTTCGACCGCACCCGGATTGATAACGTACACATCGCATTCGTCAACCTGCTCCTCGGTCGCAAAATAAAAGTTGCCGTCGTAAACTCCTTCAGCAACCCTGTTAGGAAACATCTGTTTGATTTTATCGACATCACGCTCTTCGAGGAACCGATGTCCGATCTCGCCATCAAAGCGTTTCGGTCGGTTAGTGTAACTAACCACCTGCTTCAGTCCATATGTGCGTTCCATATAATCCGCAATCGTCGTTTTTCCAACGCCGGACTCACCCACCAACAACACAAAGACTTTATTCTTTAATTCCGACAATCTCTCATCAACCTTTCATACCAAGATGGTTCAAACGCGCAGATCCAGTCCAGCGACACGAGCTGGCTATCAAGCGCTTGCTTGTACAAGCCGCGAGCATCAAAAAAGACATTCTCGCCAGTATCGCCAGCAACAAAATGTCCTTTGTCAGCAATATAGTAAATTTTCAAGCAAGGGAAGCGCTCTGTTATGATCCAAGCCGCCCAGTAACAGTTGCCGTCAGTCCATGCGTTGTCGTGCTTGAACCTTCTGGCAATAAAATCCTCGATAATTCCTATTTCAACCTCTGTCATAAGCCTCTAAACGAGGGTGTGCGAGATCCTGTTCCGCCACACCAATATTATACCATGTCTGACTGCCATATTTTGTCACAAAAGGTGTAACCATTACCACATTTCCATGTAATCCGTCATGGTGAAATACTCGCCATCGCGTTTGTAGTCGAGGCAACGGATGATGTCACCCTTTGCGATCTCGCCGCAACGATTCCAGTCACGATTGAAAATTGTGAACCGAGACTGTTTTCCGCTACCAAGACTATTTGTAATTATGGAATAGCCGAACTGCTTTCCGTCGCGTTTGCGTTCGAGCGTGTACACTCCAATGACGATTAGTGTCGCGCGATCGGCTTCGTTTCCGGTGCTGGCAACATGCCCAAAGTAGTCGACCTGATACTGGATCTTGTCGCGCAAACAAGTGTCCTTCAGCCCCATCTTTCGGATCGCGGCCTCTGCGTCATGCATGGCGGCATCGCAATCTATGAGCGTGTAGCTCTTCGCTTCTGCACCTGCCTTCGTCTTGCATGTCGCGTGGTTGCTCACGGCGGCTTCGTAGATTGTGCCGTCGATCAGAGAGCGTTTTATCTGTCGCGCTTCGCCTTTCTTGAAAAGATCCGCGAAAGCATTGGAAATCACCGTCAGCTCATTCTGGTTCCCAAAATCAGAGAAAAAGTCGATATGGATAAGAATATCGAGCTGGCGGGAGTCAATCGATGTTTGCTCAGTGACGCCTTTCAGCACGTCAATGAATGAATCAAATGTACGCGAGTGCGCCAATGAATACAGTTCGTCGGCAACCGCAGGGCTCATATACTTGACGGATGACAAGCCCTTGGAAATAACGCGTCGTTCCTTGTCGAAGAAGTACTCGGACTTTGACAACCCCCAACGCGGGGAAACGACCTTGATACCAAGTTTATTCGCATATGATGTTCCTGTCTGTACATCGTCCTCGTTAGCGGCATCATTCAAATACGCCGTAATGAATTCTATCGGATAGTAGTGGCGATAATAGCCGCAAAGATAGCCAAGTAAACAGTATGCTATTGAATGATTTTTCCCGAACATGTACGCAGACGCATCCTCGATAATCTTTAGGAACTCTGCGCACTCCTTTTCAGCAACATCGCGCGGTTTGTTTGATTTTGAGCAATAGCCATCGTTGATTGTCGGCATTGCTTCGGCAAGGATTTCCGGTTTCTTTCTGGCAATACCGCGCCTCACAGTGTCTGCGTATGAACCGGATAGACCACACACTTCTTGTAAAAACGCAATAATATCTTCCTGATAGACAAGGTACCCGTTGTTATCGGCGAGCAAATCATCAATTAACTCTGACGGATTCTTATGCGGCTTGTGCGCGAGCAACGCATCCCTATACGATGTACCAGACGGTCGAATGCATGCGGTTATGAGAGACATATCGAATATGCTACGCGGTCGATACTTCTTGAAACTGTCTGCGGCAAATGACGACTCAAACTGGAATATCATACTTGGATCACGCGTCATATCTTCCCATACAGCCTGATCATCAAAGTCAATGGTATTCATCTTCGGGTATGGGACACCGATATACTCGCACGTATCTCGCACGACTTGTACCGTTTTAAGCACCAAGAAATCATATTTTGCAAGGCCACACCCGTCATGGACTTCATCCATATCCAGCATTAAGCACCATTCTCCATCCTTAAAGAACATACCATAATTGTCATCAAGAGTAATGGGGCTGATTACCACGCCAGCCGGATGAACGGATTGTGACACTCGTGTGCCAATCAACCCATCATAATAATAAAACAGATCTGGGTATTTCTTGCGAGCCGCGTCTTCATTGGTGCAAAACTCGTTTTTGATTCTTTCAATCTGTTTAAGAGACCACGGGTTTTCTTTATCCGTATGAATTTCTGTCCATCTTTTCGATAGATATCGCCCAATCTCATCAATAGCACCTTTGCTTTGTACGGTTCCATAGCTTGCAACGCGAGCCACCTTATCCTGTCCGAAACGATCAATTATGTGTTTGAAAATGGCCGGTCTGTCGGACTCAACACAGTCGATATCGATATCGCCAATCTCTTTACGCGATTCGTTTGCAAAACGTGAAAAAACAGTTTTCCATCGTTCGCCATCGAGGTCTATGATATCCGTAACATATGCGACGCGTGAACCACCAACAGAGCCTCTGGCAGGGCCAATGGCAAAGCCCTGTTCCTTGCACCACGATACTAATTCACTCATTGAGAGCATCCACCCGTCCATTTCGAGCTTCCGAAAGACCCTCATTTCCTCGTTGATCGCGGTTCTGAAGCCATCAACCTCGTGTGCGGGGATAATACCATTCTGAACTTTCTCAGCGAATTTTTCCTCGACAACCTTTGCAAACATCTCAGAGTCAGCTTCGCGCGACCCATATAGCAGCGGGTACTTTATCGATGTGTCGAGTCTAAAGTAATCGCACATTGCGGCAAGCCGATTAGTGTTAACAAGCGCTTCTTCATACTGTGACTGGCTAAGAACACCTTGATTTTCGAAGGATTCTCGCAACTGGTCGTACGTTTTGAATGTAAGGTCAAACCCATCGTCGTCATAGTGCTTCCCCTTCGCCTCAAGCAAGACCGTACGACATTCTGATTTATACTTAGATGAGCTGTGTGTATCAGTCCCGGCGATAAGTGGTTTCCCAAGTTTCGCAGCTAACTTTACAAGCCAAAGGTTGTACTCTTTTTGTTCTTGCTGGTCGTGCGGCTGTACCTCGAGAAAGTCATAATGCTTTGCAAGGTCCATATACCGAGGATGATCGTGCGGTAACTTACTCAGCGGAGATGCTAAGCACGCGCTTGTTTTAATGATGTTGTCGCTCACATTGAGAAATTCATCGAAGCTAATCCTATTTGTATAGTAGAAATGTCTTTCGTCTGTGGACATCGAGATGAGCTTGTTAAGTTCGAGAACACCGTCCCAATTCTTTGCGATCAGCACAGTGTGGTAATTATCACGAACTTTCGGCTCGAGTTGTTCCGTTACATATATTTCGACGCCGTGCAAGAATTTGATTCCCTTCTCTTTGCAATACAGAGCCTTTGCGATATATCCTCTCGGCAGACCATGTTCCGTGATCGCTATCGCTTTCATGCCATTCTCCACCGCCGTGTCGATCAGCTCTTTATAGCTCGTACAGCTATCTAAAAGCGAATAATCTGTGTGTGAATGGATTAGCGTGTAATTCTTTTCTTCTTGTACGCTCAAAACATTACCCTTTCTTCGATCCTTGCTGCATCCGCGACGAACTCGCAATCTTTCACATTCCATATCTCACCAACCGGCACAACTCGGTACACAACGGGATTACCACCAAACTTCTGACAGGCTTTCTTCGCGTACCTTATCGCGCATAGCTTGCTGTTCGTAAAGTAAACCTTGTCCTTGAACTCGGTTTTGGCGTCGCGAACAACACCACTTTCATATGGCGGAAGTAATAGATCGCCGACTGTCAGCGCATCACTCGTGCCGTGCCAGTACGGTTCATCTACAAGCTCAAAATCGAGCGGGAAAATCGGTCTGTTCACTTCCACAATCTCCTCTCGCTGTAGATTTCGTCCCACACATCCTTGCCGCAGTCGCACGGCGCATCCTTTTCCCCGAGCTTTCCGTGCCGATCAGTCGCGATGAACACACGGCAGTACCGTTTAAGCATCTTGATCTTCTCGTCCTTATACGGATCAATATCCTTATCGAGCGCGAACACGACATCGACGCCCTCGTGGACAAGAATCCGCAACTGCTCTTCGGATAGATGCGATGTCAGCATAGCCACCGCATTGTCATAACCCATAGCCGCGAGCTTCATCACGCTCTTTGACCCCTCGACCAAGATAACCTCATGCTTCTGGCAAATACTCGCGTAATTTTCATACCACCCCCAAAAGAAATCGAGCGTCCCAAGTTTGTACCTGTAAATGTACTTTGGGATGCCCAATTCTTTTGCGTGTTCATTTGTCGTGCGGCACAGGATGTTGATACACTGCCCGCCATTCGTTCGTACAGGGATTGTAATGCATTCGCCGCGACGGTCATATCCAACTCCATATCTGGCTATAATATCGGCGGTCAGGCCCTCGTCATCCCAGAAGTGGAAGTCTTTGCAATAATACTGCTCAAGCTCCGTTTCATCCACAATCTTGCGCTGGCAATCTTTTTTCGCACACTTTTTCTCGCGGAACTGCTTCAGCGAGATCACAATCGGTAACGGCTCTGTCGTCACTTCCTCAGTGATACCAAGCCAGTCGCGCAACGTGTTGACCGCAGTTTTGAAATCACACCGATCATGTTTGCGGATAAACTCGATGACATTGCCACCGCATCCGGCGGAAAAGTCGTAGAACATGTTATCACGAATTGAGAAAGACGGATCCGTGTCCTTGTCACTCAGCGGGCTGATCCCCCACCACTCATCCTTAACGAGCGTCAAGTCGGTGTATTGCGACACATAGTCCACGAGCGACGCCTGCTCAATCAATTCTGTAATGCGCACACGCCCTCCTGTTACTCTTAATACGGTTGCTCGTATACCGGTTGTTTATCAGCCTGTCGATATGTCAAAATGTCGCCATCAAACTGCAACGAAATACGCTCTTCTTCAGCGTTCATCTGGCGACCGTTACGGTTAAACGGGCAGTAAATATATGTGTTTCCAAACGCAGGCCCGCCGTCGTCTTGGATCTCCTTCGGCGTCTTGCGCCGCATTGTGAACAGTGTAGAAGTGTAGCGTTGAATACCCTTAGAAAGTGCAACTGAGCCATTATCTGTCGTCTGAACCGCACTAAGCACCGGTATGCCGTAATCACCGGCGATTCGGTTCTTAACGGTATTGGCAAGGTTGCCAAGGTTGTACGAAACATCAAACGCATCACCGGCCGCAGTCGTCTTCAGATAGTCCAGTACGAGCACATCGATCTTTTGCTGAACATTGACGCGCCGGAAAGTCGCGAGCAATTCCGCCTCGTCAAACGCGGGCACATAGATGTGGTAAAGCTTTTGCCGTTTGACCCACGCTCGCGCCGACTCGATCAGTTCTTTCTGCTCTGGTGATCCATTCCCATTCTTCACAATTTGGAACGGGACCTGTGAAACGTGCGCGATCAGTCGCAACAGGTACAACCGATCTGACAGCTCGCTATCTACCACTAACACGCACAGTCCACGTTTTAGAATCGATACGGTCGCGGACAGCAAGAAGGCAGATTTGCCTATCTTTGCTGGTCCACCGACGATAACCAACTCGCCAGACTCCAACTCTGTATAGTTGTTTAAGATGTCAATGTGCATCGGCACGGTTGCGAGCTTACCAGAGATACGATCCTGTTGCTCTTGCCACAACTGATCCGCAATCGCGCCGAACATCTCGATCGGCTTATTGCGAGAGGACAGCGTAGAATGTGCGTCCGTAAGTGAATACAGCATTGATTGTAAATCATCTGCGCTTGTATTGGACAGGCATGCATTTTGTAGCTTCTGTGCTCCAACATACAGCTCACGCTTTGCCCGGAATTCTTTAAGATCCCGCACCAGGGTTGCGAACTCTTCAATGGTGGAACGAGCCGCGCAATCCGCGAGATCTACTATGTTCTGCAAATCGCGAGTGGAAATCTCTTTAACATGCGTTTCCTTTGCCTTCGCAGATGACAGTGCGGCAGCAAGTTGGAATGCGTCAACAGAGTTTACGCCCTCTGCAGCGCACTCATTGAGTGCCCACAGCAATGTTCGGTTTGTTGCGTCCGTGAAATCAAGCGGCTCTAAACCATCGACATGATAAATAAACTGCGGCGTCTTGATCAGCGTTGCAATAACGCCGGACTCCGCAGCGGGCGAACACAGATCTTCGTACCGCATTATTCACCGCATTTCTGCCAAAGCTCAGCAAGGGTCATGCCGTTCAGCGCGGCAAGACCGACGGTGATCGCCGTGACGTTTCTCTCAAGAGAAGCGCCCCACATCCGAATGCAGTAGTCGCACAAGCCACTGAAACTCTGATCAAA
>JAEEGL015649935.1_pt1 | contig 11086 bp, 7 predicted proteins | sample 9134231 | NCBI WGS metagenome assembly JAEEGL01 (sample SAMN16246548, study PRJNA631951) | gut metagenome | biome: gut microbiome; feature: rumen; material: fiber-attached | host: Bos | place: Iran: Karaj | collected 2018-10
AGCTTCTCGGCTCCCACACGGTCCAGAATGGTACGGGAGTCCACACCGGAGGATACGGCAAAGGCCACACGGCTGGGCATGTTGGCCTTGATGAGGCCGGTGATGACATCCACGCTGGGTCTCTGGGTTGCAACCACCAGATGGATGCCGGCGGCTCTTGCCAGCTGTGCCAGTCGGCAGATGGATTCCTCCACCTCTCCGGGAGCGACCATCATCAGGTCTGCCAACTCGTCGATGATGATAACAATCTGAGGGAGCTTGCGAGGAGCATTGGGCTCTCCGCTCTCCTTCATCTGCATGACTTTCTCGTTATAGCCCTTCAGATCACGCACATGGAAGTCCGCAAAGAGACGATAGCGGTTCTCCATCTCCTTGACGCCCCACTGCAGAGCAGCGGATGCTTTCTTGGGATCCGTGACCACAGGGATGGCCAGATGAGGAATTCCGTTGTAGACGGAAAGTTCTACCACCTTGGGGTCCACCAGCACCATCTGCACATCCTCGGGACTTGCCTTGTACAGGATGCTCATGATGAGGGTGTTGATACAGACGGACTTACCGGAACCGGTGGAACCGGCGATGAGGACGTGGGGCATCTTTGCGATGTCCGTCACCACAGTCTGGCCTGCCAGGTTCTTACCCACGGCAAAGGTCAGGTTGGATTTGGCTTCCTTGAAATCCTTGGATTCCAGCAGATCCCGGAGACAGACCGTAGCCACCTCACGGTTTGGCACCTCGATGCCCACGGCGGCTTTGCCGGGGATGGGGGCCTCGATACGGATGTCCGTGGCTGCCAGGTTCAGCTTGATATCATCTGCCAGTCCCACGATCCGGGAGATCTTCACGCCCTGCTCAGGCTGTAATTCGTAGCGGGTAACGGTGGGGCCTTGGCTCACATCCGTGATCCGGACCATAACACCGAAGGATTCCAGAGTGCTGCGCAGGTTCTCTTTGACTTCTTCCTGCTCTCTTCTCATATCGTTGCTGATGGATTTGCCCTTCATCAGCAGGTTCATGGGCGGGAACTGGTACTTTCTGCGGTTGAAGGCCTCTCCGTCAGGAACGAACACGCCCTTGTCCGGTGCAGGGGCTGCAACAGCCTTCTTCTCGGGAGCGGGGCGCTTGGGCTCGGTCACCACCGGTCTGGGAAGGGGTTCCGGGACATCTTCGCAGCTTTCCGCAGGTGCGGGCTCGGACTCCGGAAGAGCCATGGGTGCCGGCTCGGGAGCTTCATTCAATGTCACCTGATGCACTTCACGCACCGGCAGCTTTTCGAAGGTAAAGCCGGGAGTCCGGGTAACTTCTTCCTCTACCGGCTCCTCGGTGTATTCTTCCTGCTGATAGTCCTGGAAATGGTCTTCCTGACCATAGCGGATCTCATGGATCTCGCTAGTATGATTCTGAGGGGGCGTGGGGACTTCGATCTTCAGGATATCCGAAGCTTCCCGGGCTTCCTGACGAAGGCGCTTCTCCTCCTCCTTTTTGGCACGCATCTCTTCTTTGCGAAGATCACGCTCCTGGTTCTGCGCTTCTCTGCGCTCCCGCATCTCCTCCATGAGGGTCCGTCTGGGAGCACTGGAAACAGCGGTCTCCTCCGTGATGGCAGGTGCTCCGTTCTCCAGAGCCAGTGCAGTCTGATCAACAGGCTCGATCTCCTGCTCCGCCTTCCGGGTCAGAGCCAGCTGGGCTCTCTCCCGTCTGGAATCTTCGATCTCTCTCCGGGTGTTTTCCGCGGACTGGATCAGATTCTCTCCGCTGGAACGGATGATACCGATGAGGGAACGCTCCGTCACCAGGATCAGGCAGATCACGATGCCCAGGAGCAGCACCAATACGGCACCCACGGTGCCCAGGAAATGATTCAGCACATAGGAAAGACTTCCGGCGATGAGACCGCCTCCGCTTCTGGCCTCACGGCAGAGTGCGAAGAGGGTGGATGCGTTGAACTCGGTGAGTCCGGCGCCGATGCCGGTCACCATATCCACTGCGGCTCCGATGAAGAAGAACAGGAAGATTCCTGCAATGAGCTTGCGGATCGCTGCGGAATTACCGGGATTCGCATAATAGAAAGCAACTCCCAGGAAGATCGCTACGGGAGTGATGTAAGACAAAAGTCCAAAGAGGCCGAACAGAATCCCGCTCATGACATCGCCGACGGTTCCGATGATACCGAAGTTGCACAGGAACAGAAGGACCATGAGGGCAAAGAGGATCACCAGGGCGATCTCTCCGGTCATTGCATTTTCTTTTTCCCGGCGGAGTGCTTCCTCCTCCCGTTGTCTGCGGGTATTGCCGGAACGGGAAGGGTTGCTCTTCCGTCCGTTACCGGACCGGTTTGCGGTTGCTCTCCCCTGATTTCGATTGTTAGAAGAACGGTTTTGGGAACTTGCCATTCTCAGTTACGCCTTTCTGTGGTATTTCTGCTCAGATGTCGTAGTCATCGTCATCCGAGACTTCAATGTCGTAGTCCATCTCCCGGTGGGGCTTGGGTGCCTTCCGAGGGAGCGGTACTGCAAGGGGTGCCGTGGAAGGTGCGGGAGCTTCTTCGGGCTCTGCTGCTTCTTCCTCGGGTTCCTCTGTCGGTTCCGGAGCAGGCTCCGGTTCGGGTTCGGGTTCGGGCTCCGGTTCGGGTTCGGGTTTCGGCTCGGGTTCGGGTTCGGGCTCCGGTTCGGGTTCGGGTTTCGGCTCGGGTTCCGGTTCTGCCGGTGCAGGGACTTCGGTCTTCGTACCCTCATCCAAAATGGTCAGGTCGGAAGCTTCGGGAGCCTTGGAGGCTTCCTCTGCCTGCTTCTTCTGTGCCTTTTTCTCAGCTCTCTCTTCCCTGCTCTTCAGAGACTTGAGGTTCAGCATACCGGAGCATGCGCAGCCGCACAGGGCAAAGATCAGAGTAAAGAGCACGGGATCTGCCACTTCCTCCATCACCGGGAATCGGAAGATCTTCAGAGCCAGCAGGGCCAATGCCATGAGGGCCGGAATGCTCTGGATATCGGAACCGTGACGGCGGAACCATACAGGCACGCCCAGAGTCAACAGGATCAGTACGGGGATGGCCGTCACCCCGGGGAACAGAGCGGAAAGGTTGGGATATGCAAAGCCCACCGACAGAAAATACATACTTCCGTATGCTTCCAGCACAGGCAGGAATGCCACACCGGAGATGGCACTGTCCGCAAAAAGGATTCCGAAGAATGCCACTACGGCGGTCAGCACAATACTGACAAAGGATCCCAGACGCCGTCCGAAGGATACCGGGTGGGGCGGCTCCAGATTCTCATATTCTTCTCTTGCCCAGAAGGTTCCAAAGGCGGGAAAGATCAGGATCAGTCCCAATGCGTTGAGATAGATGCACAGACCCGTCAAAAGACCGGCAAAGATACCGGGGATCCAACCGTATTCCCGGGCAGGGCAGGTGCAGGCAATGAGATAGAGTGCAAGGCCGAAAATACAAAGATAGAGCAGGGAATGTCCCGGCTCTGCGGAAGTTCCGGATCCGAAGGGCATGAGGCTCCATCCCGCCAATACAAACAGGGCGGACAGGTTCCCCCAAAGTTTGCGGATCGCGAAAAACAGGAATGTCAAAGCGATGAGTTCCAGTGCGACCTGTAACCCATAGGCAGCAACCGAACGGTTGCCGAACAGAAGAAAGACACGATGAAGGAGCTGTACGTACCAGTCCTTGGACCCCTCTGCGAATCGGGGAACGGTTCCCCCTACCCGGGCCCATTTGAGGTACATACTGTCATTTCCGTAATCAGACATGAAGGTTGTGATCTTCAGGAAGAAGACCAATGCAAAGAAAGCGGTGGCAATGAGAGCGGTTCCGATGTTCTCCAGCCAGCCGGGAGTCCGGAAGGGCAGATCGGACCGGCTCACAGAGCAGAGCACCAAAACCACATCCACGCAGACAAAGACGATCAGCGCAGCGGTAAGCCACCCGTATAAGGGGCCGTAACCCAGTTTTCCGGCTGTGGTCACTGCAAAGGAACACAGAGCATTCAGCACAGCGATGGAATACAAAGCCCACAGGATATAACTGAAACTATTCTTTCGAAATTGCATCTGTCAGTACCTTCTCAATATTGTATCTGGGTCTGTGCTTGACCTCGATGTAGACCTTACCGATGTAAGCTCCCACCAGTCCGATGGCGATGAGCTGAAGTCCTCCCAGGAACCAGATGGAAAGGATCAGGGATGTCCAGCCGGGCTCTACATTGCCGGTCACATAGGAGATCAGCGCATAGATTGCTGCCACAATGGCAATAAAGACCACGAACAGACCCATGCCCAGGATCATGGTGATGGGCTTGGTGCTGAAGGAAGAAATGCCGTCGAAGGCAAGGGCCAGCATCTTCTTCAGAGGGTATTTGGACTCTCCCGCTACGCGCTCCTTGCGGCTGTAATAGACGCAATCGGACTGATAACCGATGAGAGGCATCATGCCGCGCAGAAAGAGATTGTACTCGTGATACTGAGCGAACTGCTCCAGTGCTCTCTTGCTCATGAGGCGGAAATCCGCATGGTTGTAAACGGTCTTCACTCCCATGGCCGCCATCAGCTTGTAGAAAGCCTGTGCGGTGGTGCGCTTGAAGAAGGTATCTGTCTTCCGCTCCTCGCGGACGCCGTAGACGATGTCGTGTCCGGCGTGGAAGGAATCCACCATGTTCTCGATGACGCTGACGTCATCCTGCAGATCCGCATCGATGGAGACGGTGATATCACACAGATCCTTGGCGGTAAGGAGGCCTGCGGTCAGCGCAAACTGGTGGCCCACATTGCCCGCCAGCTTCACACCGAAGATCATCTCGGGATGAGCTGCATGCTCCTCCTCGATGAGTTCCCAGGTGCGGTCCTTACTGCCGTCATTGACAAACAAGACAAAGCTGTCGGGAGCGATCTTTCCTTTTTCGATGAGATCTTTCAGCGTTCCCTGCAGGGCCTCGGAGGCGATATGCAGCACTTCCTCCTCGTTGTAACAGGGAACCACAATGCCCAGACGATCCATGAACTACCCTTTCTTCTTTACCCAAGTTGCCCCCGGCGCAAACCGGGGGCAAACCCATTCTTTATTACTCGTCCCAGTTGTGATAGACGGCCTGAACGTCGTCATCATCTTCCAGCAGATCCAGGATTCTCTGCAGCTGTTTTACCGCATCGGGATCGGTGAGCTCCACATAGTTCTGAGGGATCATGGTGACCTCAGCCTCCAGCATGGGGATACCTGCATCCTCCAGTGCCTTGCGGACCACTTCGAACTGATCGGGATCGGTGAGGACCTCGTAGCTGTCCTCTTCCTCATTGAAGTCCTCTGCACCTGCGTCCAGAGCGGTCATCATCAGATCGTCCGCATCCTGATCGCACTCTTCCTTGTCGATGATGATCTGGCCCTTCTTGTCGAACATGAAGGACACGCAGCCGGGGGTACCGACATTGCCGTTGCCCTTGGTAAATGCGCTGCGGACATTGGCTGCGGTACGGTTCTTGTTGTCGGTCAGGGTATCTACGATGATGGCGATTCCGTTGGGACCGTATCCTTCGTAGGTGATGTACTCGTAGTTCACATTGCCTGCTTCGCCGGAAGCCTTCTTGATACCTCTCTCGATGGTATCGTTGGGCATGTTGTTGGCCTTTGCCTTTGCGATGACGGTTGCAAGCTTAAAGTTATTGCTGGGATCGGGACCGCCTTCCTTTACGGCAACGGCGATCTCACGACCGATGATGGTAAAGATCTTACCCTTCGCAGCATCATTCTTCTCTTTTTTGTGCTTAATGTTGGCAAATTTGGAATGTCCTGACATAGTTCAAATATCCTTTCAAGAAAACAGATTATAAAAAATCACAATTCAATATATTTTACCATTAGAGCGGGTGTTCATCAAGTGTAACTTACCGCATAAACAGGCTCTCCGTGGAGGGAACAGATCCGGGGGATCCGGTTGCTGATCAGGCAGACCAGCTCATAATTGAACCGGCCGGACTTGTCTCCCAGTTCCTCCGCCGTGATGCACTCTGCGCCGTCCCGGCCCATGAGCACCACCGGCTCGCCTTCCCGTACCTCCGGCAGGTCCGTGATATCCACCATGAACTGATCCATGCAGATCCGTCCCAGGATAGGGCATCTTCTGCCCCGGATCAGGACTTCTCCCTTGCCTGTAAGGCTTCTGGGGTATCCGTCTCCGTATCCCAGGGGCACCGTGGCCACCCGGGTAGGCTTATCCGCCGTAAAGAGGCCGCCGTAGCTGACGCTCTGTCCCGGCTGCACCGTCTTCACGAAGGTGATGCGGGAATGAAGGCTCATGACAGGCTCCAGGGGGATCCGGGTCATATCCACCTCATCCGAAGGCTCCAGGCCGTAGAGGGTAATACCAGCCCGAACCATATCCAGGTGGGTCTGAGGCAGCTCCAGGATGGCTGCGCTGTTGGAGCAATGACGGATGGCGGGCACAAATCCCAGCCGGTCCTTCACCTGATCCAGGAAGGCGGAAAAGCGTCCGAACTGGGCTTCCACATTGGTCTTGTCTGCTTCGTCCGCCCGGGCAAAGTGGGTAAAGATCCCTTCGATCTCCACTCCCTCGGTATGCAGTGCCTTCTCCACAAAGCCAAGGCCTTCCTCATCCGGGGAGATGCCGATGCGGCCCATACCGGTATCCACCTTGATGTGGACCGGGATGGACTGTCCGATGGACCGTGCCGCCACAGCCAGTTCTTCCAGCATGTCTTCCCGGAAGACGGCAATACGCACATTCTGCTTTGCCAGGATCTCGTAATCGCAGGGGAAGACATAACCCAGGATCAGGATGGGCTTCTCCAGTCCCTCCTTCCGGAGCTTCAGGGCTTCCTCCGCCGTTGCCACAGCGTAACCGAAGACGAAATCCAGGGGCTCCAGAGCCTTTCCGATGGGGAAAGCTCCGTGTCCGTATCCGTCGGTCTTGATGACGGCCATCATTTTCGTTCCGGGATGCAGATGTTCGTGCATCCTTGTCATATTGTTCACGGCAGCGTCCAGATCTACCGCCACATATCCTCTGCCGGCCTTGTCCAGCTCAGCGAGGACCTGTTCTTTTGTCTGATTCCACATAACGATTCCTTTGATGCTCTCAATTACTGTTTCGAACCTGCATCCATGCCAAGGGCATCCGCCAGATCCCGGGCCATGATGCCGTGTTCCCCTCGGATCTTTGCCGCATAGTCTCCCGCCAGTGCATGGAGACAGACTCCCCGGATAGCTGCTTCCCGGGGATCCAGTCCCTGGGCCAGGAGTCCCGCAATACAGCCCGCCAGCACATCTCCGCTGCCGGCGGTGGCCATTCCGCTGTTTCCTCTGTCGTTGCAGAAGGCTTTGGTCCCGGGTGCACAGACAAAGGTATAGGCTCCCTTTGCCGCCACAACGCAGCCGGTCTCATCCGCCAGGCGCTGGGCCAGTTTCAGCTGTTCTTCCGGATCCACATTGCTGCTGTCCGGCAGGTCCTTCTTCAGGTATGCCTTCCCGAGACGGACCAGTTCTCCCACATGGGGTGTCAGGACCACTCGGCCTGCATGAGCCTTCAACCGCTTGCGAAGGTTCCCCTGGGAGGCAAGAAGGTTCAGCCCGTCCGCATCGATCACCATGGGTAAACTATGGCCGGACAGGAGGCCTTTTAGTCCATTCTCCGCCTCTTTCCCGGTGCCGATGCCGGGTCCCGCAAGCACTGCGTCTGCCCAGGATACCTGCTCCTTCCAGAAGGAAGCGGAAGGATCCGTGGGGGCATACAAAGCCTCCGGAAGGGCTGTCTGAAGAATGATCCGGTTGGACTCCGGAGACAGGATCCGCACCATGCCGCAGCCGCTGCGGTAGGCGGCGGTCCCGGCCAGGATGGCGGCCCCGGCCATATTCCGGCTACCCGCCATACAGAGAACCTTGCCGAAGGTTCCCTTGTGACCGGCGGGATCTCTCGTCGGAAGAAGTTCCCTTGCACTTCTTCTGTCCCTCTCCGCATCACAATCAAAAGGCGGCAGGTTGTTCCTGCCGCCGGTGGTTCCGTCAATTTGGGGTTCAAAGCCTGCATTATTGCTGCTCATTTTTCTTCTGCTCTGCCTCACTGCGGGATACAGGATGTTGTTCCTCTGGATTATACCGCATATCGAAGAGATTTACCACCTCTGCGCCGAAGAGATCGTGCATGTAGGAATAGATCTGATGATTCTTCGCTTCCAGCTCCTGTTTCCGGATCAGGTTCTTCTTGAGTTCCACCCGGATCTTGTCCACCCAGTCCGAGATCTCCCGGATCCGGTCGGTGTTCTCCTGCATGGTCTCATAGCACTGCTCCATGGTGGCGATCATCAGCTCCCGGTTGATCTGCTCGATCTGATGGGGCACATCGATGAGCTCATCCGCATACTGTTCCAGCTTTTCGTTGCACTCGTTTACCAGGCGCTTCTTTTCTTCCAGCTTCTTGCCGGTGGCATCATCCCCGGTGTTGCGGAATTCGTCCGCCAGCACCACCATCTCATCCATGAGGGTCTTTTTGATGCGTTTGATGTCCTTGGTCTCGGTGTTCATCTTGCCCTGGCGTTTCAGCAATGCGTTCAGCTGATCCTCCAGTTCTTTGACGTTTTCCTTCCCCACACGGTCCAGAAGTCGATACCATTTGTTATCCAGGGTCAGGACAGGGACATTCTTCCCCACAAGAGAACTCTTGAATTCTTCTCTTTTCTCCTTGCCCGAATACTCACCCATACCGGTTTAATCCTTCTTTCCCTCGCCGTAACGACTGATGTTGTAGGACAACTTCATAAGACTGTCGGACAGATGTACATTCTCCACCTGGATCCCTTCGGGAACGTTCAGGTCCACATGGGCGAAATTCCAGATGGCCTTGATGCCGCTTTCCACCAGTTCATCCACCAGGCCTACCGCACTGGTCTTGGGAATGGTGAGAACGGCAATATCGATCTGATTCTCACGGATAAAGTCGCTGAGCCGGTCCATGCTCATAACGGGAACGCCGCGGACCATCTGGCCCACCAGCTCCTGCTTCTGGTCGAACATGCCCTTGAAGAGGAAGCCTCTTCTCTCGAAGTTCAGGTAGTTGCCCAGGGCTTTTCCCAGGTTTCCGGCTCCGATGATGATGAAATTGTATTGATGATCCAGACCCAGGATCTTACCGACTTCGTTGTAAAGATACTCCACATTGTAACCGTATCCCTGCTGTCCGAAACCGCCGAAATTATTGAAATCCTGTCGGATCTGAGAAGCCGTCACCTTCATGAGCTCGCTGAGTTCCTGGGAACTGATCCGCTCCACTCCCTCATCCTTGAGTTCTCCGAGGTAACGGAAATAACGGGGCAAGCGCCCGATGACTGCCTGTGAGATTTCCTTGTCCACCACGATACTATCCTCCGTATTATCGCGGGATATTACCGATCCCGTCCTGTGGATCGTTAATATATCTACGATAATTGTTTCACAATATTACTATAATCCTGCGTTAAATTTTTGTCAAATCCTTCTACAAAGCCGGGCCCTTCTGCCGGAATTGACAATCTTACTATCTTATGTGAAAATTTTGGGAGATTTTGTTTTCCGCCGCCATGCGGCATCAAGGAGTCATTATGTTATTGTCCTGTCAGAACATTTCAAAAGAATTTGTAACCGGCCCCGTTCTGCAAGGGGTCAGTTTTCATCTGGAAGAAAAAGAAAAAGCAGCCATCGTGGGCGTCAACGGAGCCGGCAAGACCACTCTCCTCCGCATCATCCTGGGCAGGCAGACCGCAGACCAGGGCACCGTCAGCCTGGCAAAGGATGCTACCGTAGGTTACCTGGCTCAGGATGCATCCACCGATGCATCCCGCACCATCTACGAAGAACTTCTCAGCGTGAAGGAAAAGCTCATCAATCTGGAAACCCAGATGCGGGAGCTGGAACAGCTCATGCCGGAAAAGTCCGGTGCCGAGCTGGAGGAAATGATGGAGCGTTACTCCCGTCTCACCGCCACCTTCGAGCGGGAAAACGGTTATGCTTACAAGAGTGAAGTTGTGGGCGTTCTGAAGGGACTGGGCTTCGAGGAAGGAGATTTCGACCGCAGCATCACCACCCTCTCCGGCGGTCAGAAGACCCGTGTGGCACTGGGTAAGCTCCTTCTGGGCAAGCCGGATCTCATCATCCTGGACGAGCCCACCAACCATCTGGACATGCGTTCCATCGCCTGGTTGGAAACCTATCTGAAGACCTATCCCGGCGCTGTGCTTGTGGTCTCCCACGACCGGTATTTCCTGGACCGCTTTGCGGAGAAGATCATCGAACTGGAACTGACCAAATGCACCGTCTTTACCGGCAACTATTCCGACTATGCCGTGAAGAAGGAACAGCTCCGTCAGGCCCAGCTCAAGGCATACTTGAATCAGCAGGCTGAGATCAAACATCAGGAAGCCGTCATCGAGAAGCTGAAGTCCTTCAACCGGGAGAAATCCATCAAGCGGGCGGAAAGCCGGGAAAAGCAGCTGGAAAAGATCGAAGTCCTGGACAAGCCCCAGGAAGTCAATGCGGAAATGAAGCTGACCCTGAAGCCCCGCCGGGAAAGCGGATCCGATGTGCTGAAGGTGGAAGGCCTGGCCAAACGCTTCGGCGCACTGGAACTCTTCAAGGATGTATCCTTCGAGATCAAGCGGGGAGAACATGTGGCCATCATCGGCGACAACGGCACCGGTAAGACTACTCTCCTGAAGATCCTGAACGATGTGGTCCCCGCGGACGAAGGAGACTTCACCCTGGGTACCCATGTGGAGATCGGATATTACGACCAGGAGCACCATGTGCTCCATCCGGAGAAGACCCTCATCGAAGAGATCGCAGATGACTATCCGACTCTGACCCATACTCAGATCCGGAATACCCTGGCTGCCTTCCTCTTCACCGGAGATGATGTGTTCAAGCGCATCGCGGATCTTTCCGGCGGCGAGCGGGGCCGCGTTTCCCTTGCCAAGCTCATGCTCAGTGACAGCAACTTCCTGATCCTGGACGAGCCCACCAACCACCTGGATATCCAGTCCAAGGAGATCCTGGAGGATGCCATCAATTCCTACGAGGGCACAGTACTCTACGTCTCCCACG
>JAEEGL016258760.1_pt1 | contig 11086 bp, 10 predicted proteins | sample 9134231 | NCBI WGS metagenome assembly JAEEGL01 (sample SAMN16246548, study PRJNA631951) | gut metagenome | biome: gut microbiome; feature: rumen; material: fiber-attached | host: Bos | place: Iran: Karaj | collected 2018-10
GCTGGGCGCAAAGCGTGCGGATTCGACGATTTCTTCGAAGACTTCGCGAGGGATTTCCCTGTCCTCGAATCTGCGAATGCTGCGGCGGGTTTTTGCTGCTTGTTTGAATTCCATGTGTGTACCTCCGGGGGTGTGTTTATTTCTGCGTCTTTGCGGCGTTTGTTTTATAATAACATAAGGTGCGTGAGTTTTCAAAGGGAATAGCTTGCAAATTAATGCTTGAACTTGTTTAAGTAATATGTTATAAACAAGTTTGCAGACTAATGCTTTTCAAAGGAATAGGAAGCAGTTATCATGAAAACCAAAAAACATCTATTTAGCAAAGAAGACGGCTTTATAGTGCCGGGATTATATTGGATATTCTATGTTTTAGAGAGAATCTCAGTGTTTTATGTCGTGCGCAAAGTAAATCGCTACTTCTTTGAGCACAGAAAAAACAAAGCTGACGGACGGGTAAAACCCTTCACTTCGGAGTGCGTTTTTCCGGAGCTGTGGCTTGCCGGCAATACTTGAAATGTATGCGGAAAGCCCGCTGTTCATGTACGCATACATCGAGACCGTTATAGGCATATTCATGAACATCGTTTGCCTCGCACGTTTCATCGGGCTGTTGCCGGATGTGAAGGTTAAGGATGAGTGAGAAATAGAGAAAATAATCCCTCTGTTGGTTTACTAATGGAGGGATTTTTGGTATAATAAGATGTTAAATTGTGTGCTTTTGGCAGCGACCAAAGGCTTTATAAGAAAGGCGAAAAACATAATGAAAGTAGTAATTCTTGCAGGAGGATTTGGAACTCGAATTTCCGAAGAAAGTCAATACAAGCCAAAGCCAATGCTTGAAATAGGTGAAAAACCTATTCTTTGGCATATAATGAAAGAGTATTCGTACTATGGCTTTAACGAGTTTATAATATGCGCAGGTTACAAGCAGCATATGATCAAAGAATGGTTTGCAGATTATTTCCTACACAACAGCGATATCACATTCGACTTTACCAATGGCCGTAATGACATGACCGTACATAATCAGTATTGCGAGCCTTGGAAGGTAACGGTTGTTGACACCGGACTTCATACAATGACGGGTGGGCGTATAAAACGTGTACAGCCGTATATTGGAGATGAAACCTTCATGATGACCTATGGTGATGGAGTTTGTGATGTAAACATCAATGCTATTCTCAAATTTCACGAAAGCCATGGTAAGATTGCTACGCTTACTGCAGTAAAGCTTGCACAGCAGAAAGGTATTCTGGACATCGGTGGAGACAATGCAGTAAAGTCATTCAGAGAAAAGAATGCTTCCGACGGGGCGCCAATAAATGCTGGATATATGGTACTAAATCCACAGATATTTAATTATCTGAAGGGTGACGAAACCGTTTTTGAAAGAGAGCCGATGGAAAAGCTTGCGGCAGAAGGTGAACTGATGTCATTCATGCATGAGGGCTTTTGGCAGTGCATGGATAACAAGCGTGAAATGGATATGCTTGAAAAGTATGTTGAAACGGGCACAGCACCGTGGATGAAGTGGGAGAAGTAACAAATCAATGAAAAATAAACGGATTCTTGTAACAGGTGCTACAGGACTCATAGGGTATAATTTAGTAAAGAGACTTATGAACTGTGGCGGAGTTGAAGTGATTGCACTTAGCAGAAATAAGGCGAAGCTTGAAAAGTGCTTTTCTGAGTTTCTGGGAGCCCCAAATTTCAAATGCGTTGCGCACGATGTTTCGGATAAGCTTCCGGATATAGGGGTGGTCGACCTCATATTTCATGCCGCAGGACCGATGGAGAGAAAAATCATAGATAATTTTCCGGTTGATGTGGTACTGCCAAATCTAACGGGCACAATAAACTGTCTAGAGCATATGAAGGCTCTTTCAGCGAAAGGAAATGCCCCTCGCCTGGTTCTGTTTTCATCGGTAACGGTTTATGGGAATAATACTAATGCAGACAGAACTGTTTCTGAAGAAGATACAGGAATAACGGAGGCGCTGCACTCAAAGAATGCGCCGTATTCTCAATCAAAAAGGATGTCAGAAGTTATTGCAACATCATATGCAAAGCAGTATGAATCAGATGTTGTTATAGCGAGATTGAGCACGGTTTACGGAGAGACGTATTTCAGACCGGATACAGCATTTTTCCAATTCTATGACAGTGCATTCAAGGGGGAAAACATAACGATTAATTCTCCGGGAATCGCAAGAAGAGACAATATCTATATTGATGATGCAATTGAAGGGCTGATTACAATCGCGCTGAAAGGCAAAAAAGGAGAAGCTTATAATGTTTCATCCAATGGCGATGGTGGCAATTTTGCAGCCATTGATGAGATTGCTTCGCAGATTTTAACTATTGCGAACAGGAAATCCAAAGCTAAAAATAATGATCTAAAGGTTGAATATCGGGAAACAGGTGATTTCCCACGCGCAGCGGGTCTAAAACTGGATAATTCAAAACTTAAAGGACTTGGTTGGTCGATTAAAACCGGTTTGGAAGAGGGACTGACAAAGACATTCGAAAAGATGGAAGAAAATGATACATCAAGATAAGGGGACTGTAAAGCTCCTTGACTGCACACTTCGTGACGGAGGTCAGGGGCTTGAAGCCATAAACAAGAACTATACAAAAACAAAGGTTTTTTCGGACGAAGAAAAAATCAAAATTATCGAATATGCAAAGAAAGCTGATTTTGACATTATAGAAATCGGTTGCATTTCACACGAGTCGCCGGCAAATCCCGAAATGGCAATATATCCGAGCATAGAGGCTCTGTCGGCATTCTTACCGAAGAAAAGAAATGCGGCACAGATATACACAGGGCTTTTTATTGGCCCGGACACACCGCTTGATTACATTCCTGATGCGTCGGAAAGCCTGGTTGAAGGCGTGAGACTTATACTGCGGTATTCAGAACTGCAAAAGTCAATAGATTACTGCAGAGGGCTTGCGAAGAAAGGCTACAAAGTATTCATGCAGCCAATGCTTACTATGCGATACACCGACGATGAACTGTCAAAGATAATAGATGCTGCGAATGAAATGAAGGCATATGCGCTGTATATCGTTGACAGTTATGGTTACATGACGGAAAAAGATTTGGAAAGACTGTATCGTTTTTATGACGAAAGACTTGATAAGGACATACATATAGGCTTTCATGCTCACAACAATATGAGTAATGCATTTATGAATGCCAAATACTTTATAGAAAATCTGGTTTCAAGAGATTGCATCGTGGATGCTTGCGCCATGGGTATGGGTCAGGGTGCAGGTAATCTTCAGACGGAAATAATTGCAAATTACCTTAATGAAAAGTATGATGCACATTACGACTTTGCGCAGATTCTTGAGATGTGTGAAATATTGGATGCATTTAGAACACACGACAAGGAAACCTGGGGCTATTCTACGCTGAATTTCATTTCAGCAAGACATCGCGCGGCGTATAAATACGCAAGCGAAATGCGCTATAACAGAAAAATGTCATTTAGCGAGATAGACAAGGTTTTCGATAAAATGCCCTATGATTTAAAGCAGAGATATACCAAAGAGAGCTTGGAAAAGGTTTTAAATTTGGAATAACAAGAGATACAGAATATGAATGTTGCGGAATACATAGTAAAAGTACTGGGAAATATAGGTGTTAAAGATGCGTTTGGTATACCCGGTGGGGTGATTTTGCCCTTTATTTATGCCATTGAAGGAAGCGATGAAATAAGCGCGCATCTTACCTATCACGAACAGAGTGCGGGTTTTGCTGCGTGCGGTTATGCGCAGGCAAGCGGAAGACCGTCAGTTGCTTATGCAACAAAGGGACCAGGGATTTCCAATCTATTCACTTGTATAGCAGAGGCATTCCAGGAGTCTTTACCGATATTTTTCATTACAGCGCATACTGATAGACAAAATGCAGAAGATGCTTGCCTATCTGTTCAGGATGTTAACATAGCAGAAGCATCAAAAGCTGTAACAAAGTTTTCTGCAAACATTGAGAGTGTAGCAGAAGTACGAGAAATTATGAATACAGCTGTTCGGAAAGCAACTACGGGACGAAAAGGACCTGTTGTACTTGATGTCAATGCTTCAATTTGGCAGAAAGAATGCAAATTTGAAGAGTTTATGGCAAAGTATGCAGCTGAACAGACAATAGATAAAGATGTACTGGATTCGGCAGTGATGGGAATAGTCAAAAAACTTTCGGAAGCATCAAAACCGGTCCTTCTGATAGGTGATGGGCTGAGGCATGCAATTTCAAAGGCGAGACTTGCCGAGATTGTGCATGCTTTGCAAATCCCAACCTTGTCTAGCCGAGCATCCGAAGATTTATTGCTCGGCGAAGATTTATATTTTGGATACATAGGCAGTCACGGACTCAGGGAAAGCAATTCAATTCTGTCACAATCAGATTTGATAATTGCTCTTGGAAACAGCTTGACATTTCCGCGCAATTCCGAAAGCTATTGTAAGGTGCTGCAGGCAACGCCATTTATTAGGGTAGATATAGATTTTGCCAGAACAGGCGAGAGCCTTGAAAATACAGACAGCTACAATGTCGACGCCGGGATGGTGCTTGAAAAACTTGTCAAAGTCAAGACAAAAGAGCGCCTTGTAGGTATAGTGGCCCAAGGGCCGTGGATTGAAACTTGCCGTCAGATAAAGAAATCGTTTGCCGGCTGTGACTCAAATGAGGTAGTAGAGACGCTGTCACAATATATAAAAAAACAGCCTGAAGAAACCGTGTATGTATGCGATGTAGGCAACAATGAATTTTGGGCTGCGAAGGCTTTTGCTGAAGCAAATAAACGCAGTACAGTTCTGATATCCAAAACATTTGCCTCATTGGGATTGGCGTTGCCAAAAGCAATCGGTGCGCACTACGCTACAGGGAAAAGGATTGTTTGTATTGTGGGAGATCAAGGTTTTCAATACAACAGCCAGGAGCTACAATTTGTTAAGCAGTGGCAAATCCCGGTTCAGATAGTACTTGTTAACGACAGAGCGTCGGGCATGATTTTAGACAAAGAAGAAAAAGCCTTTGGAGAATTCATTCATGTGGACGAATTCTCGGGGTATAGCGCTCCAGATTTCGGTGAGATTGCCAAAGCATATGGTATACACTACACGCAAGATTTGAGAGAAGCATTGACGATAACAGACAGCCCGAGCTTGTTTGAAATAAAAACAGGGAGACATCGGCTTGCCCCCGAACTTCCAAAAGGAAACAGTATGCAAGATATGATTCCGAAGATTGAAAAAGCGAACCAATAAACGTTTAGAGGGAAATAAAAATGTACGATAATCTTAAAGCTTTTTATAAAAAGAAGAAAATATTCATAACCGGGCATACCGGTTTTAAAGGTGCGTGGATGGTTTCAGCATTGCTCGGTATGGGCGCTGAGGTTGCAGGATATGCGTTGGAGCCACCTACAAATCCTTCGCTTTTTGGGCTTTGTGGGTTCGAAAAAGCAATGCGTTCTGAGCTGGGCGATATTCGCGATTTGGCGCACCTTGAAGAAGCCATGTCAGAATTTGATCCTGACATAGTAATTCATATGGCTGCACAGCCACTTGTAAGGGAGTCGTACAGAAAGCCGATATACACATACGAGACTAACGTTATGGGCACTGTCAATGTGCTTGAATGTGTCAGACTGCAGAATAATGTGAAGTCGTTTCTTAATGTAACAACTGATAAGGTGTACCTGAACAGAGAGCTTGGGCAGGCTTTCACGGAAGACGAACCGCTTGATGGTTATGACCCTTATTCAAATAGCAAATCTTGTTCTGAGCTTGTTACGCATAGCTACAAGTCGAGCTTTTTTGACGGAAGTGATGTTGCAATAAGTACTGCGCGTGCAGGTAATGTTATAGGTGGCGGAGACTTTGCAAAGGATCGCATAGTACCGGATTGTGTCAGAGCAGTTGAAAAGGGCGAGCCAATAATTGTCAGAAACCCACATTCAACAAGGCCTTATCAACATGTGTTGGAACCTGTAATGGCGTATTTGCTTATCGCAAAGAGGTGTTATGAAGACATTTCCCTTGCAGGTAGCTATAATGTAGGCCCAGATGAAAGCGACTGCCTGACCACAGGAGAGCTTGCGGATATCTTTTGTACCAAGTGGAACGAAGCTGCTTCACAAGATAGTTCGTTGAAACGCGCGAGTTGGTTAAACCGTAGTGATGGTGGCCCGCACGAAGCAAGTTTTTTGAAGCTTGATTCGTCGAAAATCAAAAAAACTTTTGGCTGGAAGCCGACATGGGATGCAGAGAAAGCGATAGAAAAGACTGTAGAATGGACGACAGATTACTTTATAGGCAAATCTGTTAGGGACACAGTAGCAAAGCAGATAGAAGAATATATGAGAGGATAGAATTTACAGAGTTGAACAATCTTTTATCAATATGTATTCCGACATACAATGGGGGGAAGCATTTAAAGGACAACCTTGATATTCTGATTTCAAATGTAGGGAAGTATGAAATACCAATTATAGTTTCCGACAATTGCTCTACAGATGATACTCAACTGGTTGTGGAAAAGGCTCAGAACAGCTACCCATATCTGATATATTCACGGAACGAAGAAAACTTGGGTGGTGACAAGAACTTTGAGAAAGCTTTAAAGCTTTCTCAAACAAGTTATGCCTGGTTGATTGGTGATGATGACACAATCAGAAATGATATTGCACCAATACTCGAAAAACTGAAAGGCGAAAAGCCGGACTTTGTATTCCTTGGAGACCCTGAAGCAGTCGGTGATATTGTGAGCGAGGGGATTTGCGGAGATAAACATCTTATCTTTTATGAACTTGCAAACAGAGGCATGTCTTGGATGAGTTCAAATATTTTTTCGAAAGATATGATTGAAAAAGGGCAGTTCGAGAGATATTACGGGACGAGATTTGTGCATTTAGGTGTAATCCTTGATTATCTCGGTCTATATGGGATGAAGCTTTTGTATATGCATAATAAGTATGTGGAGATGCTTCGACCGGGATTTGTTGCGTACAGAACTGAGATAATGGAGATTTATGCAAGAGGGTGGAGCAACCTCATCTTGCGTGTTCCGGGGTTTACTTACGGGGAAAAAATGAAGCATTTCCGAAAAAGAACTGAAATAAGCGGCATGCTTAATAACAAAGTTTTGCTTTCGGCCCATTCGCAAGGCGCTTTTTCATATGAAGATTTAAAGGAAGATTACGAGTATATAAAGTTATACAACCGGAGCCCATTTTTTGTTTTGGCAATGATAAGCGTATTCCCAAAAGACTTAGGACTGGCATTGCGAAAGCTGTATAGAAAGCAAAGGAGTCGTTAAAAATGAATGAACTGCTTTCCATTTGTATACCAACATATAATAGGAGCTTAATACTGAAAGAAAATCTCGATAATCTCATAAGCAATTACGGGATTATGAATGTAAATATTTATATTTCCGATAATGCGTCTACAGATGATACGGAATGTGTAGTTAAAGAAGCGCGTAAAAAGTATCCGAACATTATTTATAGTAAGGCGTCCGAAAATGCAGGAAGCAGCGTTAATATTGAGAGGGTTCTTTCAATGACGCAAGGTGAAAACTACGCGTGGCTCCTTGGCGATGATGATACAATAACGGGTGATATTTCCGTAATAATAGAAGCCCTGAAAAAGCAACCGCTTGCAGTGTTTTTGGGAAATAACGAGCATGTTTCGGAAGGCCTCTACGACGGGAAAAGTCTTCTTTACGATGTAAGACGCGAGCTTTCGTTTATGAGCGCGTGGATTATATCTAAAGAAGTCCTAGACGCAGCGGAGTTTGACAGATACAGAGATACATGGTTTATTCATACGGGAGTAGTGCTTGACAAGTCACTTATCTCCGGAAGAAAAGTGCAGTATTTGCATAATTGCTGGGTGAAGCAAGAAATAGGCGAAGGTGTCAGGTATAGAGAGCTTGGAAGCAGAGAGTTTGAAGTTTGGAGGGAAGGCTATGCAAAGCTTATAACGTTGCTGCCAATCATACCCTGGAAAGAAAAACTGGAATTTATCAGAGCAGAAGGCGAATCGAAATATAGGCATGATATTGTTCTTTTACTTAATTCAAAGAAAAATGGATATTATACGCGTCAAACACGCGAAGAATATATGAGAATTTTCAAACTCTACCACAGAAAAGGCGGAGCAATTGCGGCCTTAATTGTAGATTTATCGCCGATAAGGCTGATAAATACATTGAGACCACTGTACAGGAAACTAAGGGCGAAAGGATAGCAATAATAATTATAAATAGCTATAATGGGGCAAAGTAAAAAATGATTAATATTATAGGTTTAGGCTACATAGGGCTTCCAACAGCACTCATGCTTGCGGCTAGTGGTAACGAGGTTGTTGGAACTGACTACAATAAGAAAATAGTTGATGATTTATGCAATTCAAGGCTTACTTTTGAAGAGGAAGGCCTTGGGGAGTTATTTTCAAAGGCGAAAGAAAAGGGAATTAAGTTTTCAAATGACTACCAGAAAACGGATTTTTATATCGTTGCAGTGCCTACGCCATATGAGAAGATTAACAAGAAAATTGACCCGAAATACGTTGTGGCAGCAGTGAAAAGCGTGCTTGACGTTTGTAAAGATGGTGCAATTGTTGTTGTTGAGTCTACGATATCGCCGGGGACTTTCGATACTTATATAAAACCGCTTGTAGCTGAATCGAACAAAAAGGTCCACTTGGCACACGCTCCGGAAAGAATAATTCCGGGAAGTATGATAAAGGAACTGGTAAGCAACAACCGAATCGTTGGTGCAGATGAAAAAACAATTGGCGAAAAGGTGAAGAGCGTGTACCAGACATTTTGCAAAGGCGATATAGTTGTAACGGATATCAAGACTGCAGAAATGTCAAAGGTAGTTGAAAACACTTACAGGGACATTAACATTGCTTTTGCAAACGAGCTCGCAAAGATTTGCAGAGAAGCAAATCTGGACGTTTACGAGGTTATCAGAATTGCAAACATGCACCCGAGAGTGAACATACTTCAGCCGGGTCCCGGCGTAGGAGGGCATTGTATATCGGTTGATCCTTGGTTCCTGGTGGGAGACTATCCGGGCCTAGCAAATTTGATCCTGACCGCGCGAAAGACAAACGATTCAATGCCGGAGTATGTTCTTGCAAGGATTAGAGAAATAATGGACGGAAAGGGCATAACGGATGTCTCGAAAGTCGGACTGTATGGATTAACCTACAAGGAAGATGTTGATGATGTTCGTGAGAGCCCAACTTTACAGTTGCTCAATTTAATGAAAAAGCACCTTGCAACAGGCATAAAGGTTTACGATCCTTTTATAAATGCAGATATAGTTGAAAATCAGTATCACGATTTTGATTTGTTCTTGCAGGATGTGGAAATGGTTGTCATAATGGTGGCCCATAGTCATTTAAAAGAGCATCAGGAAGATATAAAAGGGAAGATTATTTTAGACACAAAGAATGCTTTAAACCGAGCAGGAATATACAAACTGTAAAAATGAAAATAGTACACATTGAAGATTTCTTTCATCCCGATGCGGGTTATCAGGTAAATATATTATCAAAATATATGGCCGCTCTTGGTCATGAGGTTTATGTTATAACAAGTGAAATGGACAAGATGCCGGGTTATCTGACATCTTTCTTTGGGAAAGAGAACCTGCCGGAAAAGGACGGAAGATTTGAAAAGAAATATGGTGTAAAAATAATTAGAATTCCGCTCAAAAGATATATTTCGGGAAGATCTGTGTATAGCGGTGTTATTTTCAAGACCGTTGAAAATATTAAACCTGATATACTTTACGTTCACGGTAATGACACCCTGATAGGTATTCAATATATAATGAGAAACCGCAAATGTGATTTTCCTATTATTTCAGACAGCCATATGCTTGAAATGGCATCCTCTAATAGATTCAATAAAGCCTTTCGTTGGGTTTATTCGCGTGTAGTTGCAAAGCGTATAATAAAAGATAGGATAACCGTAATAAGAGTGCAGGATGATCCATATGTTGAAAAGTGTTTGGGCATTCCTTTAACTCAGTGCCCATGGATTTCTTTTGGTTCAGATCTGATGCTCTTCAATCGAAAAACAGAGCTTAAAGAGCTTTTCAGAAAAGAAAACGGTATTGATGAAAAAGACAGAATCTTTCTTTATGCCGGCAAGCTTGATGAGGCGAAAGGAGGCGCAATACTGGCAGATGCCATAAAAGAACCTATTGAAGGTGCGAACGGTGGCAGAGCAGTCTTTGCCATCGTTGGTAATACTGTAGGGGAATATGGGCAGAAGGTAGAAAAGACGTTTTCTGAAAGCGGGAACCGAATTTTCAGGTATCCTACTCAGAAGTATGCGGATTTGGCGCAGTACTATCAGGTTGCGGATGTAGCTGTTTTTCCACGGCAATGCAGCTTGAGCTTTTATGATGTCCAGGCATGCGGACTTCCTGTTATCGCGGAAGATAACGAGATTAATATCGAGAGAACGACTCATGATAATGGTAGCACATTTAAGGCTGAGTCATCAAACGCTTTGAGAAACGAGATAGAGAAGTTTATGAACTTACCTGAAGCAGAGTTTAATAGAATAAGCGAAAACTCAGAGCGGTTTATAAAAGAAAACTACGATTACATGAATATAACAAAAGAATATATAAGTGTAATTGAGAAAGCTATAGAGCGATACAGGGAAGGAAAGCATTAATGCATAGCAATATATTTTGCACACTCTTTGATTCCAATTACATAGATAAAGGCTTAGTTCTGTTCGATTCAATGAAAAAGAATATAGGGGATTTCAAACTGTATGTCGTTGCATTTGACGATAAAACCTACGATATTCTTTCGGCAGAAGCAGACGACAGGCTCATACCGATATCGCTAGCTGATTTTGAAACGCCACAGCTTCTTGCAGTAAAGGCTGAAAGGACCAGGGCAGAATACTGCTGGACATGTTCTTCCTGGAGCATTAAGTATGTGCTCGAACATTACAAGGAACCTATTTGCACCTATATTGATGCAGATATGAGGTTTTTTGCGTCTCCGGCAAGCGAATTTGAAAAGATGCATA
>JAEEGL016369928.1_pt1 | contig 11086 bp, 6 predicted proteins | sample 9134231 | NCBI WGS metagenome assembly JAEEGL01 (sample SAMN16246548, study PRJNA631951) | gut metagenome | biome: gut microbiome; feature: rumen; material: fiber-attached | host: Bos | place: Iran: Karaj | collected 2018-10
AAGGCCGTGGAGAAGAATATGTGCGAATACTGGTCTATCTTCAGCGTCTTCCACGGCGGCGCCATCATTGGCACCATTTACCTGGACATTGGCAAGGGCGATGACCCCAACACTTGTGAAATCATGCTTTTGTTCACCGATGCCCACAACAACCAGATGGAGCAAAAGGAAACCAACGCCGCTTCTAAAATGGTTGATAGTGTCCAAGACTCTCAAGACGACACAGACACCACCGAAATCCAAACCTCAGACCTACAAGGACTTTGAAGCACAAAGTTATTATAAAGACAAATAATCATACGTTTAAGATGTTGTTCAACGATAATAAGGAGATTGAAATACCGGCTGACAATCCTTTTCTTAATTGTAAGCTAGATCGCCAGAAATTTGCCGAGGCACTTACTTCTGTTATTGAGGCATTTTCTGATTCAGACAGAGGGTGTGTTATGTCTCTGGACGGGGAATGGGGCTCTGGTAAAACAACCTTCATAAAAATGTGGCAACAGCTTCTTAAGAAGAATCAATATTCAACGATTTATTTTAATGCATGGGAGTGCGATTATGTTGACGATCCTTTGGCTGCGATGATAGCGGAATTAAAGGAGATGGGTTTAGATAATGAAAAGCTTAATAAGGTTATATGTGCGGGCGGAAAAATTTTAGTCGCAACGTTTAAGTCTATTTTTAAAGGTCTGCTCAAGGCTAAACTAGGTGTAAACGAAGATTTTTATACGGCTATTATAGATGAGGCGGGGAGCATTGCTAAAGATTATATTGAAGATGTTGAGAAACAAAAGAAAACGGTTTCGGATTTTAAGAAAGCGTTATCTGAATATATAGTTTCTTCAAAGAAATCTCCAGTTGTCTTTTTTGTTGATGAATTGGATAGATGTAATCCAGAGTTTGCTGTGAGAGTTTTAGAACGAATAAAGCACCTTTTTGATATTCCTAATTTGTTTTTCGTAATAGCTGTAAACAAAACACAATTAGAGTTTGCAGTTCAAGGTTATTATGGTTCTGATAAAATAGACTCTTCAGAGTATCTAAGACGTTTTATTGATTTGAATTATTCACTCCCTGAACCGGATTTTTCAAAGTATTACGATTATCTGGCGGATAAGCATAATTTTAAGAAATTGTTTTCTGACTTGACAAGTAACAGATATTATGGAGGAAATGATGGTTATGCCCTTTTCGTCAGTATCATTTCTGCGCTTTTGCCATCAGCTAAATTGAATTTGAGAGCAACAAACAAACTGTTCTTGTTGTCAAGATTGACAATGCAATCATTTGTTCCGAACAATCTGCTTTTTTCTGATGTAGTCTTTTTTCTTTGCTATTGGAAAGTCGTAGATACTTCGTTCTACAATAGTATTGTTGAGAGAGCCTTCAATATTCAAGAATTGATTGATGAAATTGAGAAAAGATTGCCAGCTAAAATTAAGAGAACGAAGGATGAGATGATTGTTCATAGGATGGCTTATACAATAGCTGGTCTGTCATTCCTTTATAATCTTCGAGATAATTTTTCTAATGTAGATATAGGTTTTAAGTCTTCTATTAATGAAGAAGGCGTTTATGAGTTTCCTGTCAGCAGTTCCTTTATTGATTATAATTTATTGAATCAAGCGTTCAATTTCTATGATAATCATCATAACCCAATAAGATTAAGTTATCTTACGAATAAGATAGATTTTTACGAATGCATAAATAATAATATTGGTTAATTAGGATAACTACGAAATAATGATAACAGGCGAGATTAAGAACCGAATAGACCAAATATGGGATACCTTCTGGACAGGTGGTATCACGAATTCTATAACCATCCTTGAGCAGATGACATATCTCTTCTTTATGAAGATGTTGGATGATGCTCAAAGAACAAAAGAAGCAAATGCAAATGCTTTAGGAGTGAAGGTTAAGGAACCAACTTTCAAGGATGGAATGTGGCATAACCCTGATTCAGACAAAAACGTACCATACAAGAACTTGCGTTGGAGTGTATTCAAGAATATGGAACCTGAAGCAATGTTTCGTACCATAAGCAGGGATGTTTTTATATTCATTAAGAACCTAAACACAGGTAAAGAATCGGCATACAGCAAGTTTATGGCAAATGCTACTTTCCTGATACAAAGCCCAAGAACACTTGTCAAGATTGTTGAAGGCATAGATGCTCTTGATATGAACAACAGAGACACTATGGGCGATGTCTATGAGTATGTTCTTGGCAAGATGGCGGCAAGTGGCAACAATGGTCAGTTCCGTACTCCGAGACATATTATCCGTATGATGGTGGAGTTGATGCAGCCTAATCTGAAGGATGTCATTTGCGACCCTGCTATGGGTAGTGCGGGCTTCATTGTTGAAGCGGCCAAGTATGTCAGAGACCACTATAAGAAAGAACTTCTTAAAAAGGAGAATTCTGAACATTACAGAAACGAAATGCTTCACGGTTTTGACACCGATTCTACGATGTTGAGAATAGGGGCAATGAACCTGATGCTTCACGGAGTAGATAACCCCGACATCAAGTATCAGGACAGCCTTTCCACCGACAACACCGACGAGAACAGATATACCCTTTGCCTTGCCAACCCTCCTTTCACGGGCAGTCTTGACTATGAAGCTGTCTCCAAGAACCTTCTTGCCATCACCAAGACCAAGAAGACAGAGCTCTTGTTCCTTGCCTTGTTTGTCAGAATGTTGCAGATAGGAGGGCGTTGTGCCTCCATTGTTCCTGATGGTGTTTTGTTTGGAAACTCCACAGGTCATAAGTCAATCAGAAAGGAGCTTATAGATAATCAGCGATTACAGGCCGTTATATCTATGCCTTCAGGAGTGTTTCAACCTTATGCGGGAGTATCCACGGCAATCCTTGTCTTTACTAAGACCAATGCAGGTGGGACGGATAAGGTTTGGTTCTACGATATGAAGGCCGATGGCTACTCATTAGACCAAAGGAGAAACCCTGTTGAAGAGAATGATATACCTGATGTCATAGCAAGGTTTAACAATCTTAAAGCCGAGGAAAACCGCACCCGAAAAGACCAATCTTTCCTTGTTCCTGTAGATGAAATAAGAGCCAATGATTATGACCTTAGTATAAACAAGTACAAGGAGGTTGAGAAGGTTAAGGTAAAGTATGATAAACCTGATGATGTTCTTGACAGGATAGATGCTCTGCAAAAGGAGATAACCAAAGCCTTCTCTGATTTCAGAAAGAAATACTTATAGGCAATGGCAAAGAGAAAGCTTATAGACATTTGTGATATTCAGTATGGGTATCCTTTCGATTCATCAAAGTTCTCGGCTACCCCTGATGAAGGAATGCCGTTGATACGAATTCGTGATGTTATGAAGGGATACACGGAAACTTATTATAGGGGCGATTACCCCAAAGAGTATATTATCCACAAGGGCGATTATTTAGTGGGTATGGACGGCGAGTTCAACATAGCGGCTTGGCAGGGTGAAGATGCTCTCTTAAATCAACGAGTATGTAAGGTTGAAAGTAGCTGTGAGGATGTTTCTACTTCCTTTCTATATAGGTTCCTTAAGATAGAGCTTAAAAAGATAGAGGAAGATACTCCATTCGCTACAGTCAAACATCTATCAGCAAAGCGTTTAAATCAAATATCACTTAATATTCCATCTCTTTCTGAACAAAAACGCATTGTGGCGGAGCTTGACCTTTTGACAGATGTGATAGACAAGCAGAAACAGCAACTGAAAGAGCTTGATACCCTTGCCCAATCCATCTTCTACGATATGTTCGGAGACCCCGTTGCTAATGAGAAAGGATGGGAGTTAAAGTGTTTGTCTAATATGATTCGTGTGAAGGGTAGAGTGGGATGGAAGGGCTACAAGAAAGAAGATTTAAGAGAGAGTGGGCCACTTGCTATAGGTGGAGGACATCTTGCAGAAGATGGTAGTTTGGATTTGTCTTCTCCTATTTATTTGTCAAGAGAAAAATATGAAGAATCTCCTGAAATAAAGATTGAAATAGGTGATTTGATTTTAGTTCAGCGTGGTACTATTGGAAGAATAGGTTTGGTGAAATCGTTTATAGGAGAAGCTACGATAAACCCTTGTGTGCTGATTCTTCGACCTATCACAATAAATGGCGTTTATGCTCTCTACTTTTTCTTGAATAAGGAAATGCAGAAATATCTTAAAACACTTATTCGGGGCGTAGCTCAACCGATGATTACTCAACAACAGGTTAATGCTATTCCTGTTCCTGTTCCACCCATTGCCCTTCAACAAACCTTTGCAAAGAAGATAGAGGCAATAGAGAAGCAGAAAGAAATGATAAACCAATCCATCGAAGAGACACAGAAGCTCTTTGATTACACGATGGACAAATACTTTGGATAGTATGCGGAACTTTGACTACATACGGGATTTGGGCATTGATGAACTATACAAGTTCTGTTCAGCCGCTGAGGAGAATCAGTATAGCAATCCGAACTTCTCTGCTATCAATGCAAGAATGGCTTTGGAGTATGTTGTGAGATCACTGTACCTGATGAAGAACATAGAGGTTCCTGAAAGGGTATCGCTGTTTGAGCTTGTAGATGGAGAGCCGTTCAAGGAGTTCATCGCTGATGATAAGGTGATGATGGCTGTTCATTATGTCAGAAAGGTGGGTAATAGGGGTGCTCACGCAGGAAATGTGAGCAAGAAAGAATCCTTCTTTTCATTGTTGAACATCTATGATGTAGTAGGAGCTATACTTCTCAAACTTAGAGTAGTGCCGAAGGTAGCACCTTTTGACAAAACATTGATTCCAAGGGTTGCAGAAGTTTCAATAACTGTTCCTGATACAGTTTCCGTTAAATCTTCAGATCCGCTTGTGGCATCTGCAGATAAAGAGGTGGTTTCATCCCCTGAACCGGTAGTTGAGATAGCAAATCCAGATATCTCAGAGGCGGAGACAAGAAAGATGTTTATAGACCTGATGCTTCGTGAAGCTGGATGGGAAGTGCTATCGGTTGAAGGAGCTATACAGCCTTTGAAAGCATGCATAGAGGTGGAATTGGCCGGCATGCCGAATTCAAAGGAAACGGGATATGCAGACTATGTCCTTTTCGGAGGAAATGGATTGCCTCTTGCAGTGGTGGAAGCCAAGAAGACATCCGTTTCTCCAATTAAAGGAAAGCATCAGGCAGAACTCTACGCTGATTGCCTAGAAGTACAGTATGGAGTAAGACCTGTCATTTATTATACCAATGGATTTGAGACAAGGATCATAGATGGACTTGGATATCCGTCTCGCAGACTGTATAGTTTCCATACGGCAAAAGACCTGGAATTAATAATCCAGAAGCGAGGGAGAGCGGATATTTCAGACTTCGCGCCAAAAGACAACATCACGGACCGTCCATATCAGAAAATGGCGATAAAGGCTGTCTGTGAGCATTACAACAAAAAGCACAGGAAAGCTTTGCTTGTGATGGCAACCGGTACCGGAAAAACAAGAGTGGCGATATCCTTGGTTGAAGTGCTGACAAGAAACGGATGGGTAAAGAATGTTTTGTTCCTGGCAGACCGCATTAGCCTTGTAAGCCAGGCACACAAGAACTTTGTGAAGCTGTTGCCAAATACAACAACCTGTGTTCTTAGTGAAGCTGGTAGCGAAAAAGATACTAATGCACGTGTAGTCTTGTCAACATACCAGACAATGATAAACTACATAGACACGGATGTAAAGCCGTTTTCTGTAGGAAGATTTGATCTGATAATTATAGATGAAGCCCATCGCAGCATCTTTGGAAAGTACGGGGCTATTTTCAATTACTTTGATTCAATGCTGCTGGGCTTGACTGCAACTCCTCGTGATGAAGTGGACAAGAGCACTTATGATGTTTTTGAGACGGAGCAGGGCCAGCCGAATTACGCATACGAGCTAGAAGATGCTGTGGCAGATGGCTATCTCGTGAACTATCATGGATTCAAGAGAGGTTCAATGATACTAAAAGACGGAATCAAGTACAATAATCTGTCTGAAGAGGAGAAGAAGCAGATGGAAGTTGTGTGGGAGTATGAGCAAACACGCAAGGCTCTGGATCTTAACTCTGAACGTTATCATCGAGATATCTTAAGCAACGAGATATTCAGTTACATTTTCAATGAAGATACTGTTGATGCGGTTTTGCAAGACTTGATGACAACCGGTCTCAAAGTACAGAGCGGAGAAAGAATAGGAAAGACAATTATCTTCGCATACAACCACAGGCATGCAGAGTTAATAGTGAATCGTTTCAACATCCTTTATCCTGAATATGGCCCGAGTTTCTGCGCTTTGATAGACAACTATGTGACATATTCTCAGGATCTGATTGAAAAGTTTGAAATCAGAGACGGAGATCCTCAAATTGCGGTATCTGTTGATATGCTCGACACTGGAATAGACGTGCCGGACGTTTTGAATTTGGTGTTCTTCAAGATTGTGAAGAGCAAAATCAAGTTTATGCAGATGATAGGCCGTGGAACTAGATTAAGTGAGAACATCTTTGGAGGAGGAAAAGACAAGGAGTGTTTCTACATATTTGACTGGTGCCGTAATTTCGAGTACTTCGACAGTCATCCGGACGGCAAAGAAGTTCAAGCACGTATTCCTTCACTTACTGAACGACTTTTTGCGCTGAGGACAGACATTGCATTTCATTTGCAGCATCAGAAATGGCAAGAAGATGCATTTGCAAAGAGACTTCATGACGAGTTGAAACAGCTTCTTAGAGAACATGTTTCGCTCTTGTCGGATAACCATATTTCCGTAAGAGAGAAATGGGAGGCTGTAAGCCATTTCAAAGATCCGGATTCATGGGTTTACATCTCTAACCTGGATGTCCTGTCTCTGAAAAATGATATAGCTCCGCTGCTTCCTAAAAATACTCTGGAGGAGAATGCCAAGAAATTTGACCTTCTTGCCTTGACTGTAGAGCTTGGTCTCTTGAGTGAGGATGTTAACCCCGACAAGTGCGCTCAACGTATCCAGTTAATTGCGGAAAAACTACAAGAAAAAGCCACTCTTCCTCAAGTCCAGGCAAAGATGGCTACTATCAAGGAAGTACTCTCTCCTGTTGCATGGGAGAACATTTCTCTCCAATGGATAGAGAAGGTTAGGAAAGATCTTAGGGATCTAATGAAGTTCCTTCTGGGAGATAGAGGCAAGTGGTTTATTGTTGATATTGAGGATGTCATAACCTACGAGGGCGAAAGAGAAGGTGTGTTGCCTAGAGTCAGCTACAAGCAAAAGGTTATGGATTTCCTTGCTGCAAATAGAAAGCTTCCTGTGCTGGACAAAATCTACAACCTTCAGCAACTCACAGAGGCGGATATCAAGGAACTCGAAAGGATTCTCTGGAAAGAACTTGGCAATAAAGATGATTACGACAGGTTCACTACCGATATGGCTTGCGGTTCTAATGTTGGCGCGTTTATCCGCTCCCTTATTGGAATAGACCGAAAAGAGGCGGTCAGAAAGTTCGGTGAATTCATTTCTGGAGCTCAACTGAATTCAGACCAGGAAGAATTCCTTATGACCATTATAAGCTATGTCTGCGAGAATGGAGATATAACCAAGGAAATAGTAGCCAATGACGCTCCATTTACAGAACATCTGGACGTGTTCAACCTGTACTTTGTCCAACTCGCTAAGTATATTGACAATATACATAATGTAATAATCCCTAATAATCAAACAGTTTTAACGGCTTAACAACTATTGATAGACCGTTTGGAGTCTCTAATTTGTAAATTAAATTTCTATGAAAGGAAGGGCAGAACATCTTTTAGTTTTCCTTGAAGGAGCAAGGAAACGTTTCATAATTCCTGTTTACCAAAGAAATTATGATTGGAAAAACGAGAATTGCAAGCAGTTGTTTGATGATTTGGTAAGTGTTATCAAGGATGGTAAGTCTTCCCATTTTTTTGGAAGCATTGTTTCTTACCCTCATAGTCGTGAAGAGATAATCTTGATAGATGGGCAACAAAGAATAACAACCGTTTCCCTTATTATGATAGCGATGATTAACGCTTTGAAAAAGAGGGAACTAATTACAAATGACAATACTCTTCTTCCTAGACTTGAAGATTATATTGTAGACAAGTATGATAAGACAGAAAGAAAGGTTAGATTGAAACCTTTCAGATATGATTGTGACGCTTTTGATAAACTGATCTACAAAGAAGAAAAAGAGTTTATTAATGATTCCATAGTTACGATCAATTATAGATACTTCTATGATAGGATTGTGAAATACAAAGAGTTAAGCGCAGATGAACTATTTGATGCTATAGATAAACTTGAGGTAATAGACATTGAGTTGGAACCTCAGCATGGGGATAATCCACAATTAATCTTTGAGAGTCTTAACTCTACAGGACTAGATTTGTCTGAATCAGATAAGATTAGGAATTTTGTTTTGATGAATCTTGCCCCTGATGTTCAAGAGAAATACTATGATTCTTATTGGAACAAAATAGAAAGGTGTTGTAAAAATGAACTTGACGGCTTTGTTAGGAACTATCTTACAATCAAGCAGGGAGTTATCCCTAATTTAAAGAGTATATATCCTTCTTTTAAAGATTTTACCAAGCATAAAGAGATAGAACCCATCTTACAGGACATGGTAAAATATGCCATTGCTTATCAAGATATTAAAACATTTAGCATTGGTGAACCTGAAACAAATGAAATTGCAAAGAGGCTGGATTTGCTTGATATGACAGTTGCTTATCCATTCTTGATGGCTTTCATTTCCTATGCTAAGGAAACTTCGATGGAGAATGACGAGATTTTCAGTGTTCTTTCCTGTATTGAAACATTCATTTTCAGAAGACTGATGTGCGACCTTCCGACAAATGCCCTGAACAAGATATTTGCTACTTTACACAGCTCCGTCTTAAAGAACAAAAAGGAGGATGACTCTTACTCTTCTGTAATGATTTACTTGCTTGAAAACAGAAAGTTGTCAAGCTCTTTCCCTAAAGATGAAGAATTTTTGAATGGATTTACCTCCAAGAATATCTATGCAATGAGGGCAAAAAATAAGGAATACATATTTGAGCGTCTTGAAAATGGAAGCAGCAAAGAGAAGAATGATGTTGTTGACAACATAGAGAAGGGGATTCTTACTGTTGAACATATTATGCCACAAACCCTTAGCCCTTCTTGGAAACAATCTCTTGGAAAGGATTGGAGTGAAATACAGGAAAGGTGGCTTCACACCATATCGAATCTTACTTTGAGCGGCTATAACTACAATTATAGCAATAGGCCATTCCAGGAAAAAAAGAATATGACCAATGGCTTCCTCCAAAGTGGATTGAGGCTGAATCACTACATAGCTCAATTCGATAAATGGGGAGAAGAAGAACTTGAGCTTAGAAAAGGAAAGTTGTCAAAGATGGCATTAAATATTTGGAGTTATCCAGAAACAAACTTCATCCCTGAAGAAAAAGAAGAAGATGTCTTTTTCCTGTCGGAAGACAATAGTGTTCCTGTTGGACGTCTTGTTCAGTATTTCATGTTTAGAGGCGAAAAGCAAAATGTTGGTAATTGGACCGAGGCTATGTGGGAGATTGTCAACAAGCTATTATCTATAAACCCAAAGCTACTCTATCAAGAGGCCTCCAGTAAAAAGAATGTTTGGTTTGAACAAACACCTGTTAGTAAAAATTACAAGAAACTTGCTGAGGGGCTATACTATTGCCCTTCGCATAGTAGTACTTGGAACAAGATGGCAATTCTAAAGAATCTATTCAGATTGTACGGAATTGATGAGGATGATCTGTCTTTTGGGTTAGTGTCTAAAAAGGAGGTGAGAGCGGCGCATGAAGTTCAAGATGATGTAGTTGATTCCCAGCCTCGTCATGAACTGAGAAAACAATTCTGGGCAGAATTCATTAAGTACAGCAAGGAAAACAACGGTCTCTTTGTAAAAGATGTTCCCGTTATATCTCAAGGAATTAGTAAGATAGTAAAATCTCCTTTTGGAAGAATCGAACTCAATGCTGTTATAGGTTTCAATTTTTCAAGGATGGAGGTGCTTTTTAATACTGATGATATTGAATTAAACAAAAGGCTCTTTGATTATGTCTTTAACAAGAAGGCAGTCATAGAAAACGAGTATGGGAAACCTCTTTCATGGGATCGTTTTCCTGATAAAAGGATCAGTAGAATAAAAGACGAATTAATGATTCCTGCTCTTGAGTCCGAAAACAAAATGGAAGTCTTTGAGTTTTTGAAATCGGCTTCAGATAAAATGTATCCGATCTTCCAAAAGTATATCTTGGAGTTTGCTGATAAAGGGCAGTAGTCTAATCATCGCTGAGGAAAATGAATAACAATAGAAGTATGAACGGGAATGGACATAAGAAACGTGGCAGTGACGAGACGTATATAGAAATAGAGGTGCCCGTCAGGAAGTCGGCCAGGTGGCTGGGAGAGCTGATGCAGGCGATGGAGGAGGGCTTTGTGCCGGTCAGGTGGCAGAACGGGAACTATCACATCACGCTGGCGTTTTTGAAGAAGGTGCCTTCAATAGAGGAGGTTATTGCGATAATGAACCGGCATCTTGCATCGTTTGAGGCGCCGGAGCTTACGTTTGACAAACTGGATGCTTTTGGAAAGCGGTCGGGCGGGGGTGTGGTGTTTCTGACGTGTACATCTGTGCCGGAGAGCCTTCTGCAGATGGTGGATGCTCTGCGACAGGATCTGGAAGCGGCCGGCTGCGTGATAGAGTCGGACTTCAAGCTGCACGTGACGCTGGGGCGGGTGGACAAGGATGCCAGGGTAGATGCCGGGCGGCTGCAGGAGTTGGCGGAGAGCGTGGATGTGCCGGCCTTCTCGCTGAGGCTGAATGTGTGCAACTACAAGGATAAGGAAGATCACAGGACACTCCATTGCATACGGCTGAAGACCAAGCAGAGCTAAGGCAACTACAACCAAAATAGTTCCTGGTTAGCGGAAGATAATACTCTATTGCTAACATTGGAATTGTTTTTACCTTTGCAACGGAATCGTCGCAGGGAATTCGGTGCGAAGGGATGACAACCCTCTCAAGGAAACTTG
>JAEEGL011052811.1_pt1 | contig 11085 bp, 13 predicted proteins | sample 9134231 | NCBI WGS metagenome assembly JAEEGL01 (sample SAMN16246548, study PRJNA631951) | gut metagenome | biome: gut microbiome; feature: rumen; material: fiber-attached | host: Bos | place: Iran: Karaj | collected 2018-10
AAAAACAGAATTTCGTTCTTTTTTAGAGGTTTGGGAATTTTTTCGAAAATCGCGGGAACCCGCATAAAATAAGGGATAGTAAAAGAGCTCGTCGGGGTAGACGAGCTCTTTTGGAGAAGGTATTTTGTTACTTATGGGGTGTAGCAAAAAACTATATAATGTATTGGGGGTTACAAGTATATTATACATACCCCCGGAAAAAGATGTTCACAAAAATAATTTTTTTTGCTATATCTTTTTGTAAATTTTTGCTAATGGTTTTTCAGCCTTCTGTCAATTTATACAATTTTATCCTGATTTAGGCCTCTCCATTGTCAAAAAGTGCATCAAACTCAGCACCTGAGATTCTTTCACGCTCCAGAAGTACCTCTGCAGCCTTGTGAAGAACGTCAATTTTTGACTCAATAATGGCCTTTGCTTCTTTATAACAGTTGTCAATGATGTTCTTAACTTCTTCATCTATTGAAGCAGCTACCTGAGCACCATAAGGCTTCTCATGTCCAAGTTCTCTTCCAAGGAATACCTCATCGCTGTCACCGGCCTCATAATTGATGAGTCCCAGCTTTTCAGAGAAACCAAACTTCATAACCATATCTCTGGCTGTCTTTGAAGCCATCTTGATATCCTGTGATGCTCCTGTTGAAATATCGTCAAAGATAAGTTCCTCGGCAATACGTCCACCGAGATCTACCATTATCTCCTGAAGCATCTTCTTTCTTGTTCCGAACTGATTATCATTTTCCGGAAGCGGCATAGTATATCCAGCAGCGCTGACACCTGTAGGTATAATAGACACTGTGTAAACCTGATCCATTTCGCTTAACTCATGGAAGAGTATAGCGTGTCCTGATTCATGATATGCAGTAATGCGTCTTTCCTTCTCAGATACGATCTTGGATTTCTTCTCTGTACCGATACCAACCTTGATAAAGGCCTTATCAACCTCAGCCTTGCTGATGAACTTCTTGTTCTCCTTAGCGGCAAGGATAGCTGCTTCATTCATAAGGTTCTCAAGATCAGCACCTGAGAATCCTGCTGTTGTTCTTGCAACTTCATGAAGATCAACATCATCACTTACAGGCTTCTTTCTGGTATGAACCTTAAGAATCTCCTCACGTCCCTTAACATCAGGACGTCCAACAGCAACCTTACGGTCAAATCTTCCCGGACGCATAATGGCCGGATCAAGAATATCAACTCTGTTTGTTGCAGCCATAACGATGATACCTTCATTCTCTGTGAAGCCATCCATTTCAACCAGAAGCTGGTTGAGCGTCTGCTCTCTCTCATCATGGCCACCGCCAAGACCTGTACCACGGCGTCTTGCAACTGCATCGATCTCATCGATAAAAACTATACAAGGTGCGTTCTTCTTAGCTTCTGCAAAGAGATCTCTTACTCTTGAAGCTCCGACACCGACAAACATTTCTACGAAGTCTGAACCGGATATGGAGAAGAATGGAACTCCTGCTTCACCTGATACAGCCTTACCAAGAAGAGTTTTACCGGTTCCCGGAGGGCCGACTAAGATGATTCCCTTTGGAATTCTTGCACCGATCTGTGTGTATTTACCCGGATCCTTAAGGAAGTCAACAACCTCTGAGAGTTCTTCCTTCTCTTCCTCAAGTCCCGCAACATCCTTAAATGTTATGCCTGTTTCTTCATCCTTCTTTGCACGGCTCTTTCCAAAGTTCAGGATCTGGGAATTACCGCCTCCTCCTGATACTCCGCCAAGCAGCATCGGCAACAGCATGATAAACAGGAACGTTGCAAACAGATATGGCAGCAGTTTCTCTATCCATCCCGGTCTTGCTACGTCATACAGAGAATACTCTATCTTATTCTTATCAAGAATCTTCTGAGTCTCCTTAACGTCTGCTGTGTAATATCTGATGTCCGATCTGTCTGTAAACAGCACATACACAGTACCTGTAGGAACCTCACTGTTCTGGTATATTTCAACCATGACAACGCTGCCCAGCTTTATGCTGTTTTCCAATGTTTCATTCGTGTAATTCGGGGTGATTGCTCCCTGTCTGCTGGACAGGAAATAGTAAATAGCTATACCTGCCAGAATCAGTAATAGGAACAGCCCCGGTCCTCTACTAGCTGTCTTCTTTTCCAATTCTAATTTTTCCTCTCAACTAAAACTTACTCTATTACTCCTATGTAAGGAAGATTTCTGTACTTCTGAGCATAGTCAAGTCCGTAACCTACGATGAACTTATCCGGAATAACGAAGCCCGTCATATCCAGTTCAACAGGAACAACTCTTCTGTCAGGCTTATCAAGAAGTGTAATGATCTTAAGTGATGCAGGTTTACGTCCTGCAAGAACACCAAGCACATAACTGAGAGTTCTGCCTGAATCCAGAATATCCTCAACTACTATACATTCCTTACCTTCAATGGATTCATCAAGATCCTTTGAGAACTTTACTATACCTGATGACTCTGTTCCATCACCATAGCTTGATGTACCAATAAAGTCCATCGTTACAGGAAGTTTGATCCTTTTGGCCAGTTCACACAGGAAGAATACGCTTCCCTTAAGGATTCCTATGAGATGTACTGTCTTACCCTCATATTCCTTTGTAATCTGATCAGCCATTTCCTGAATTCTTTTTTCTACTTCTTCCTCGCTTATAAGAACTGCTATTTTATCACTCATCCGGATTTCCTCCTTCTAAAATGTATTCTAGCCTTATTGCTGTAGTACTTGATTTATCCAACTTATATGCTTCGCTCAGTCTGAGTCCCGGAACCCAGATCACATCTCTGTCATCAACAACTACCGGCCAGCTCTCTCTCATCACCCTGTCCACCTTAAGATCGGTAAATAGCTTGCTGAGTTTCTTCCTGCCGCCCTTATCATTAATAACGATAGAATCTCCTGTTTCGGGCTTTCTGACGCGTAAGATGCCTCTTATTTTATCATAATCAACTATTTCCGTATACTTATTTTTAGTGAAATGCGTTTCTCCCCGGAGTTCAAATATCTCCTGCTTAAAACTGCCTTCCATTCCGGTAAGCTCGTCGCTGCCTCTCACCTCAAGGATCAGTATATCACCTGTCCTTCTGGCTGTAATATCATATGGGAGATGCACACTTCTTCCGCTGCTTCCTCTTGTGATATCCAGCACCATATCTATATGCTTTCTCGTTATATCCTTTCTCTTGCCTGCCAGACGTTCCATGGCAGCCAGAACAGCTTCGCTCTGCTCTGCGTCAGAGAGAAGTTCAAATGGAATGATCGGAACGGATATTCCCGTCACTTTATCATCCTGAACAGTGGAGGTTGTAAATGAATCCAGATATTCAGCAGCCTTCTTTTCTATCCCTGCATAAACATCTGCTGTGTCTCTCGCAGCACTGTATATATGGTCAACCGCTCCCTGATTGATATCCTTAAGCGCCGGTATGATCACGTGTCTTATTCTGTTTCTTGTATAATCATCCTCGAGATTTGTTGAGTCTGTAACCCAGTTCTCCCCAAATTCCTCAAGGTAGCTTTCTATCTCATCTCTTCCGGCAAACAGAAGAGGTCTGATAATATTCTCTCTTACAGGTCTTATACCTGCAAGTCCCTTAAGAGATGTGCCGCGGGCCATATTAAAGATTACAGTCTCCACCATATCATCTTTATTATGTGCAACAGCGATCCTTACTCTTCTTCCGGTTGACTTCTCAAATTTTGCAGCAACCTCTGCAAAAGCATCATATCTTTCCTTACGTCCCGCTTCTTCACAGGACATTCCAGTTTCTTCAGCAATACGAGGGATATCTATATGAAATGCGCTCACCTCGACTCCCAGCTTCTCTCCGAGCTTCTTTACAAACTCCTCATCTCTGTCAGCCTCAGCACCTCTTATCATATGATTTACATGAACCGCATGTATATCATATCCTATTACATCCTTCAGACTGCTTAATACATGAAGAAGACATACTGAATCTGCTCCGCCCGATATACCTGCAACTACGATGTCGCCTTCCTTCAGCATTCCTTCTTCTCTGATAAAACTTTCAATATCTCTGATATTCACTGAACCATCCCCACTGTTAAAATAATCTTCCCTAAATAACCCAAACGGGTAGAAGACAGAATCTTCTACCCGTTCTAATTATCTTTTTCTTTTGGTTTTATAACTATCTCGTCAGGATATACAAGCCCGAGTTTCTTCTTTGCTTCGTCCTCAATATACTTCTTTGTCTGCATATACATTTCCTTCTCCTTAAGCTGTTCAGCCCGGAGATTTGCTTCAGTAAGCTGATTCTCAAGTGCTGTCTCAGTAACCCTGAGTTCCCTTGATCTCTTGCTTAACTCTATGCTTCGGAATGTGCATGCTACTACAACCATGAACATTATCATCATCGCTAGGAAAAGCATAAATCTGGATTGTTGAATTTTCCTGACCCTTCTTCTACTCATTGCACCCCGTCCCGTTTACATAATGATACCTTTTAATTTTATAGCATCAGATGAAAGAATGCAAGAGTTTTTATACAAGGCTCTCATACATATCAGCTGCATCATCCTTTTTTACAGTTTCTGCAACTCTTGTAACCTTCACCTTATCGGTTCTGTTACCAAAGGTTATCTCAATCTCGTCCCCAACCTTTACATCATATGATGCTCTGGCAACTTTACCGTTTACCATTACTCGTCCCGCATCGCAGGCATCGTTAGCAACAGTTCTTCTCTTTATCAGACGAGATACCTTTAAATACTTATCAAGCCTCATATCTATATCCTCTTAGTTAAGAGCATCCTTAAGAGCCTTACCAGCCTTGAACTTTGGAGCGTAAGAAGCAGGGATGTTGATTGTCTCCTTAGTAGCAGGATTAAGTCCTGTTCTAGCTGCTCTCTGTGTCTTCTCAAATGTTCCGAATCCGACAAGTGATACCTTATCGTCATTCTTCATTGCCTCTGTTACTGTCTCTACGAAAGCCTTAAGTGCCTTCTCTGAATCTGCCTTTGAAAGTCCTGCCTTCTCAGCGATAGCTGAAACAAGTTCTGTCTTGTTCATTGTAAAATCCTCCTGATGTGTGTTTTGGAATACGTTTTCATACGAAAGCGCACCTCACATTTATAGACTTTTTAGGCAATTTTGTCAAGTCCAAGTGAGTATTTAGGCCTTCATTTATAGATAATCAACAGTAAATTCAGCTTCAAAACTCTCGCCGGCAGCGAGTACATTATCATATTCTCTGTCTGCGATCGTACCACTGAAATCTGTCTTGTCAGCTCTTCCATACCACGGCTCGATACATACGAATGGCGCATTCTTACCGGCCGGTGACCATATTCCGAAGAGTGGAGCATCAAAGGTTACTGATACATAAACCATCTTGTTAGGTTTACATAATTCAACTCTCTTCACGCCCTGGCCTTCAAATATCAGCGCATCGTTATCAAACATATGCTCATCGATTTTTATAACGCCATCTTCTGTAACCAGCTCTCCGCCATCCTCAGATACCAGTCCGTCCTTAAGCAGCTTATACTTAAGCGGCTTATCTGTATCAAACGCGATGAAGTATTCTGACTGCTGAGTCTTCTTGTCTACAGGACACATGAAAGCAGGATGTCCTCCTATCTGGAAATGCATGGCTCTCTCGTCTTTATTGATAACCTTCCAGCAGGTTGTAAGCTTGTATCCTTCCAGCTTGTATGATACTTCCAGAGAGAAATCGTAAGGATATAACTCCTTAGTGAACTCATTTGCATCAAGTCTGAAGAGAATAGACTTATTGTTCTGCTTTACGAACTTGAAGTCCATATCTCTGGCAAAGCCGTGCTGGGACATAGTATATTCCTTGCCCTCGGCTGTGTACTTCTTATCCTTCAGGCTTCCAACGATAGGGAAAAGCACCGGAGCTGTTCTGTTCCAGTAAGCACTGTCCGCATTCCACATGTATTCAGTACCCTTCTCTTTGCTGAGAACTCTTGAAACCTCGGCTCCTTTCTGATTGATAGTTACCTTGAGATTCATATTCTCCAGATAAAACTGCTCCATGATTATTCTTCCTCCAGATCCTTAAAATGAAATTCTGATTTACCGCTTGCGTAATCCCCAACTATCTGTCCGCTTCCGAACAGCTTATACTTGTAAGTAACAAGTCCCTCAAGACCTACAGGGCCTCTTGCATGCAGCTTGCTGGTGCTGATACCTACTTCTGCACCAAACCCATATCTGAAGCCATCTGCGAATCTTGTAGAGCAGTTCTGATATACACCGGCGGAGTCAACCAGCTGCATGAATCTGTCAGCTATATCATCGTCCTCTGTCAATATGCTGTCTGTATGATGTGAACCGAATCTGTTGATATGACCGATTGCTTCATCCACATCTTCAACCAGCTTTGCTGATACTTTAAGTGCAAGATATTCCTTGAAATCACTCTCGGTTATCTCTTCATACTGAAGTCCTGTCTCTGCCTTATTTCTCAGGCATCCGAGCTCATCAAGAAGCTCTGTGACTTCCTTTGTACCCTTTAATTCTATTCCTGATTCAGCAAGTGCTGCTGCAAGTTTTGGAACAAATTCTCTCGCTATACTTCTGTTTATAAGCAGAGTCTCAACTGCATTGCAGGCAGCCGTATACTGGGTCTTTGCATCAAGGATAATAGGAATAGCCTTTTCCTGATCTGCTGCTGCATCCACATAGATATGGCATATACCATCAGCATGACCCATTACCGGAATCTTTGTATTATTCATGATGTACTGAACGAAGCTGTTTGAGCCTCTCGGAATGATAAGATCTACCAGACCATAGCAGTCAAGCAGTTCATCTATCTCACTATGAGTTTCCGCAAGAAGAAGGCATCCCTTAGGGAATCCTGCACTGATAACTGCATCATTGATGATTTCAAAAAGGATCCTGTTAGTATTGGCAGTTTCCTTTCCACCCTTAAGGATTGCACAGTTACCACTCTTTATGCAGAGTGATGATATCTGAACCATGGCATCCGGACGGGCTTCGAAGATAACTCCGATAACACCGATAGGACAGGTAACTCTGTTAAGAATAAGACCTTCGTCCAGCTGTCTTGCCAGAGTCTTTCTGCCAAGCGGATCCGGCAGTTCTATAAGCTGATTGATACCTTTGATAACATCTCTCAGCTTATCCTCGTTGAACTTAAGTCTCTTAACTACTGCATCAGCAACATTGTTCTCCTTTGCTGCAGCAAGATCCTTCTCGTTCTCTGCAAATATCTCATTCTTCTTTGCTTCGATAGCTTCTGCAACGCTCTTCAGCGCAGCATTTCTCTTTCCAACACTCATAGCCGCAACATACGGCGACACGAGCTTCATGTTCCTTACATCTTCTTTAATGCTCATTTCTCTAGTTCTCCGGTTTTCTATTTTCAGGTGGTGGGCCGCCAGGACCCACCATCTTAACTACTATTGGTGATATGATGATCGCCAGAATATAACTAACAATAATTGCAATAGGAAGGTTTTCCAAGCAACTGCCCAACCATACTTTTACAAATGGAGGCTGCTTAGCCAGTATCTCCATAGGCATATGCCTGCGTGCCTGAAATATACCCAGAGCACTCATTATAGTACCGAGCAGACATGAATTAATTACAGTAAAAGGAAAGCCGTTGATAAGATTAAATCTTATCGATCCAGGCCTTGCATTGCACGCTTCCGCAAGCCTTCTACCTAGCTTTGCGATAGGTATAATAAGTGCAACTACTACTCCAACTGCAACAGATTCAACAATACTCAATATATAATTCACAGTCGCCGGAGGCATCATCTTCGCCTGTTCAGGTGTCCAGTTTCTTCTGGACAGAAATGTAAACAGAGCGCCCATTGCCACCGAGATTATCACAGCCATGATAACTCCGATAAGCCTTTCCTTATTCTTCATATTGTTCTCCTGCATTTTAATAGTTTTCTTCACGAACCTCGAAGAAACTCTGTGGATGATTACATACCGGACAAACGTCAGGAGCCTTTGTTCCGACTACGATATGTCCACAGTTACGGCACTCCCATACCTTAACTTCACTCTTCTCAAATACAGCAGCTGTCTCAACATTCTTAAGAAGGGCTCTATAGCGCTCCTCATGATGCTTCTCGATCTCACCTACTGCACGGAACTTAGCAGCAAGCTCAGGGAATCCCTCAGCCTCAGCTGTCTTAGCAAAATCCTCATACATATCTGTCCACTCATAGTTCTCACCATCAGCTGCAGCACCGAGGTTTTCAGCTGTTGAACCGATTCCTGCAAGCTCCTTAAACCAGAGCTTTGCATGCTCCTTCTCATTATCAGCAGTCTGAAGGAATATAGCAGCTATCTGCTCAAAACCTTCCTTCTTTGCTACTGAGGCAAAATATGTATACTTATTTCTAGCCTGTGACTCACCTGCGAATGCAGCCTGAAGATTCTTCTCAGTCTGTGTTCCCGCATATGGATTAGCCTTAGCTTCCTCTTCTACTAACTCAAAGCAGTCAGTCTGCTTACACTTTGGACAAACTTCAGGAGTTGTCTCTGATTCAATAATCTCCCCACAAATCTTACATCTGTACTTAGCCATTTTGTTGCCCTCCTCTTTTTTTGTAAATAACTTATTTGTTCACATTCCAGTGTCTATCCATAAGACACTAAAATGCTCCGCGGAATTAGCGTCGGAGCACTATAGAATTAATTATACTTAATAATGTAACTTGAATCAATCCCTTTGTTGGTGTACTATATTAAAACAGTAAAATTTTATGCAGGGACAAGTAATGAAAGAATATTTACGCGGACTGCGGGCTGGTATACCGATTGCTCTCGGATATCTCTCGGTGTCCTTTACATTTGGAATAATCGCCGTAAAAAACGGATTCACATGGTGGGAAGCCCTCGTCATATCCATGACCTGCGTCACATCAGCCGGCCAGTTTTCCGGCATCAAGACCATGATGATACCAGGGCAGTATCTCGATATGATCATATCTCAGCTCACCATAAATGTAAGATACAGTTTTATGTCCATTTCCTTATCCCAGAAGGTCAATGAACGTTTCAAGGGAGTATGGCGCTGGATCTTCGGTTTCATGATGACAGATGAGATTTTTGCGGTTGCGGTATCTGAAGCGTCCGTATCCAGAAGCTTCATGGCAGGCCTTGCCAGCCTTCCTTATATCGGCTGGTCACTGGGAACACTCCTTGGAGCCATCCTTGGAAATGTACTCCCGGCCTCTGTTATGAGTGCCCTCGGACTTGCCATCTACGGAATGTTCGTAGCAATTGTCGTACCGGAAATGAAGAAAGTCCGTCCGGTCATAATAATTGTTGTAATTGCTGCTGCAATAAGCACATGCTTTAAGTACGTTCCTGTAATAAAAGAAGTATCTCCCGGTCTTGCCATCAGCATCTCTGCTATAGCTGCAGCAATAGCCGGAGCAGTTCTGTTCCCTGTAAAGGATGAGGAGCCTGCAGAAGAATCAGCTTCTGCTGCTTCAGAGGGAGGTGTCCAGTGAGTATACGCACCTACTTCATTTATCTATTAATTATGGCAGGAACTACTTATCTCATAAGAGCACTGCCTTTCGCAGCTGTAAAAAAGAAAATCGAGAACAGGTTCATACGTTCGTTCCTGTATTACATACCATTCGCAGTACTTACGGCCATGACCATACCGGATATCTTTACCGCTACCGCCAGTGTCATATCAGCATCTGTCGGTCTGCTTGTCGCAATAATACTTGCGCTCCGCGGAAAGAGCCTTACGACTGTTGCGGTCGCTGCCTGCTGCGCCGTCTATATAGCAGAACTTTTCCTATAGAAACACTTTTTGCCCCTGAGACATGATGACGTGTCCCAACCGCCCACCGGGCTCTGGTACACGCACATGTCCTCAGGGGCATTTACATTTCTAAAACAGTCTCCGCTATATAAGCCGGACTTGTTATTATATAAAAAACCAGCCCGAGCAGGCTGGTATAAACAATATAATAGTCCCTGAGGGCATGTGCGTGCTTCAGAGCCCTTTTATGGGCGGGTGAAGCGCGTCATCATGACTCAGGGACCTTTAATATCTAAATCATGCCTCTCGGGCGTACGTTATCACTTCTTTTCTTCTATTGTGATTCCATCGTCTTCCGGCTTTATAACATCCTTACGCTTCTTTATCTCCGTAATCTTCTCCTTGATAGGTTGCACAACCTTTTTCTTCACAGAGAAGTTCTCTCTATAATCCGCAAACATCGACCTCAGTGAATTCGCTGTAAATCTTGTAAAGATAAATGCAAGGCTTCTGTCCTTTGCCTCATCTCTGAGATCCTGAACCTTGCTCTTTAAGGCTCTGTAACGGACAATCACATGATACTCTTCTGCCAGCTTTCTGATCCTCATAACTATGTTGAAGGAGTATATTACGTCCAGTATAAAGATTCCATAGAACAGTCCGACAAAGAAACTGAAGGCCAGATTGTTAGACAGCCACAGAAGGATTGCCTCTACTCTCGGATGCATAATGAGATAGTAGAAAGCAGCCAGTGCATACCATAAAAGGGAGAATAACGGACATATAACGCCCTTGATATTTCCCCAGTATGGAGAATAATCCCATAACTGCAGGTGCATATGCACTATGAATATCATTCCCGTAACGAACTCTATAAATGTCATGGTACATGCCATTATAAAGAATACCAGCAGCTTATTGATAATCGGATGTGTTGATTCCAGTGCTGGAATCCTTATATGTGCCAAAGCAAACAGGAGTATGAGTCCTGATCCGTAGATCGGAAGGCACGGGCCTACCAGAAATCCCGGGTTTGAAAATTTCTTCTTAAGTCTTTCTACCGGATCAAGATATCTTCTAAAGAAGAGCTCTATAAACCAGCCAAATACGCTTCCTCCGGCGAAAAGCGTAAGGACAACCAATATGTAATTCATGTCAGTTCAACCTACCTACTTACCTTTTCGACTTCTTCCTTAAGAGCAGCAACTATACTCTCTACTCTCTCATTCGTCATATGGGTAAAACTTCTGAGCGTTCTGATCGGCAGATACTGAAGCATTGCATATGTCATTGGATCCATATCTGTTACTTCCAGACCATCGCTTCCTGA
>JAEEGL011510882.1_pt1 | contig 11085 bp, 23 predicted proteins | sample 9134231 | NCBI WGS metagenome assembly JAEEGL01 (sample SAMN16246548, study PRJNA631951) | gut metagenome | biome: gut microbiome; feature: rumen; material: fiber-attached | host: Bos | place: Iran: Karaj | collected 2018-10
AGAGAGGTTAAGAAAAATATGTACGAAATTCTATTTTATGACGGTCATACAGAAAAAGTTGATCAAGAAACCGCAGAGCAAATTGCTTATGACGCTGATGGATGTGAAAGAACTGATATTAGTCAAATTCATTTTATCAAAAAAGATGGAAAATTAGGAAGAACAATTTGGACCGATGAAGAAGGATTCATTGGAAGATTCTAGGAGGAAATACTATGAAAAAGTTTATTATTTTATCAGGTTCTGTTGATGGACCAACATGTGAGGATGACGGTTTCTTAAATTGTGCTAGTTTTGATTTAGTTGGCACAAGAGCATGTGATTCATTAGAAGAAGCGATTGAAGTCATGAACCAAACTATTGAACAAGATTTAGAAGATTATAAACAATGTTGGCCAGAAGAAGATGGTTATACCTTAGAAGTTGGTTCAATGAATAGCGACAAATTAAAATATATTGATGTTTATTCCAATGGTGAAGTCATCAATGAAACAATCTACAAAATCAGGGAGATTGAGTGCTAATGGAAAGTTCAAATTTATACCAAGGCGAATTAAACAAAAGAGCCAATGAAGTGTTTGACTTAAAAATCGGTGACTATATCTATGATGTAGTTATGGAAGATGACGGTAGTGTTGTTATTCCGATGTGTGAATTAGGTGAAGACGGTGATTACGTTGACTTTAAGTATCTACCAGATATGAGTGAACGTCCACAAGCACTTGATTACTTGTTAGGTAAACGAGACGATTTCAACGATTAAAAAGTTTAAAAAAGGGGTTTACAAAACCCTTTTTTTGTGTTATAATATATGTAGAATAAGAGAGGACACTATTATGGGTTTTAGAAAAATTAGAACAATTCAAGTTAGCGAAAGAGTATTCGATATTGTTTGTGAAGATTTAGATCTTGAAGCAAGCGAATATGATGTTAAAATTTCTGGATACTTAGAATGCTTTAACAACTGTAGAGAACAAGGTTATGTATTACATGTTTCAACTAATGATTGGAACAATGAAAACAGAACTAAAGAAGACTTATGTATTTGGGTTCATGAACATAGAAACGGCGATAGCATTGTTGTTCGCTGGCAAACTGAATATCCACACAATGGAATGTTTAGCGAAGAAACATATAATAACAGAACAAAATGTTTTAACTATAATGAATTACAACAAGCCGCTGACTTTATTATCGGTTTAGTAAAAGGGCACTTTGTTGAAGAATTTAGAAGAAAATAGTTTACAAATAAATAAATTCGTGTTATAATATTATTAGAAAGAAGGAAAGATTATGGGACAATATTATTATCCAACGTTATTTAAACAAAAAGGCAAGAGACTATACAGTTCTCAATTTTATGCGCACGAATTTGGCGCAACTCAATTAGACAATGGCTATGTTATTCATGAGGGTTTGAAACTGACTGAACATAGTTATGTGGGAAATAGTTTTGTTGAAACTGTTATGACTCAATTGTTCAATAATCCACAACGAGTTTATTGGTGTGGAGACTATTTCGAAAAAGAAGATTTTGAAGACTCACGTGATTTTATTAGAATGAAACGCACATGGAAAAGCTTCCGTGAAGATGGAAAAGGCAGAAAGTATACTCACCCTAAAGAAGTTAATGAATTTTCAGCTGATAAGCTTATTATCAACCATACCAAACATTGCTTTATTAATATGAAGAAATGGTGTAGAGACCATGAAGATGCAGAGTATCAACTTCACCCACTTTGCTTGCTTACAGCAGTTGGCAATGGTCGTGGTGGCGGAGACTACTATGGTGTCAATGAAGAAGATGTTGGTATTTGGGCTGGAGATTTAATTGAGATTAAAGATTCATTACCGGAAAACTTACAAGATTATACTGATTGCACTGATGACGTTTGGTTTGAAGAAGATTATTAAAAAATTTAAGAAAAGCGTTTACAAAAAACGCTTTTTATGTTATAATAATAGTAGAGAGTTGAGGTAAATACTATGACAGCAAAAGAAATTCAAGCGGCAAAAGACTTGCTATATATGAGATACTATGGCGACGAGTGTAGAGTGCCACAAAACTTAAAGCGACCTTGGATTAAAGAAGACGAGGTTTTTGAAGAAGAACTCTCTTGCAGAGAAATGATTAACTCAATGTTAATCTATGGCGACAGTATTGAAAAAGATAGTTATGGTTATAATAAATACTTAAAGCCATATACTGAAAAAGGAACTTGGCATGATGGTTTATTAACTGAACAAAGAGTTAATGAACTTATTGCCGAACAAAAAGCAGATTTTGCTAAAGCTAAAGTTAGATACGGCGTTTACACAGATGGTGAAGGTTGCACTTATAACAGTTGTGTGTGGGCCGACGAACAATAAAGAGAAAGGAGAAATTAGTTATGCCTAATGGTTATAGAAAAAGTCCAGTAAAACCTTTCTGGCTTGGAGAAATTACTGGTGATCCAAGAAATTCATTTGAAACTAATAGCACATTTACAAGAGGAACAAAAGATAGCAAATATATTAAGATCTTAGCACTCTGTCTAACTTATGCTCCAGCAAGTTTAATGTATCCTAACACAAAGAATCCATTAATGCATCAAGTAAGAGATATGTGCAGACATGGTTTACTAGAACGTTATCAAAGAGCTGGCAGTAGAAAGTATTACTACAAAACTACAAAAGCTGGTCAAGACTTATTGTTTAAAACTATTCGAAAATAAATTAAAAAAACTGTTTACAAAAACAGTTTTTTGTGTTATAATATAATTAAGAGAGGTAAAGAATTATGTTTTATAAAAAAGGTATTGATATTACAAATGCAAAATCTATGTTCAATTTTATCAATGAACATTATACTTACTACACTTTAAGTAGTTGGAATGGTTTATCATCTATTGCTAACAACGTTAAAGTTTACAACTTAAAGTTAGAAGGCGATTGGGGAACCGCTTTATCTTATTTATTTGATGAGAATGATATTGGCGATTTACAATTCGAAATTAACATGATGATTAAAGATTGGGAACATGATCATCAAGGATATTTAATTGGATTTAACGGCAGATCTGGCGGATATTTAGTTATGTATAACAAAGATAATAATAGAAGTATCGTACCTGATTGCTTATTAGGATATGATACTTACGAAGAATGGAAACAAAGTATCAAAGAAAGTTGGTATCATGAATGTGTTAAAGATTATTTACCAACTTTAAGAGAAACTGCGAAGTTAATTCAAGATTTTGATAAACTTTGTGATGAAATTAGAGATATTGTTAATATCTATTCATTAAGGGACTTTGAAGAGGATAAAAAACTTTTTGAAGAAGAATATGGTATGGAGGAGGCTGAATAATATGGCAGAAGAAGAATTTGAAGTGTTTGAAGAAGACTTTGAAGCAAAACCGGCAGTATATCAAGTATGGATGCTTGGCTATAATGAAAATGAGCTGATCACAGATTATGAAATTTTAGTCAATGAATCTAAAGATGCTGAATATGCAGTCGAGTATGCAAAGAAATTTGTAGAAGAAGAAAGATATAACGATTCTAAACCGTTTCCACCAGAAGTTGCTTATCTTGAAATACTTGTAGAAACTATTGCTGATGTAGAAGGCTTTGAAACTAATGTCGGAACTTTATTCACGACAACAGTGAAAATAAAATAATTTCAAAAAAACTGTTTACAAAAAATAATTTTTGTGCTATAATAAAATCGTAGAGGAGATATTTATGAAGAAAACAAAATTTTTAGGAAAAACATTTGACAACAATTGGACTTGCGTTCACGTTGGAGTTGCTAGCGTAACACGTGCATTTTATAAGGGCACAAAACGTAGAACTATTACTGCCGGTCACAGAAATTATTATTACTTATTTGTAAGAGAAACTTCTGACGGCAAATTCGATAAGATGATTAGATTAAGTGGCAGTCAAGCAACTAAGATTTACAATGGTTCTAGAACTGTAGAATCTTATGCAGACATTAAAGAAAATTTGGTCAATCCAGATATTCTGAATAAAGTTGGTTATTACTTTATTTAATTCTATAATCAATAATTTTAAAATTTAACGAAAGGAGAAACTTATGGCAAGTCAAACTTTTAACAACTTCAAGAGTTATGCTAATCGTTTAGAGTCTGAATTAGGCATTAAGTATGATGCTAAGCCTTACAAAGAAACGATCCGTAAGATGTTAGACGGATACTGTAAAGCGATGGACGAAGGCGACGAAGATAAAAAGAGTTTATACATTAGTGGTTTGATACTACGCTTTTGGGATAAAGTAAAGAAGTTAGCAGATTCTTGTCCTAATATCGGAATGCATGGCGAGGAATTCGTGGCATGGGTTTACGATGCTATTATGCTTGCCTGTGAATATCGTAAATGGCAAACTGATGAAAGTGTAAATGCACAACAATGTATCAATCAATGTATTGAAACTATTAGAGTTCGTCGTTATTACGAATTTAATTTAGACAAACACAAAGCAAATTATAACACAGTCAGTTTATCTACACCGGTTGGTGATGAAGGGGATAACGGCATTCAACGTACACTTGAAGATACAATGTATGATGAAGACGCAGAAACTGAAGCAAAAATGGCTGACGGAACTACAATGGTTCGCAATTTAATTCAATCTTTTATTAACAAAAACAGATTGGTTGAAGCGATCATGTTAGATATTATTGCTTTTGGTGATACACAAAAAGTTACAAAGCACATTAAGAAAGGATATGACGAGAACGGTGATGAGTATAAGTATACTTCTTATACACACGAGTTCTGGAAATTCAAAGTCGTCCAAATTATTGCAAATATGACTGATGAATATCAACAATACTTTTTAGAAAACTATATTGTTAATAATCTTGCATTAGAAGCGGCTTTAAATGTGCTTAAAAAGGCCAATAATCAAAAGATTTATAGAGAATTAGCAAAATCTTTAGAATATGCGAAAATAGCCTTAAAAGGTTCGTTTTGAGCAGACAATTTAAATTAAATTTAAAAGCCTTCTGGAAACAGGAGGTTTTCATATTGTATAATAAATTAGGAGAAAACTATGTGGTTGGATATAATTAGCGGTTATGAACGAATAGAAGTCAATACTAAAGCAATTACTATCTTTGGTCGTGATACAGCGATATATTTAGGCGAGCTGATGTGGGTTTATTCACAAGTTGTGCGTAAGAAACTAGAAGAATGCAAAGCGAATGATGGATACTTTACATTGGATAGAAACTATGTGCAGAATAGAACTGCATTAACAATAGAAGAACAGTTAAGCATCGATAAGGGCTTAAGCAAAGTAGGAATACTAGAAGTAAACGAAAACGATCCGAATTCAATTCGTATTAATGCAGAAAAGTATGCGGCGATGTTAGTAGATGATGATGTTAAGTCGATTTACGAAATTCAGAAGATTTCGAAATTAGGTCGAGATGATAAAGCTAAAGTTAAGAAAGCTAGTGTCAGACTAAATTTAATCGCAGCTTTATCCGAACCAGATGTCGATGTTCTTGAAGCGTACAAAACGTGGATCGACGCAATGTTGGAGGCAGGCAAACCAATGAGTAAACCTGCAATTCAGATTTATCAACGAAATTTGGATAATTACACAAATAGTAAACAAGTTAAACTTAAACTTTTAGAGTTAGCAACGACATTAGGATACCATGAATTTGCGTGGACACGTGACCAATATGAAAAGTATTACGCAAAAGGTGGAGCGTTTATTGGTACAACACAACGTAAAGCAGGCGGAATTGACCCGAATTCAGGTTTTTAGGAGAATTTAGTATGAATGAATTTATAACAAGAAGATCATTGGAAGAAGATGCATTAGCACAATATGTAGAAAAAGCGAAAATAGTTGATCATATTTCACATAGATTAGGTGAACTAGAAGATACTATTGAAGCATTTGACAAAAATATAGACGAAGTATTATCTATTGGATTAGACGATATGGCAAATTCATTGTGCGAAATGCGAAATCAACTAAATTTAAGTCGACTCGATTTAGAAGAACAACTTCATAAATTAGAACTTGAATTGGTTGAATTTGAAAAAGTTAGAATGCACACAAAATAATTTGCTAAATTTATAACCAGCCGCTTGATACTGGCCATATCAAGTAAGTTGTTCATATATACCTTCATCTTAGACCTATTATTATTGGGTCTTTTTTTTATTTCAACCCGAAAATAACTGATGAGTTGAGAAAAGATGCTGGATTTAGATGCTAAATTTGCACTAAAAAATGCTACAGTACAGCAAGATGCTGTCACAGTACAGTCACAGTACTGTCACAGTACTCGATGTTACTGCATTTTTCACACTAAAAACTGCAGATGACAGCTATGATCAGTGATCAAGCAGATCAAGATGCAGATAAAAATCCGCACTAAAACACCTGTACAGCATGCATGTGCGCGCGTGTAAGCACCAAAAGTCTACAGTTACGATGTTGAGGATACAGTTACTGTTACTAGTGACGTCACAAGTACTGTATAATCTGCACTAAAAATTTCAAAATCCGGATCAGATCGATGTTGAAGACCGAGTTCATCTTTTGTGTGCATATGTGCGTGTTTCTTTTTAATAATAAATAATATAAAAAAACATTTACTTTTGAGTCAAGATATGTTATAATATATGTAGAGAGTGAGGAATAACTACTTATGAAAAAAACAAAAATGTCTAAAAAAGATTTACAAGATTTATATGGTTTATTAACACAACTTAAGAATGAAAGAGTTGACGAGTATGTTGACGAAGGTTATGACGTTGATGATATGGACCCTGAAGAACTCTATGAACTTGATGATGGTGATTTGTTAATTCAAAGTGCAGATGGTGTATTAGGTGTTGTTGAAGATTTACTTGCAGAGGTAAAGTAAAATGAAAAAGAAAATCGTTATTGTTGTTGCTGACGGTAGAGTTGAAAGTGTATTTGCCGACGAAGAATTAGAAGTTGAAGTTGTTGACTTTGACGGAACTATGAATGAAGATGAAGACGTTGAGTTAGCAGACTACGTTGATGAATTACGAGAAACTAAAAAGGAGATTATTTGTTAATGAGAACAGTTTACATTGTTATTAAAGACAATTGTGTGGTCGAAGCGTTCGCAGACCATTTGACAGATGTAGTAGTGATTGACTTAAACACTACTGACAAAGAAGCATTAGGTATCGCTAAGATTAAACTTGACGAACTCAAGAATGATGAGAACGTTGCAGAATGCGAAATCTATTAAAAAAGATTAAGTAAATGGTGAAAAACTATTTACTTTTTTCTTATTTTGTGATATAATAATTATAGAATAAAGAGAGGAAATAAAATTATGTCAAAACAAAGACCTTATAGCGAATACAATGCTGAACCAGTATTAGAAAGATTAGAAAGAATGATCGAACGTGGTTGTTCCAGAAACATTAGAGATATTTATGACGATTTAAGTATCTTTGACTGGTGGCCAGAAAGATTAACTACCACTCATATGAAACAAATGAGAACCTTCTTAAAAGAAGCAATCAAATTAGGTTATACTGGTTATGTTTGTTTCAAAGTCGGAGCAAGTGGTTGTGCCAACGGTATGTGGGCTTGTAAAGAACCAACCACAACTGGTTATAGTCCTGATGGCGAAACACTCTATAGAAGTTTTACTCCAGATTATACTTATTATGCCGTTCAAGATAAGAATGGTAAGTGGTTGCCAGAAGGCGACACAAGAGGAACTTATGACTCTTGTAAAACCATTAAACAACTTGAGGCATTAGTCGCAAGTTTATAAAAAAATGAAAAAAAGGCATTTACAAAAATGTCTTTTTATGTTATAATAATAATGTAAGGTGGTAAAGAACGATGAAACAAATTTCTAAAAAAACAATTAACAAATTCGGTGAACATTATTTATTAGGTATTAACAAAGAAGGCAAACAGATTTGGTTAGAAAAAGAATCCTGGGATTGTGGTTGGTATTGGGGAGCAGGATACTTGCATGAATATACCAATGACAAATGTCCAGAATTAAGTAGAGACTTACAAATGCACACACACTTTGATTCCTTATTCTTAAATAATAAAAATAAAAGTGCATACGATTTATTAGAAGAATACTTCGATGCTATGACAATTAGTAAGAATCAAATGTATGAACTTGTCGACTTGATGATGACAATGTACAGTTTAAAAGAATGTGCAGAGTTATTCCATCATGGTTGTAGTTATCAAACTGAAAAAGCAAAGATTGATGACTTAAAAGATCCAACTATTGAAAACAAAATCAATCAAGAACTCTTGCCACAAGTATTTGATAGAATCAGAAAACTTTTGACAGAATAATTAAAAAACCGTTTACAAAAACGGTTTTTTATGTTATAATTATATTGTGAGGTAAAAAATTATGTCAGATTATTGTAGAACAAAAGCAATTATGTATCCGCTTGGTGATAGTAAAGCAGCAGATGCTTTGTGTCAATCACTTGGAGCTAAAGATTGTTGGGACTTAGAACAACTTAAGCCAGAACTTTTTGAAAGACGTAAAGGTGAACCATACTTTGAAATTGAAGTAATGGAAAGTAATTGGGTTGGAAATTATTATTTATCTTATGTTTTACATTATGACTATGGTGTAAACTGTGGCGAGTTTGGTAGAAACAGATTCTTAAGTCCAACTGAACAAGAAAAGTACAAAGCTATTTTTGAACAAATCTTGCCAGAAGTCGATGTAAGTAAATTAAAATATGTTGACTACTGTTATTACAATGCTTGTGAGAGTCCAGACTTCTATAATTCATGTGATGACTTTAATGTCGAACTTTAATTAAAAAAGTATTTACAAATCTAAATAAATATGTTATAATATATATAGAGGATGGAAAGATGAAATACAATGTTGATATTAAATACTGTGGAAACACCCTGTTTTCAGTAGAGGTTGAGGCAAATAACGAGGTCGAAGCAATGTGCTTCGCTTATGACCAATTAGAATTAAATACTTATGCGGAGGCGAATAGAATTCATGAAAGCAAAGAACTATAATCAAGTATTAAGAGCAAGAGGTTACAAAGCCAGAGAACTTATTGACTATGCTGGAACCTGTGTTTATGTGAAAGAACATATCTATAATAAAATAGTTTGCACCATAACAAAAGACACTCACGGCAAAGGTCAAACAATGACATTCAACATCTACAATACTCTAAGAACTCCTAAAGATATGACAGAGTTCAAAGAAGCAGAGTTTGATAGAAGTTATCTTGTCAAAGAAGCAAATAAGATTCATGAAGTGTTCGAAGCACTTAAACAAATGAAAGCACCAAAGCATTTATATTGCTTCTAGTGAAAATAGATCGGTTTCAACCGGTTTATTTTTTTATAAAAATTATTTACATTAAAATAAAAATATGATATAATATAATTAAGAGGAAAAGAAAATATGTTAGAAATTATTAAATATCCAAATGAACTATTACGACAAAAATCGGAACAAGTTAAATTACCGTTAAGTAAAGAAGATAAAGATTTATTAGATGAACTTTATTCTTATGTTAAAGTTAATACTGACACCGCCGCTGGAATAAGTGCCATTCAAGTTGGTGCTGCTAAAAGAATGTGTGCTATTAGAACTGTTATTGGTGATAAACTCTATAACTATAAATTAGTTAACCCTAAAATTGTAAGCCACTCATCAAAGAAGTATTATTTAGAAGAAGGTTGTTTATCGGTTGATGAAGATCATCATGAATTAGTAGGTAGGTATGACATGGTTATGGTTACGGCTTATGATGCTATACAAAACAAAAACATTACTATTCATACAAGTGGTTGGCTTGCTAGAGTATTACAACATGAAATCGACCACATGGACGGAATACTTTATATTGACAAACTTGAAAAAAGATAATAAAAAGTATTTACAAAACTCGCAAAATATGTTATAATAATAATGTGAGGAAAATAAAATGAAATATAAAATCTTACAACTTAAAGACATTCATAATTGCGATTATTCATTTGAAGGTTGGGATTGGGCTAAAAATAAATTCAATCTTAATGATTATAAAGTCGTATATGAAGGTAGAATTGATGGAAAATCAAACTATGATTGTTTAGAAAACTTGTTTGAAATCTTCAATATTCGACGTCCAGAAGATTTTCATGGACACTCATTATCCGTTTCTGACATTGTGGTATTAGATGATGGATATTGGTATTGTGATAGTTGGGGTTGGACTGATATAACTGACGAGGTAAAATAAAATGATTCTAAATACAAAACAACTTATTGAAGCCTTAAGTGGCAAAAACAAATCATTTATTTCTAGAGTTGCTAAAACTCAAGAAGAAAAGTATGGCAACGTTGATATCTTCGATTGTATGATTCGAAATGAAGACGATATTGAAATATCATTCGGAGACTACTACATTCGTTTCTTCTTTAGGAACGGCAAAATCTACGATACAATTGGTAATGGACAAGGTGGTAAATACCATGAACAATTACAAAGTTGTGTTGAAGAGATTAGAGATAAATACATAAATGGCATATTAGGTTATTAACATATTTACTCCTTCCTTACAAAAGGCTGACTGCTAAAAACAGTTGGCCTTTTACTTTATTGAAAATAGATCGATTTAACATGATCGGATTTTGAGTTTTTAGTGTGGATTAAGCTACAGCTATAGCTTGATCATAAAGCACATCGAGTGCACTGATCAAGTTAGCACACTGACTTGTCTGAGATCAGTACAGTTTCAGCATACTGCATATCCAGTGCACTTTATTAAAAAATATATTTACATTTGCACACTAGTATGATATAATATAAATAGAGGATAAAAGAAATATGAAAGTTTATATTGCCGCATCATTTGCATATAATGATAGAACCAAAACAGAACATCGTAAGTTAGACATTGAACGTATTGTGGATAAGATTAGAACTAGATTAAATGCCGACTTCTACTTACCACATCAACTTAAAATTCCAAATGCATGGGATATGAGTTTAGATGAATGGGCACATAAAGTATTCGAACATGACATCTGTGCTTTGGATTCTGCTGACTTGATTATTTTC
>JAEEGL011730678.1_pt1 | contig 11085 bp, 8 predicted proteins | sample 9134231 | NCBI WGS metagenome assembly JAEEGL01 (sample SAMN16246548, study PRJNA631951) | gut metagenome | biome: gut microbiome; feature: rumen; material: fiber-attached | host: Bos | place: Iran: Karaj | collected 2018-10
TGCCGCAGCTGTCCACACAAGAACAGCTACCACGCCTAATATCTGTACAAAAAAGAAACTAAAATATCCTGTATATAAAAAGCCTGACTCTGTTGAAAAAACTCCTGTCAATATGGTTCCAACAGCACCGGCTATACCATGTGCACTGATAGCTCCCACAGGATCATCAATTTTGAGCTTATTATCCACAAACTCAATTGAAAAAATAACGATAAAACCAACTACTATACCGGTTATGCAGGCTCCAAGAGGTGACATAGTGTCGCACCCTGAAGTAATTGCCACAAGTCCTGCTAGTGCTCCGTTAAAAGTCATTGATATATCAGGTTTGCTGTATCTTTTCCAGGAAATCATCATTGCTGTGCATGCAGCTGTTGCAGCGCAAACCGTTACATTAAAGATGATCCTGCTTACAGTTAAGATATTGGCATCCCCTGTGATTGACAATGTTGAACCGGCATCAAATCCATACCAGCCAAACCATAAAAGGAAAATACCAAGTACACCAAAGGACATGCTCTGTCCGGGGATAGCCTTTGATTTTCCGTCAATTGAATACTTTCCGATTCTGGCTCCCACCATCTTTGCCCCTACAAAGGCTGCTGTTCCGCCTACAAGGTGTACCGCTGTAGATCCGGCAAAGTCATGGAATCCAAGCTGATTAAGCCACCCTCCTTCATTCCAGATCCAATGAGCTGAAATGGGATATACTAAAGAGGATATAAGAACTGAATAGGCAATATATGCTCCAAATCTGGTCCTTCCTGCCATTGCACCGGACACTATTGTGGCTGCTGTACAGCAAAAGAGCATTTGAAAAACCAGATAAAGTGTAAGAGGAACTGTACCGGTTAAATACTGCCCTCTTGTGAACAAATCTATTTTTCCTATAAATCCTCCCAATGAGGAATTATGTATAAATCCAAAACCGATGAACCAGAATACTAATGAACCTACCACAAAATCAGATAGATTCTTCATCGCTATATTTCCGGCATTCTTGGCACGGGTAAATCCTGTCTCAAGCATGGTAAAACCTGCCTGCATTAGTAACATCATGGCAACAGCAACTGCCACCCATAAAGAATCTATTGCTGAATACATGGGTACCTCCTAGCCTATCCGGGCAGTTCCTATAGACTGCCCGGATAAATTCCTTTTTTTAATCACTTAACATGAACATTAGCTACCGTAAAGTTCCAGAAGAAGTTAGCTCCTTCCTCATATTCAAACTTGTCGTTGATAATATACGAATCCAATGATTCATATAATGGGGCTACAGGGCAATCCTCAACAGCTACTTCCATTGCCTGCAGCATAAGCTTTGATCTTTCTGCATCATCTGAGATCAGGTATGACTCATCAAGAAGCTTATCGAACTCTGCGCTTGAATATACTGACTTATTGGCACCACCCTGGTAATTAGAGCGACTTGCAAGACAGTTTGTAAGATAACCTGTAGGATCAAGCCAGTCTGAAATCCATCCTGTAAGAAGAGCTCCATATACTCTGTGTCCCTGCTCATCCACGGTGTAACCATATGCTATTGCAAACTGTTCTGAAGGCTGATACTCAATGATAGTACAGGTAATAGGAAGGCCTGATGCCTGTATCATTGACTGGATCATCTCCGCGCCGGTCTTAGTACTTGGGGCAGTGTAGAGTTCAAAGCTAAAGCCATCGGAATATTTGGATGCTGCAAGGCATTCCTTGGCCTTTTCGTAATTCTGGTTGTAATCAGTTGATGTTGCTCCACCCTCTTTCCATGCAGCTTCGTCGATGGCATACATTGATGTTGGAAGGAAGAATGAATCCTTTGCAGTTGCATACTCACCTCCGATAATTGAGGTGTAGGAGTTTTTATCTATGCAGTAAGCAACAGCCTTTCTGGCATTTACATCATCAAAAGGAGCTACCTCACAGTTGAATGCCATATAATAGGCAGCTGTTCCAGAATAGGTTGTAATAGACATGTTCTGTGCATTTTTATAAGTAGGAAGTGTCTCTGCCGTCAGATTTCTCGCATAGTCTATCTGTCCGGACTGGGCAGCAAGTGCTCTTGAAGTATTATCTTCAATTACTTCAAAAACTACCTTATCTACATCAAGAGATTCAGGATCATTCCAGTAATAAGGATTCTTTACAAATACAATTTCTGTTCCGGATTCCCATGAATCAAGCATGTATGGGCCTGTTCCAACACAGGTTCCTGAAAGTGTTCCGTAATTTTCACCCTCTGCTTCAACTACAGCCTTCTCAACAACAGTACATGGTGAAGTAGCAGGAACAAATGCCCATGTAGCATCAGGCTGAGTAAGGTAAACTGTAAGTGTCCAGGAATCTTCATCGATTGCAAAGTGATCAACAGAGTCAAACAGATAGCTCATGGAATAAGCATCGTTTTTTACTCTTTCCATGGAATACAGTACATCTTCCATGGTCATATCATTTCCATCACTGAACTTAACTCCCTTTCTGATGTGATATACATATTCCGTATCACTTATCTTTTCCCAGGACTCTGCCAGTGCTGGTTCAAGGTCACTGCCATTCATTGCAAAGTTAAGGAGTGTATCATAGCAATCATATCCAGCCAATGTACAGGCCGTTGTGTTGAAATCCTGAGGATCAAGTGACGGCGGCTCTGAACCGTAGCCAATTCTAAAAACGACTTCTCCATCCTGTGCACCTAAAGATCCATCATCAACAGTTACCGTCGAAACAGAAGCTGCATCTCCTGTCGAGCCCTCAGAACTACATCCCGCAACAATTGAAGATAATGCAAATGCTGCTGTAATAACCTTCAAGATATCTTTTTTCATAACCTATCTCCTCTCTTTCATTTTGATCATCCGATCAATGGATAGTGACAAGCCACGTAGTGATCCGGTCCTATCTTTTTGAGCTTTGGTGTTCTCTCGGAGCAAAGACCTTCCTTAAATCTGGAACACCTTTCTCTGAACCTGCAGCCCTCCTTTACATTAACCGCACTTGATATTTCTCCCTCAAGGAGCTTATGTTCTTTATATTCAAGCGGATGCTCCTTGGGCTTGGCATCAATAAGTGCCTGGGTGTATGGATGTGCTACGTTCTTGTACACTTCAGCCGTCGGTCCCATCTCTACAATAGTTCCAAGATAAACGACGGCTACTTTATCACAAACATGCCTTACTACTGTAAGATCATGTGAGATAAACAAAATGGTCTGACCTTTTTCTTTCTTCAGGTCAATCATCAGATTGAGTATCTGTGCCTGAACCGAAACATCAAGTGCAGATACCGGTTCGTCAGCCAAAATGAACTTTGGCTCTACCAAAAGAGCTCTGGCAATAGCAAGTCTCTGGAGCTGACCTCCTGATAGTTCCTTGGGAAGTCTGGTAAGTACATCATCTGTAAGATTTATATATTCGATAAGTTCATGTATTCTTTTTTCCGACTCCTGCTTCGGAATCTTATATACCTTTGCGATTTCTCTATAGGTCTGGCCTATGGTCATTTTGGGATTAAAGGAAGCTAATGGATTCTGGAAAACCATCTGCATATCTTTTCTATAAGCCTTAAGGTCCCTTTGTCCCAAGTCACTTATCTTTTTTCCGTCAAAATAAACTTCACCGGAATCTATATCCAAAAGCCTTATAATGCATCTTCCAATTGTTGATTTACCTGAACCGGATTCTCCGATTATTCCGAATATCTCGCCCTTCTTGATGTTAAAGCTCACAAAATCTACAGCATGAAGATATCTGGCATTGGCTCTTATGATTCTTCCTTTGTCCAATCTAAAGTACTTTTTTATATTTTTTACAACAACGAGGTTTTCTCCTGTAGCCTGCATATTAAGAGACCTCCTTTACTTTTTTATAAACCTTGAGGTAATTGTGACATGCAACCGTATGCCCCTTTGTAAGCTCAATTGTTTCAGGAAGCGACTCTGTACATTTTTTGGATGCCTGCTGACATCGCGGTGCAAAGGGACAACCTTTGAAGGTTTCATACAAAAGAGGTGGTGCACCACTTATTGTTTTCATGTATTCTCCGCTATCACTTTCCTTGGGATTACTTTCCAGTAATACCTGTGTATAGGGATGTGCAGGCTGGTCAAATATTTCAAGGACCGATCCGGTTTCGACAACCTTTCCTGCATACATGACTGATACCGAGTCACAAACTTCAGCGATTACTCCAAGATCATGAGTGATGATTATAACTGATGTTCCATACTCACTTTGAAGCTGTTTTATCAGATTAAGGATCTGGGCCTGTATCGTAACATCCAGCGCGGTAGTAGGTTCATCGGCAATAAGAAGCTTGGGCTCACAGCTAAGCGCCATGGCTATCATTACTCTCTGAAGCATTCCTCCGCTCATTTCAAAGGGATACTGCATATATCTTTTTTCTGCCGGCTGTATACCCATCTTTTCAAAAAGCTCAATTGTCTTTTCCTTAGCCTGTGCCTTGGTCATCTTCTTTTTGGCTCGAAGCTGTTCAGCGACCTGTTCTCCGGCCTTCATGATCGGATTAAGGGCTGTCATGGGATCCTGAAATATCATTGATATTTCTTCGCCTCTTAGCATTGTCATTTCCTTCTGTCCGGCGCTTATAATCTCCTTTTCACCATTCTTTGAAGCAAAAAGGACCTGCCCTGTATACTCTGTCTTTTCATTATCATGAAGCTTCATGATGGCCTTTGTAGTAACGGACTTACCGCATCCGGATTCACCTACAATTCCGTGTATTTCACCTTTTTTAACTGAAAGATTAGCCCCCTGCACTGCGTATATGATTCCCCTTACAGTCATCAGATTCACGCATAAATCCTTCATTTCAAGAATGTTCTCTTCATTTACCATTTATGCCACCTCCTTTTTAGCTCTGACTGCAAATACAGGTGATGTAGGAACTATCAGTTTCTTCCTATACTGCTTAAAGGTTGGCATTTTTCTCTGGCCCGGATCTATATAGGACTGAATCCCATCACTAAAGATGTTGATCGCGATTGAAGTAACCATGATCGCAGCTGCCGGAGCTATGAGAAGAACTGAATTAAGATAAAGAAGTGACATTCCATCTTTTAGTAAGGTACCCCAGTCAGCTCCTGGAGGCTGAACTCCGATTCCAAGGTAGGATAAGGTTGCCATTGAAGTAATAGCAGAGCCGATATCCAAAGTGAACTGTGCAATCATCGTAGTTACTACGTTTGGAAGGATGTGGACAAACATTATCCTGGCATCTGAATAACCAAGGGATCTGCAGGCCTCGATGTAAACTGCCTTTTTTTCTGTCATGATAAGAGACCTTGCAAGCTTGGCTGTCAGAGGGGTGTACACTATTCCGATGGCCAGAACTCCTGAATATGTTCCTTTTCCAAAGGCTGCTACTATTACAAAGGCCAGTAGAAGTGATGGCACTGCACATACGATGTCCCAGATTCTCATAACGATTGCATCAAGCCTTCCTCCGTAGTAGCCACACAACATTCCGATTGGAACACCAACTACTACTTCGAATGCAACTATCAGAAATGCATTCAGGATAGAGGTCTGAGCTCCGCACAAAAGCCTTGAAAAAAGATCTCTTCCCAGCCTGTCTGTTCCAAGAATATGTCCCGGTGAAAAAGCCTTTGCCAAAGAAGCTGTGTAATCATTTTCCTCAGGCTGATATGGAGCAAGCTGTCCTGCAAATAATGCACTTAAGAATATAATCAGAAGAATGATCCCACTTACAATAACAGGGATGGTAAAAAATGTTCCGTTGTTTGCTTTTACTCTTTTCTTTTCCATATGCTACCTCCTTTATGTAAGTGATACTCTTGGATCAACGATCACATATAAAACATCCACCAACAAACTCACCAGTAGATAAATAAGAAGCATTAACATTACCAGAATCTGCACTACCGGATAGTTATTGGTCTGAACTCCCGATATCAGAAGGCCTCCGATTCCGGGTAGCGAAAAGATCTGTTCAATCAGAACTGTGCTTCCTATTGCCCCTGCCAGTGAATTTCCGGCAACTGTAAGAACCGGTATAACTGCATTATGAAATGCGTGTTTGAAAGTCACTGCATTTGGCTCTATTCCTTTTGCTGAAGCTGTGATTATATATGGAGATTGAAGCTGTGATGTCATCGAACTTCGTGTAACTCTTCCGAGAAGTGCCAGATGTCCGAGGCTCATAATAAAGGCGGGAAGCATTATTCTTTGGAAGAATTCTCTTGTATTTGTATAGGTACCTACAAAGGAATACCCAGGTACAAACTTGGCTACCAGTATGAGAACTACTACACAGATAAGAAAGGCCGGCACACTTGAAAAGAAAAGCATCACCAGTGAAATAACTGTATCAATGGGCTTGTTTCTATGTAAGGAAGCAATGACTCCAAGAAGTATTGCCATTACAGTTCCAAGAACAAAACTGATTCCTACAAGTCCAAGAGTAACCGGAACTCTTGTGACTATCAGTTCTGAAACTGCCTGTCCACTTGAATAGTCTCTTCCGAAGTCTCCGGAAACAACTCCCTTAAGCCAGTTCGCATATCTTAGAAACAATGGATCATCAAGTCCATATTCATTTATTATTCTTTCCTTTAATTCATCAGTTGCAGGCTTGTCACCGATTATTGTCGCCATCTCAGACGATCCTGAGATTCTTAATAAAAAGAAGATTCCAAAAGAAACAATCAAAAGAATAGGGATCATTGCCAGCAGACGTTTTAAAACATACACAACATACTTTTTCATAACGAATCCTCCTCTTTTATCTTTCGCGATCTGTGCAACTAAGAATTAGAAAAAGAAAAGAGCGGAACAACCATCTGGTCATTCCGCCCTTGGAATTGCTTGGAACTTTGCGAAAAATATTTTATGGACATATTACGCTTTAGCACTTTGATGTGTCAATCTGTTTTTCTCAAAAAAACTAAGTTTGGTTCTTTTTATGGATTTGTCCTACACAAAGGTTTCATTTTATTAGTCATTATGCCAACATTTAAAAAATTCGCCAAAAATGGTTTGACTTTTGTGTTACACAAAGGAATATCACAAGAATTAAAAAAGTGAAAGCGAGGTAATTACTATGGAACACAGACCACTACCACGTACAAAACGCGCTCCATCATGTACCGGATTTTCTACATTTTTCAATTTACCTTATGAAAAGACTCTGGAAGATGTAGATTTTGTTATAACAGGCATACCCTTTGATACACATGTAACCTTCCGCCCCGGAACCAGACTTGGTCCTGATTCAATAAGAGATGCTTATGCTTTTCAGATGTATTCTGATGCTTTTGGCATTACCCTCTTTGATCATATTAAAGGTGTTGATTATGGTGATCTCAATGTAATTATTGTAAATCCCAATGCAACACATGAATGTATTAAGCAGGAAGTAGCCAAAATAGCAAGTGCCGGTGTCATCCCCATCTGTGTCGGAGGTGACCACTCCATTGCCTACCCGGAGCTGTGTGGATACAAAGAGTCAATCGGAAAGGTAGCTATTCTTCACTTTGACAGTCACTCCGATACCGGATACCACGAAATGCCTTCCGATGCGCCTCATGACCATGGAACTCCTTTCAAGGATGCAATCGAAGATGACTGCATTCTCACAGAAAACTCAGTGCAGATTGGTATGAGAGGCCTGACAGGTCCAATGTCCAAGGACTATAAATATGCAACCGATCACGGAATGACCGTTATTCCTGCCAGTGAACTTCATGAAATAGGAATTAAAAAAGCTGCAGAAAGAATCCGCAAGGTATTAGGAGATGCACCTATCTTCGTCACCTTCGATATTGATTTCCTTGATCCAATTTATGCACCCGGAACAGGAACTCCGGAAGGAGGCGGTTTCTCAACCTGGGATGCGATAGAGCTGCTTCGTTACTGCCTTATTGGCAAGAATTTCATCGGTATGGATCTTGTTGAGGTTAATCCTATATATGATAAGACCGAGAAAACAGCACAGGCCGGAAAACGAATCATCAATGAATTCTTAACTCTCCTTGCCTGCAGAAAAGCAGGAATAACAAGCTACGAAGAATTCGGATACTAAAACAAAAGAAAGAAGGGCAAATACTATGGCTAAAGAATACGAACCAGGTTTTAACACATATAAGAGCCTTCCCTACAAGGCAGATTTGAAGGATTGTGACTATGTAGTCTGTGGTATAGGTTTTGACTCTGCAACAAGCGGAAAGCCCGGTACCAGATTTGCGCCGGATGCCATCAGAACCTGTTACTGGAAAGGAATGGGCTATAACCAGAATCTGAAGGTAGAGACTTCTGTTGCTCAGGGAACTGACTATGGAAACATGACACTTAAGCATGGATATATCCTGCCATCCTTCCATATCATCACAGATGAAATGAGGAAATTCCTTGAAGCAGGTGTCATCCCCGTAATCATCGGAGGTGACCACTCCATTACTCTTCCGGAACTTAGAGCAATGTATGAATTCTACGGACCTATGGCACTTATTCACTTTGATACACACAGAGATGTCAGATGCACCGGCACCAAATATGACCACGGCAATCCATTTTCAAGAGCCCTTGAAGAAGGAATTATTTCTCCTGAACACTCAGTTCAGATTGGTATCCGCTATAGCATTCACGATGTAGAGTACTGGAATTTCGGACAAAAAGAAGGAATGAAGATCATCCCTGCTTCCAGGATGCTGGATATTGGTCCTGATGAAGTAATAAAGGAAATCAAAGAACAGGTTGGTGATATGCCTGCATTTTTAACCTTTGACATCGATTGCCTTGACCCTGCAGCAGCTCCTGGTACCGGCACTCCCCGTGCAGGCGGCCCGGATACCTATTTCTGCAGAAAGGTAATCCGCGAAATAGGAACAGCTCTTGATATCAGAGGCTTTGATGTAGTCGAAGTTGCTCCCGACATCGATATTGGAGGCTTAACACTTCAGGCTGCAGACGGTCTTTTGGTAGATATGATCGGCACCATCGCAAAGCGTAAAGAACTGGGCACTTTGGTTCGCGGCAGTGGTAAAAATCTCCATCCCGATAACCCAAAGAGAACTCTTGAAATCGAAGAAGAAAACATGAAATCGGACGAAAACTCCAAGGGACGTCCGGAAGCTACAGGAATCCGCACCTTCTGCGGATTAAAGGCAGAAACGGATTTAGAAAACCTCAAAGACCTTGATGCAGTTCTTTTCGGAATGCCCTATGACTGCGCAACAAGTAACCGTCCGGGAACTAGATTTGCGCCAAGAGCCCTGCGCAAATTCTGGGGCTTCAATCCTTACAGTATTGAGTTTGGCTTTAATGCACATGAGAATTTTGAAGCAAGAGATTTTGGTGACTTTAACATTTACTACAACTCAATAAATGAAACCATGCACTCTGTAACCAAACAGCTTGATAAAATTTTAGCTTCTACAGATGCGGTTACAATTGGCGTAGGCGGTGACCATGCTCTTACCTTCGCAGAGCTGCGCTCCATGGAAAAGAAGTACGGCAAAATGGCATTTATCCACTTTGATTCACACACTGACACCTGGGATGCACCTGACGAAAACGGAAACTGTATGATCAACCATGGAACACCATTCAGAGTAGCCATCAATCAGGGTTCCCTTGATGCAACACATGGCATTCAGGTAGGTCTTCGCTCCGGTGGAGAACACGACCATGATTTTGCAAGAGAACATGGCATGACTATCGTAAATGCACAGACCATGCACAAGATTGGCATCGAGGAAACTGCCAAGAGAATTCGTGAGACTGTCGGCGATAAGCCCTGCTTTGTAACTTTCGATATTGATTTTATTGATCCTGCTTATGCTCCTGGTACCGGCACTCCGGTAATTGGCGGCTTTACATCAAGCGAAGCTCTAAAGCTCATAAGACTTGCTCTTCCAGGGCTTAACATCAAGGGTATGGCTCTTGTGGAAGTTGCTCCTCAGTATGACACAGGTGATATCACACAATACGCCGCAGTTCAGATTATATCTGAGTTCCTCACATGTTTAAGCTACACCAAAAATGTTTTACATAAATAATCTTTCTCTCACGCGTAATGTCTCCGGTTTTTCTGCCGGAGGCATTACATTTTTATCCACTTTTAAAATACGTGTTTACATTTACCTTTTTTGACTGTATATTACCAAATAAAAAAGTGGTGGGGGATAAATCATGGAATCAACTTCTGAACTTCTTTCAATTTCAGAAATGGCCAAGCTTCGAAAAGTTACCACTGAAACACTGCGCCATTATGACAGGATTGGTCTTTTTACTCCAAGCTACATTAGTCCCGATACCGGTTATCGTTACTATTCTTTCATGCAATATGAGACCCTCGGCACCATCAAGGAACTATCTCAGATGGGAATGAAGCTTGAGGATATAAAGTCTTTTCTCGAAAATAGAAATCTTGATAATTCCCTAGAAATTTTGCAAAAGCAGCATGATATCCTTCTTGAAGAAATCCAAAGAAAAACCGCTTTGGAAAAAGTCATTTCAGGCAAAATAGAATTTCTTAATACCCTACGTAAGAACTCCTCGTCAGGTCAGATTTTTATAATGGAATACCCTGAAAGATACATACTCTCAGAAGGCAAAACCGGTATGACTACAAGGGAAATGTGCCATAAGATAACACAGCTTGAAGGCATGATGGATGAACTTGCCCCTGTATTTGCATCAGACCGTATCGGTGTTTTTTGTAATGAACCTATCTCAAGGTTCAAAGAAGATACCGAGCAATTCGATTATGCTCCCTTTATCTTTTGCGACAAACACTATAAAAAAAGCGAGTACTACATGGTAGTACCCGCAGGTCAGTATCTTTGTGTCAGATATCATGGACGTTTCGGAAATGTCACTAATGCTTTTTTCCAACTTGCAGACTATATGGAGCAAAATGGACTAAAGCAAAATGGGCCATTCTATACAAACTACGAGCTAGATATCACCCTTACCAAAAACTACGATGAAACCATCCTGTTACTCCAGGTTCCGGTATCAAAGAAGTAATACTAAGTCGCTATTACTTAATTTTCTCTACTCCGTCGCACTTAGGAATTGGATTTATGGAGCCGTCCTCATTGTAATTAAA
>JAEEGL012027398.1_pt1 | contig 11085 bp, 10 predicted proteins | sample 9134231 | NCBI WGS metagenome assembly JAEEGL01 (sample SAMN16246548, study PRJNA631951) | gut metagenome | biome: gut microbiome; feature: rumen; material: fiber-attached | host: Bos | place: Iran: Karaj | collected 2018-10
CTAATTTCTTTTCTATTAACCTGCATTATCAAATTCAAAATAATCCAAGCGAAGCAAAGAGCAAGAATAAACCAAGCGGGTCCCATAGTATCAACATTGATTCCAAATAGCATATGCTCTTCTGTTATCATAAGCAGAAATGACAAAACATTAGATAACGCTTCTTTTAATGGTAAACCTCTCAAAAATGTCTTAACGACAACAAATACCGACGTAAAAACAGCTAAGATAATATACGGCTTAAGCAGATATATGAATTGTTTTTTGATGCAGCCTCCAATGTTTTCTTTTCTAAATCCATAACCGCTTATTATAAAAAACATTGGCATTACACCATAACGCACTATTATAAATAATATTAAAATAGCATTTTTAGAAATTTTTTCTGCCTCAAACCCGACAACACCTGCAGAATGTATCAATACCACAAGTATTATTCCAATACCCTTTAAGACATTAAAAGTCCCTAAAGATACATGTGCTTTTGGAGTACTATGTTTAGAAAACATGTCGATACATGCCGCAAATCCGCATATTATTACAAAAATACCTATAAAGTCACATATCAGCGTTAAGATATCCCTTTTGATATCAAAGAAGTGAAAATACTGATTTCTAGATTCCCATTCGGTATCTGAAGCAAAATAAGTATCTTCTCTTTTGATCAACTTCCCATTAACATAGTATTCTACTATTCCGCCGGCATGCATAGCGAAATAATCAATTTCAAAATTATCTATTGGGTCTGAAGAATCATATATAACAAAGTCCTCATCGGCTCCTTCAAATATCATATATTGATATTCGTCATACCATTTCCATTGATCAGAAGAACAAGCCGACAAATCGATTGGTTCACCATCTATCCTGATATCTTTTACATACAACCTTCTGTCATATGAGTTTCTGTTCTTTTTGTCGCTAATATGTAGTTTTACCGTGTAGTGCTCTTTTCGAAATACTGTATTGTCAAGCCCAAGTAATGCATGGGCAAACGCCATAGTAATGGCAAATGCTATTATTGCCAAAAATATGAACCTTTTCAAATTTGTCTTTTTCATATCAGCTCTTTAATAATTTCTTTACCAATCCCTTTATCTTAAGTTTAGTTAGTATTTTAACAATTAGTGCATATTTTCTAGAATGAAGTATTTTGTTAAAAATACTCGTTCCAGCAGAATTTTCCTCAAGCTTAGCATACTCACTATAGAGTATATTAAATTCATTAAGAAGAGCATTATATTGAGCAGGTGTTATTCTATTCTCGTTCGAATCTATTCCCTCTTTCTTCAAAAGGATTCTATCGAATATTGACTCAATATGTCTCACCATATATGTAGTCGAGAAGTTATTTTCTATACGTTTTCTTCCGATTTTTCCCATTTCTGTCAATCTGTCATTATCTGACAGAAGTTCAAAAATTGTTTCCACATATTGATTAATCTCTTCTTCAGAATACGTATCAGAATTAAATCCCTCATCTTCATTTTGAAGAACTGGTAACAGTCTTCCAACCTCATCATCTATGAGTTCTTTTTGCCCTCCGACATCAGAAGATATCACAGGAATAGCGCAAGCCAGCGATTCATAGGCAGTAAGCGTTAAGCCTTCTTTGATAGAGCATATAAGCGTAAGATCACATGCGTTGTAGTACTTGCCCATATCACTTTTTTCACCAAGAAGGAAAACATTATCTTTGAGCCCCATCCGGTTTATTTTTTCATACATGGTCGAATAAAGTGGACCATTGCCTACAGCTACAAAATTTATGTTTTTATCTTTAGCTTTTACTGCTTTTGCAATTTCCAGCATAAGAAGTGGTCTCTTTTGAGGAGACATTCTGCATGGGAACAAAATTAGTTTTTTATCCAAAGGAAGGTCTAATTCTTTGCGCAAGCTTTGTTTGTCATAATCTGGCGTGAAAGCTTTATCGTCAACACCTATATATACAGTTTCTACTTTGGAGGATGGCTTATTGTAATCATTTATCAATATATTTCTTGTTACCTCGTTACAAGTACAAGTAATATCAATGAATTCATCCATCGCCCCTGTTGTACGAGCATATCCACCACTTCTCCAGTATTTCTCTTCAATATGCATATAATCGATAATGCCAACAGAAGGGAAGTTGTATCGGATCCAAGGTAAAATTGAATAGCCCATATATGACTGCGATAAAAATACAAGCTTTGTATTTCTGCTTCGCATTAAATATAAAATGAACTCAACATAGTTTTCCGTATCCAAAAATGATGGCAGATCATATATTTCATCGACATATTCAGAGAATCGCTGTCTCCAGGGATTTTCACATATCTTTGTAAGCGCAACACTTATTGCATATTTTTGCTTATTTAGAAGTTTAATAAACTCTAAATTAAAAGCATCAGCTCCACCTATTTCCATCCACGGAAAGATCATTAAGATATGCTGTTTACCTTCATCAGCCAATTCAAAATTTTCCTGAATCTTTATGCTATTGCTAAAGGTTCCCATGGAGTTTATTAATGAAAAATCTTTAATCTGTACCTTACTTGGATTAAAATCTTTTGCTTCTCTTTCTATTGGTGCAATTGCTTCTTCCATTCGCTTTTCATCACCATGTATCAGAGACAGCTCACCAGAGTCCCTCCTACGGTACCAAAAACCATAAAAATTTTCTTTTACAGGATAAGATTTATTCTTTAGAAGCTTTATCCATAGATGCCAATCCTCATAAAAATGTCTGTAGCCTTCGGTATATAAACCAACTTTTTCCAGCGCGCTTTTCTTAATAAGAGCAGAGTAATTTAAAAAATTATAAGTTTTTAGTTTAAGTGCATCAAAAGGATAATTCCAAAGGTATTCCTGCGCATCGAATCCAATCGAATTTGTATAACACCAATCTTTATCTGGATTAAAATAAAGACCAAAATAAAGGCATTCAAAGTATGTAGGCTCAATCAAATCATCAGCGTCTAAAGTAAGAATCAGTTCAGTATTACAATTACGTATACCCTCATTTCTTGCTGATGCAATTCCTCCGTTACTTTTATGAATCACCTTAATCCTTGCGTCGGTTACAGCAAATTTATTTAGTATTTCAAGAGAGCTTTCATCGGTGCTTCCATCATCTACGATAATCCATTCAAAATATGGAAACGTCTGATTAATAACGCAATTATATGTTTGTTCGAAGTAATTACCTACATTATAAAAAGGTGTAATTACACTTATCATTGCACTAGGCTCTACTGATAAGCAATTCTTATTTAGTTTTTTACCTGGTTCTTTAGAATAATCAAATTCCAAAACAGTACCCTTCCTAGTAATTGAAAGCATTTACTAAATTATATTTTAACTATTAACCGTTAAAAATTGACACCTATCCGCAAGAGTATACACTAAGATTTTTGATTTAGGCAATCGTTAATGTGTAGAAATCTTTATATTTTTTTAATAATATAGTGTACAAATTGATACCCTAAAAAAAATAAAAAAGGATAATGCCTTGAAAGCATTATCCCCATCTTTATTACGTTATTTACATATTATATTCGCTATTTCTTCGTAAGAAGCGCCTACCGGAATTGTCTTGACTCCGGAGCGTACAGTCCTGTCCATTTTCTTGTCGATAAGGTACTGGTTAAAGCTTCTTGCGCTATCAACAAAACCTTCTTTGTACAGAAGCTCTGCAACTGAATCAGAGCTCATCCCCTTTGGAATTGTAATGGTTTTACCATTAGTTACTGCTGCAGTAGTCTCTGTATTCTTCTTAGTAGTTTCATCAGAAGTCTTGGTTGTGGTTGAATCGGTTTTATTATTCTCAGCTTCTGTTGTCTTATTCTTGGAAGAATCATCTGAAGTTTTGCTGGATGCAACTTCTTCAGTCTTAGTGCCGGAAGTCTCATCAGAATCTCTATTTGAAAGAGGTTCTTCAGCCTGTCTTGTAGAAGATTCATCTGAAATCTTTTTCGTAGATTCACCTTCATTAGTGTTCTGAGAAGAAGAAAGACCTTCAGGACTTCTTGTAGGAGTTGTTGAGATTACTTCCCTTTTTGTGTTCTCTGAAGTGCCAGTTCCTTCCGATGTTTTATCTTGTCCCTCTCCTTCTTGAGTCGTTTCATCCAGTCCAGAAACATATTCACTTGTCGGAGTGAGTCCTTCGTTGACTTCTTGAGATACTTCTTCTCCTTTTTGATCCAGCTTTTGACCGGATGCAATTGTATTCGCTTCATCATAATTATTCTCACCACCTGAGGTCTGTGTCAGAACACCGCTTGTAGGGTCTACCATTCCAAGTACTTTTGCTCTCTCGATCACTTCAGCATCAGAGACTGTTGCTTTACGGCCACCAAGAGCAAATCCCATAACAATCGCAGTAAGTATGATACCTATCCCCATTCCGCGAAGGTAATACTTTAGTTTCATTTTTCATATCCCTTGTTTAATATTCTTACTTAACTTTCCTGTGTTTGTTGGAAAGATCTATAACAAGTTTAACTTCTCCAATGCCAAGTCCAAGCTCTCTCGCAATAACCATGTTGGACTTCCCGGCTTTGTGCATCTCAATGATCTGTCTGTTCTGAGAAATAGGATCGTTAGCAGTGAGCTCCTGCATATTTCTGTCAGGATTCTGAGTTCTGCCTTCATTCCTTAGCGCATCAGCAAGCTGAACCACCTTTGCTGAAGAAACAGCCGCGGAATTGTCAGGCTTACTGCCAATCACATGAAGATTACCTATCTGCTCACCTGAAATAACCTCAGGATGTATCTCATGAAGCTCTTGGAGATCCTTTTCAGAAATATATCCGCTCTCGTTTGGCCTTGCATCAGGTACAAGTGCAGGTCTTGGAGCAGCAGTTCTAGGTGTAACATTTTCCGGCGTTACAGGAGAAACATGAAGCTGTTGTGCAGGAATCTGCTGTGTTTGAACTTGCTGTGTCTGATATTTCTGCGCCTGAAGCTGCTGTGCTTGCAGCTGCTGAGCCTGAAGCTGATGGGCCTGTGTTTGTCTCTCTTTGTATGGAATATGGATTCCGCTCAGCTTATCATCATCTTCATCCAAAAGTATTGCCCTTACATTTTCCTCAGAATGCATTCTTGAAGCCGAACTAAAATTACCGGTAGCTTCCTGTGCTTCCTTCGCGGTTACCTCTGCATCGCGAACAGCCTGTCTGGCCTCATCAGCCTTTTTGGTAACTTCTGTAACAACACTGGTCAGATTCTTATGCTTGTCATTAAGCATGTCATACATGAACATTACTTCATCATGGTTTTTGTGAATATCATTGATAACAGTATCAGAATACTCGCCGATTGCGGAAAGCTTTTCATTTGAAATACGCTCCATGGCGCGCTCTGTTCTGTCAAGGGAATTGTCGACGGTGTCATCCACCATATTTTCGATTGTTTCCTTCTGATCCTCTACTTCACGGCGAACAAGCTCACGAATTTCCTTTTCCATGAGCATTCTGTCCTCCTCGTCCATTTCCTTACCGGCAGGAAGAAGGTAACCTATTATGATAGCTGCAAATCCAGCAACTATGAGAACAATCTCAGTGATACTTATCATTTCTCCGCCCAATATCCCCTAAAAAATTCAAACCCAACAAAAATCATTCTATCGTTTAATTATATAACAGATAAATTAAATCTTCAAATCAAAACCCGAAGAAATCCCAAAGTTTACGGGCTTTCCATTCCTATCAAGGACATGACCGGCGATTTTTTCCATCTTTTCATTGGAAAGCTGGCGCTCTAAAATAGCATTTTTGTCGTCATCATCTCTTTTGCGTCTATGCTGACCGCCATCTCCCATGTACTCATTTCCGCCTTTTTCCTGAGCATCGGAATGTAGTTCCCCCTGTCCAACGTCTTCCTTCTGAGTAACCTGACTGCGCTGATTATCAACCTCCTGATTAAACTGAGCCTGAAAATTACGCTGGTCCATCAGTGGTCTGGATTCTTCTGCAGCCTTAATAGTCCCCACTTCGCTTGAAGCTGCCATTACACCAAAATCAATTCTATTAATAGACATATAATACACTCCTCCTTCCCAAGCATATTATACTAAATCGGAGCCAATCTTACATCCCCTTCTTTTACTACAAACCTGCTATATTGCACAGGTTTTTTAACTATCATTGACAATTCCCCAATATTTACGGTAGTTCCGGGATAAGCAGTTCCCTCAACTATCACTACTGCCTCTTTTTGCTCAGCCAACTTTTCCATAAGTTCTGAGTATTCCTCGGAATTACTCTGCACCTGTTCTGTAAGTGCTTTATTCATCGCAATGAGCTTCTGTACGTTTGCCACCTGATCAGGTGTAAACTTAGCTCCGGCTTTTAACATTTTGCTAAAGCCCTCAATAGTCGGCTTTATAGCCTCGATATTCTTCTGCGCATCAGCCATGGATTTTTGCAGTTCTTTAAGTCTGATCTTTACCTGCGGATCAGCACCTACTTCAACAATCGTATTTGCTCCCATCTCAGAACCGAGTATCTTCGCCTGTATTTTATCGGCAGCAATTACTTTTCCACCGGCAATAAAGCCTCTTCTTCCCGTTACATTTATCTCTGTACCAGATGTGACATTAGAATGAAGGATACATTCACTTGCTATACCGCCATTTGCTGATACTGTAGCGTTCTCGATGAATTTTGTTATGACATTGCCACCCGCTTTTATGTTGCCGCCGGCTTTAACTCCACATTCGAGAACAATATCTGAGCCTGCCTCAAGTGTAGCGCCTTCAACAATGCCCTTAACAACGATGTTTCCTCCGGCCTTTACTGAAAATCCTGCTGAGATAACGCCTTTAACCTCAACGCTTCCCTCACAATCCAGGTTTCCGGTCTTTACATCTACATTTTCCACCACAAGTACGTCAGATACTGTGATCTTACCTTCTTTCATGGTGACATGACCTGATTTAGCAGCTGTCAAAGTCATCTTATCTTCAGATAATATCGTGTTTTTGCCATATTTGATAAAAGCTGCTTTTACTGCAGCAGGTTTTATATTCTCGCCAAGTACATTTATTCCGGGGACACCGAGGACCTCAGGATGAAGAGTCGCAAGAACGTCCCCTTCTTTAACATTATTTATCAGGTTCAGGTTAAAATAGTCTACGCTTCCGTCTTCCCTAAGAGTTGGCTTAGGTCTTCTGTTGGCATTAAAATGAAGCTCAACATAAGCGTTTTTTCCCTGCTTAACATGCTTTCCCTCAGCAATAGGGATTTCAGTACAGTACTGCCTGTGAGTAAAGAACTCATGGATGCAGTCGGTCTGAACACCATAAACAATCTTTCTGTATGCTATACTGCTAAGAACCTCCTGTTCAGTTAAGAGCTGCGCCCCTTCTGTTGGAGGATAAAAAATAGCTGTGACACTCATACGATCTTTGGAAGTCTCGAATTTAACACCTTCACGTTCAGGCATAACCTGTGCCTCTGTGAAGATCACAACACTTTCATTGTCAGCATTTGTCACAGCTTCATTTATCTTAACGACATCATATTGAATTTTTCTATCGTCCAGATAATCTCTGACGATATTAACATCTAAAGGGACGCCTCCTTCCGTAGGAGCATAAACTCTGATGCCGGTTCCTTCTTTAGTAATGACCATCTGAAAATATCCATTCATCTTGTAGACCTCACATCATCTTGAGTTTGTTAATATGCCTAGATATGTTCCCAGCTTTTCTCGCATTTTCTGGAGAGCTTTTGTATGAAGCTGCGAAACTCTTGATTCAGAAACTTCAAGTACCTCGCTTATTTCCTTAAGAGTCAGTTCCTCATAATAATACAGAAGTATTACTTTTCTCTCTTTATCAGTCAAAAGATCCAGCGCTTCCGCCAGCATCTTTTTAAGTTCTTCTTTTTCAACGGCTTCCTCAGGTTTAATAAAACCTGCACTTCTGTTATTGGCATCCTCAGGTATATCTGCGCCCTGATCCATAAACTCGTTTAAAGATACAACGCCGGTAACCTTCATCTGATTCTGCCAGTTTGCGTATTCATCTTCGGAAATCTGCATCTTGGCAGCAATCTCAGCATCTGTAGCAACATGTCCGCCGTCTCGTTCAATCTCTCTAATGGCTGCATCAATTTTTTTCTGTCTCTGCCTGATTGTTCTGGGAATCCAGTCCATCTTTCTGATCTGATCCAAGATAGCACCACGAATACGAAGGCTTGCATAAGTTTCAAACTTAACATCCTTCATCAGATCAAATTTGTCGATTGCATCGATCAGACCAAAAATACCGTATCCAACAAGATCATCGTACTCAACATTGAATCCGAGATACATACTCAGTCTGCCCGCAACAAGCTTAACCAGCGGAGCATACTCCAGTATCAGTTTTTCTCTGGTCTCAGCTGATTTTGTCTTATTATATTCTTCCCATAATTTATTTCTTGCTGCTTCGTCCATTAAACTAATCCCCAAATCAGTTTCTTTTTTTCGTTTCTAAATAAATACTTTAAATTCGATTATCGTCGTCTGTAATGATCTCAGGGCCTTCTGCGGCAGCAGCCTCAGCTTCCATTGCGGCTCTTTTTTCTTCCTCGAGACGTTCTTCCTCTCGTCTTATAGCCACTGCCTTCTCATAATTTATATCGACAAATCGGGTAATCATTCTCTCAACAATTGACCCAAGTATCATAAAAATACAGACACAAATAACAAGAATCCGGATCCACACGCCAACCGGATAATGCTTAAAGTACGTAAATACAGCCATAAATAACGTAGCAGTAAGCACTATCACCGGCGTGACAACCTTAGCATTCCACTTTGTTATGTCATCATAGACTTTTTCTTCTTCGTCTTCGCTACTTTCCTGTAAAGTAACGTCAACATCTTTTATTTCTTCAACATTGGTATTCATATAATCTTTTCTGGTTTTCCTACCGCTCTGATTACAAAATTACCATTTTCAGGATAAAAAATGACTGTTCTTCCATATGAATCGCCAGTGTCCTGAGCAAGAACCGGAATGTTCATCTCTTTTAACTTTTTAAGAGTAGCCTGAACATTTCTGTCTCCAACCCTCATCGCATTGTTCGCAGTCTGGAAAGCAAACATCTGAGCTCCGCCTGCAATTTTAGCTACAAGCCTTGTCCTGGAAGCTCCTTTTGCAACTATTTGCTTAATGAGTTCCTCTATTCCTGTATCTGCAAATTTGGGAATGTTGGTGTTGTTCTTAATTTCAGTTGAATCCGGCAGCATGATGTGCGCCAGACCACCTATCTTTGTCACAGGATCACGAACGGCAATACCTACGCAGGAGCCTAGGCCCAGCGTTGTAATACCATCGGGGCTAACACAAATATTCAGATCAGCCATACCAACCTTTATTATTTGACTCATAAATTGCCCCTTATCTTATAGTTCAATATCTCCCATGCCAAGCGATGAAAGAATCTTTTTATAACCATCAACGTCAGGTAACAGGATAAAGTATCCACTGAGTTTTAATTCATCAAAGAACTGAGTCTCAATAAGAAGTATTTTGTCGCCCATCATTCCAAATTGGATTGCCGGAACTGAAAGAATAGCTCCTGCCATATCAATCGCTACAAACGGAATGGATGGAACAAGTTTTAAGTTTGTCATCATAGAGAGAGAATTAAGATATGATCCCGTTATGATGTTACCTACTTCCTTAAGGGCAGAAAGCTCAACCTCATCAAAATCCTCATCGTCGGGCTTATGTCCTGTTCCCATTAGTTTATCAACAAGATGTCTGGCAGCTGTTTTGTTGAGGAGGAACATGATACTTCCATCGATATCCCCTTCAACAGCAAGATAAATTCCTGCCATTATCTGTTCTGCGCCTCCCATCATGTCGCCGACATCTTTAAAATCAAGCAGCTTTACTTGAGGCACTGACATATCAACCTTAGTTCCAATCATCTGAGCAAGAGCCGTAGTAGCATTTCCGGCACCTATGTTACCCAGTTCTTTAAGTACATCAAAGTACTGACTGGTCAGTTGATCCAAACTCATATCGCCCATATAACTCCCTCCAATCAGCTTGCGCTAGCAGCCTCTTTAACATCCTTTTCTGAAACAACTGCGTCAAGATCAAGAATAGACACAAGTCCACCATCATAGTGTCCTACACCACTTACAAAAGAAGCTGATGATTTTTGCTTCTTGTCATCATAGCGCATCTTTTCAACGTTGTTTGAATCAAGAGTAAGAACCTGATTTACCTGATCCACAATGATTCCCACAAGATCACCCTCATTTGTCTTAAGAATGATTATTCTGGACTTATTTGTGATCTCATCTTCAGCCAGCCCCATCTTCATTCTTACGCTCATAACAGGAACGATCTCACCACGGATATTGATAACTCCCTTAAGATAGTCATCAACCTTGGGAACTCTTGTTATCTGCTGCATTCTAACAATATTGTCGATAAACTTGATATTTATTCCGTACTGCTCATCATCAATCTTGATAACAATGTACTGGATAAGTTCTCCTACTTCACTATTATCTCTAAGTTCGTTCATATCGCTTCATCCTTTCCTAAGAGTCAAAAGACAAACATCAGAAAATTGCATTAGTGTCAAGAATAAGAGCAATCTCACCATCTCCAAGGATAGTAGCGCCACTTATAAGCTTGCACTTGTTAGTGTATTTGCCCAGAGGCTTAATAACGATTTCCTGCTGTCCCATAAGTTCATCAATAACAAGACCCATCTGCTGATCACCTTTTCTGGTGATAACAACAACCATGTCTTCGTCAGGAGACTTAGTGGATTCAGTATCAAGAACCTTATTGAGTCTGACTATAGGTGTTACACTGCCACGAAGATTGATAACTTCTTTATTCTCTACAAGCTTAAGGTCTGCAGGTGAAACATCCTCAATACTCTGAATAGAATCAAGAGGAATAGCGTACTTCTCATCACCAACAATAACCATGAGAGCCTGGATAATAGCAAGTGTAAGAGGAAGTCTGATAACCCATGTTGAGCCTTCTCCAAGTTTTGTCTTAACTGTAACTTCACCGGAAAGTGATTCTACCTTGGACTTAACAACATCAAGTCCTACACCTCTACCTGAAATTTCAGATAC
>JAEEGL012042878.1_pt1 | contig 11085 bp, 8 predicted proteins | sample 9134231 | NCBI WGS metagenome assembly JAEEGL01 (sample SAMN16246548, study PRJNA631951) | gut metagenome | biome: gut microbiome; feature: rumen; material: fiber-attached | host: Bos | place: Iran: Karaj | collected 2018-10
CATCCATAGCCTTTGTATTTGTCGTGATTTACAAAGTTATGGATGCCTTTGCATTTTAAGGCTAAGATGTACATTTTACTTTACGAAAAAATGTCCATTTACCTTTGCCAAAAAATGTACAAGCAAAGTTACCTATTACATATGACCTTCTATCGCCATCATCCATCAGTTTTATAGTACCGGAAGAGTTATCCGAGGCATGGAGAGCCGATTATGCTAATTTGAGAGAATTCTTTATTTACGGTTCATCTCTGGAGTTTGATGACTTGATCCAAAGAATAAAAGAATTGCATAATAGAGTACATAGTATTAGCAACATTGCACAATCTAATACCTCTAGGAACAATTAGCGAATTATTAGATTTGTATGAAAAAAAAGAGAAGCAACTTGGGGTCATCATTATCGCGATTAAGTGTGTATCTTCGTCCCTCGTCATTATTGTCCAAAAGGACTATAAAAGCGGCGTCATATATAAGGGCAGAAAAACCAATCCATCTTTTAGCTCAACATCTTTCGTGTGTAAGACATAAGGGGTAGAAAGGTACTCCCCAAACTTCTTGACACACTTATTGATAGACCTGAGCGTATAATAAGTGCTGCTTTTGACTTCAATAGGAGAGATGTTGTGACGGGAAGTAACTATCTCTTTTTGAATAAGGAAATCTATTTGCATTCGACTCTCTTTGTCATCTCTGTCTGAATTGGAATAGAAGAATAGTTCGTTCCCGGCCGTCTTAAGCATTTGTGCCACGATGTTTTCTACAAGCATCCCTTCATCTATTTCTAATTTATCAAACAGTAGTTTCTGATAGATTTCATTGGTGACGATTCCACGCGCGCTAAATGCTAAGGAAATGAGAAGACCCGTGTCACAGAAATAACACTTAAGAATTGTCCTGTCTTCGTTGAGTTGCAGTCCAATATTCGGAGCAGTTGTATTGTAACAAAGATTGACAATCTTAGCGTCATCCAACCAGAAGAAAGCGCTATCGTACTCTCGCATTCTGGCTTCATCTTTAAGGGCTGTAAGAACGAATCTCTTCTCTTTCTTTTGCAATTGGCCAGGGATTGCATCGTAAATAGCAGATACTCGCGTCATAGCGCCTCCTGCGTATTTCTGAATATCATTTTTATACAGGCGTAAAATCTGACGTTTGATTGCATCCACCTTTTTGAAATCACGGGAAGCCGCGTATTCTGCTACAGCTTGAGGCATTCCCCCAACAATGAGGTATTGGCGAAAATAGTGCATCGCTTCTCGATGGAATTCGCCCATAGGTTTGCGGTTTTCAAACCGCCCCTTGATATATGGCATCATGACCTCGTTGCCCATTGCCCATAAGAACTCCTCAAAGTCCATCGGGAACATATCAATTCCGTCTTCCTCTGAGGGAATCACAATATTCTCGACATTCTTCTTGATAGAAATGAGAGATCCTGTTTCCAGATAGTCAAAACGATGATCCTGAACCAAGGCCTTGATTGCCTCTCTAGCCCGGGGGCATTTCTGAACCTCATCGAAGATAATGAGAGACTTGCGAGGCGTAAGCCGTTTCTTGTAATGGATCTGGACATTCTGCAATAGTGTATCGATATCCTCAAGATATTCATCAAACCAACCCTTAACACGTTGGGGGGCCTTGCTAAAATCAATGAGGATGTATGACTCGTATTCCTTTCGTGCGAACTCTTCAGCAATCCAGCTCTTGCCAATACGTCGTGCGCCTTCAATTAAAAGCGCCGTTGTTCCGTTTTTTTCTTGCTTCCACTGTAGAAGCTTGTCATATATCTTTCTTTTCATAATCACGTTTTCAAGTTTTTTATTCGAAGCAAATATACACCTTTTCGCGATTTTTCACAACATAAGTTATACACCTTTTCGCGATTTTCTGGGATGCGAAAAATGCGCTGGAATATTCAAAAGTCGTTTGAAAAATTACGGGGAATTCAAGGACTGGTGGGAATTCCCCGGCGGAAAGATGGAACCGGGCGAAACGCCGGAGGAAGCGCTTATCCGCGAGATCCGCGAGGAGCTCGATGCGGACATAAGCGTGGACAAATTCCTTTACACGGTCGACTGGGACTATCCCAAATTCCATCTTACCATGCATTGTTTCATGGCTTCACTGCGGAACGATGCCCTTCATCTGAATGAGCATGAAGCCGCCAGATGGCTGGGCAAGGATGACATCCATTCCGTCAACTGGCTGCCGGCTGACGAGATCCTGCTCCCTATGATCGTGAAGGAATTGGAGTCTGCGGGGTAGATGTTATGGTAGCGGCCGGATGCCCGGCTTCCTTGAGGAACCGTTTCAACAAGAAAGCGAGGAAATACGGGAAGGTATAGAACTTGCCGCCCCAACCAATATTCTTGTATCCGAACTTGACCCCGTACGAAATATCGGGATATGAAGGCCAATCAATAAGGTGGTTCAGCGAGGCGGTAGCTCCGTCCTTGGCTTTTACCTCGACAGGTATCAGCGAGTCTGAGTCGCGGACAAAGAAATCCATTTCCAGGGCCGGACTATCATTCGTGTAGTAGTAGAGTTGCTCATAGCCGGATTTGCGAAGCATCTCTCCTACGATGTTCTCATATATGGCCCCTTTATAGGTGCCGAAGTTCTTGTTTGCCCGGAGGTCTTCCTGTGCTTCTTCATCCAGGGAAGCAATGAGCAGGCCTGTGTCATGATAATAGACCTTGTATGCGTCGGAGTCGTAGTTCCCTTTGAGCGGGAGTTCCGGACTGCTCAGGCGGTAGCATACATTCACGACGCCAGCTTTTTCCAGCCACTCCACGGCTCCAATGTATTCGCGGTTCCTTGCCCCTCTGGCCACTTTGGTAATCTGATACTTCTTGCTGGTCTTTGCAAGGAAGGTGGAAATATGCCGGTAAACAGCCAAAATCTTGGCCTTGTCTGACTCCTTGGCGTATTTGGTGATATCTTCCTCGTAGTCGAGGAGCAGCTGCCGCAGTAACTTCAGTGTCCCGCCGAAGTGGCCGTTATCGATGTACATTTTCACCACCTCCGGCATACCGCCAATGGTCAAATAGTCGCGAAAGATGTCCATATAGGTGGACAATTCCAATTCGGAGAAAGGCGTGAGATTCGCCATATGGGTATAGAGATCCTCTACCTGTGTCTCAGAATACCCTCTTGCCCACAGGAACTCCTCAAAATCCATGGAGTGCATCTCGTAATCCTCCTTGTTTCCAACGGCGTTGGACTCAATCTCCTCATAATAGATGCCCATCAGGGATCCGGAGCAGATTACGTCGTAGCGCGGATCTGCATTGAAGGATTTAAGGGATGTGGCGCAGTCCGGACACTTCTGAAGCTCATCAAAAAAAATAAGTGTCCTATGTGGAATGAACTTCCAGGATGGCTCCAGCAAAGATATATTCTTAATAATCGTGTCTACCTCATATCCGTCGTCAAAGATGGATCGGAACTTTTTCTGTAAGACGAAGTTAATCTCGATTACCGATTCATAGTTGGCCTGTCCGAAGGCACGGATGGAGATAGTCTTCCCAATCTGCCTGGCACCCTTGACGATAAGTGGCTTACGCTGCGGATTCTGCTTCCATGCAGCAAGAACGGCGTCTATTTTTCTTCTCAGCAATTCCATGTTGAATCACATTTTCGAAGACAAAGATAGGCATAAAATCACATTTTCGGGAAGATAATCGCCCTAAAAATCACATTTTCGGGCAAACCGTCAACTGGTTCAGTCCAGCGTGATGCTCTCGATCCTCAGTCGCAGGGTGCCGGAGGGGACCTGGGCCTCGGCGATTTCGCCCTCCTTCTTTCCCATCAGGGCGGCGCCGATCGGGGATTTCAGCGAGATCTTGCCGGCCTCGAGGTCCATCTCGTGGGGGCTGACTATCTGGAATTTCATGCGGGTATTCGTCGCGAGGTTCGTGAACTCGACCTTGCTCAGGAGGCTGACCCTGTCTTTGGGGAGGCCACCCGGGTCGATCACGCGGGAATGCTCCAGGACCTTCTGCAGGAAACGGATGCGGCTGATGGTCTTCGCCTGGTTTCGCCGCGCCTCGCGGTATCCCGCGTTGTCGCTCCGGTCCCCCTGGGCGCTGGCTTCCGCAAGGTCGTCCTTGACCTGCGGGTAGACATCGTCTATGAGATGCTTCAACTCGGCTGCCAGCTCGTCGTGCCGTTCCTTTGACAAGTATTCCATGGTCCAAAGATACGTAAAAAAAGGCTGACGCGATGGTCAGCCCTTTTCATCAACCCACGGCCGTCAGGGAAATGCCAATTGGAAAACTTTCGCTAAATTTGTCCAGGCAATATCATGAACCTCGGAAGCATCCTTACAATCCTCTTTTTCCTGCTGTGCCCGGCAGGGGTGCTGGCGCTGTGCCGCCGCAGCCGGGTCCTTGGCAAGATCGGCCCGGTGCTGATCCTGTACATCATCGGCGTCGTCTTCGGCAACCTCTTCCATCCGGCCGGGATGGCGCAGATCCAGGACGTGCTTTCCAGCGCCATGGTACCGCTGGCCATCCCCCTGATGCTGTTCGGCTGTACTTTCAGCCGCACCCGGACCCGGAGCCAGCTGCTGGCCCTGCTGACGGGGCTTTTCGCCGTCGTAGCCGCGGTCGTCTCGGGCTACCTGATCTTCGGCCGGGGCATCCCCGACGGGGCCAAGGTCGGCGGCATGCTGACGGGAGTATATACCGGCGGGACCATCAACATGGCGGCGCTGAAGACCATGCTGGGCGTGCCTGAGGAGACATTCATCCTGCTTAATTCCTATGACATGGCCGTGAGCTTCCTGTACCTGACTTTCCTGCTGGGCTTCGGGGTGAAGCTGTTCCGGCGCTGGCTCCCGGTCGAGACGGAGTCCGGCGGCAGCGATGACGAAAAGGCCATAGAAGCGGCCGTGCGCGAGGCCGGGGCCAATCCCTATGCGGGCTTGCTCACCAAGGCCGGTCTTCGGGACGCGGGAGTGCTGCTCGGCCTGGACATCCTTATCATCGGCATTTCCGCGGGCCTCGGCCTGCTCGCCGGCGACGGATGGTTCATGACCGTGCTCATCCTGATGCTGACCACGCTCGGCATCGCCGCCTCCTTCATCCCGGGTGTCCGCACCCGGAAGTACGGCTACGACATCGGGATGTATTTCATCTATGTCTTCTCGATAGTGGTGGCCTCCATGGCGGACCTGAGCAAGCTCGACCCGGGCAGCAGCTTCGGCATGCTGGGCTACCTTGCCTTCGTGATTTTCGGTTCCCTGGTGCTGCAGGTCCTGCTGGCCCGGCTGCTTAAGATCGACGCGGACACCATGACCATCAGCTCCGTGACATACATCTGCTCGCCGCCTTTCGTTCCGATGATGGCGGCGGCGATGAAGAACCGCAGCGTCCTCGCGAGCGGTCTTGCGATCGGGGTCGTGGGCTATGCCATAGGAAACTACCTGGGCTTCCTTCTCGCCGGCCTGCTGGCCGCGCTGTAGCCTCCTACAGTTCCTTGATGAGTATATTCTGGAAGTGGATCTCGTCGCCGGCGGGAGGAAGGAGTATGTGGCCGTCCTGTCCGACAAGGCGGAAAGCGTCCCAGGCCGGGTCGGCTCCGTCCACTTCAACCCCGTTGAAGAAGGTCTCGACCTTGCCGTCCTTGACCTTGACCCACGCCGTGTTCCACTGCCTGTCGTAGAACCATGCGCCCGGGGTCCGGGCCTTGATGGCCTTGAAAAGGTCCCCTGATGCACCCTTGTTGAATTTCATATCGACGGAAAGCCAGAAATCCGTGAAAGTCCCGGTGGAAGCCAGGGGGGCGCTGCCGTCGGAGATGAGCTCCCCGTCAGCGACCTTCCAGCCGCCTTCCTGCGCGGGACTGCCGTCGGGTGCTGCCCATCCCTCCATGGTCTTCCCGTCCCAGAGAAGGGTCCATCCTTCCTGCTGCTGCCTCTCGCTCAGGGTGTTGACCACCCAGTTGTACTGGAACACGTGTCCGTCCGTCGGGAGCATGTGCCTTTCGGGATGGACGGTGCATATCCGGATGTTGCGCCAGAAGGCTTTCTTCCCTTCCATCTCGGTCCTGCCGTTCGTGGCATGCGACTGGAGGGCGATCATCCCGGAAGCATCGGCATCGTCGAGAACGTCGGCGCAGAGCACCCCGTTCACGAATGTGCGCAGATGCCCGCCGACAGCCTCGATGCGGCCCCTGTTCCATTCTCCGAGCCGGTTGGCCCGCTGTCCCTCGGGGTTCCATGTCAGCTTGTAGAGCCAGCCGCGCCTCTGCTCGTCGTAGATTCCGCCGGTCCAGCAGCGCTTCGGATTGCCGCATTCGTCGAACTGGTACCCGTAGACCCTGCCCGCAGGGTTGATGTGCCCGCGGAACTGCACTCCTGAGTTGAATCCTTCGTCCATCTTGAAATCGAATTCGAGGATGAAGTCGCCGTATTCCTTGTCGGTCGCAAGGAATGAGTTCATGCGGCCGTTTATAGCTTCGGTGACGATGCAGCCGTCGGCGACCCCGAAGGCCGCTTCGCCGCACGCCTGGTGCCATCCGTCGAGGTTCTTGCCGTTGAAAAGGGATTCCCACCTTGCGCCGCAGGAGCACAGGAGCAGGATCGCAAACAGAAAAGCAGTCTTTTTCATATGAATCGTATTATGCTCGTAAAGATAGCAATTTACCTCGTGAATCCGCATTGTCCCTTTGTTTGATTGGATGGAATTGCTTACCTTTATTCCCGGAATATAACCAATAGACCATGAACCGCAGATTGATAACCGCTCTGGCCGCAATCGCGCTGGCTTTCACCGCGTCGGCCGCATCCGTCAAGAATTTCACCCTCGCATCCCCCGACGGGAAGCTCGAGATCCGTGCCCAGGTGGGCAAGACCGTCAGCTGGAGCCTTGTCGTGGACGGGAAGGAAATAGTTTCCCCCTCGCCTCTGTCGATGACCCTTTCGGACGGGACGGTATGGGGAGAAGGCTCCCGCTTCCTGCGCAAATACACGAAGACCGTGGACAACACCGTGAAGACGGTGGTCTATAAGAAGGCCGAGGTGCGGGACCACTATAACGAACTGATGCTCTGCTTCAAGGGCTTCAACATCGAGTTCAGGGCATACGACGAAGGGGCGGCCTACCGCTTCGTGGCGAAGTCCGACAAGCCGCTCGTCGTCAAGGCGGAGAAGGCCGAATACCGTTTCGCCGAGGATTGGGAGGCCGTAATTCCGTACACCCGCGACAAGGGCACGATCAAGGAGCAGTTCCATAATTCCTTCGAGAACATCTACACCCGCGCCCGCCTGTCCTCGTGGCAGAAGGACCGCATGTGCTTCCTTCCGCTGCTTGTCGACGCCGGCGGGCTGAAAGTCTGCATCACCGAGTCCGACCTTCTGGACTACCCCGGGATGTACCTGCTCGGAAAGAAGGGGTCCTCCACGCTGGAAGGGATTTTCGCGCCGTATCCCACCGAATGGAAGATAGGCGGCGCCGCGAACAGGGAGCTGTTCCGCACGGCCTGGGACGACTGCATCGCCAAGGTCCCCGGGAACATGACTTTCCCCTGGAGGCTCTTCGGAATCGCCCGGCAGGATGGGGACCTTCTCGAAAGCGACCTTGTGTATAACACCGCCCGTCCTTCCGCGGAAGGGGCTGATTGGAGCTGGGTCCGGCCGGGATTGGTCAGCTGGGACTGGTGGTGCGACTGGAACATCTTCGGAGTGGATTTCAAGGCCGGGATCAACAATGAGACCTACGAGCACTTCATCGATTTCGCCGCCGAAAACGGGCTGCCGTACATCATCCTCGACGAAGGATGGTCGGTGAGGAACCTCTGCGACCTCTTCAAGGTGGTCCCGGAAATAGACCTTCCCCGTCTTGTCGCTTACGGGAAGAAGAAAGGCGTCGGCCTCATCCTCTGGGCTGCGGTCTCCGCTTTCGACAAGGACATGGACGCCATCTGCAGGCATTATTCCGAAATGGGCATCAAGGGCTTCAAGATCGATTTCATGAACTCCGACGACCAGCCCATGGTCCATTTCTACCAGCGCGCGGCCGAGGCTGCCGCCAGGTACAAGCTGGTCCTCGACTTCCACGGAGCCTTCAAGCCGGCCGGGATCAACAGGACCTACCCCAACGTGCTGAACTTCGAAGGGGTCTACGGCCTTGAGCAGGTCAAGTGGATCAAGACCACCGTGATGCCTGAGTATGACGTGACCATCCCCTATATCAGGATGTTCGCCGGCCCTATGGATTACACCCAGGGAGCGACGCTGAACTCCACAAAGGCGAAGTACCAGCCGGATAATTCCGCTCCCATGAGCCAGGGCACCCGTTGCCACCAGATTGCCGAGTACGTGGTATTCGACGCCCCTCTCGGGATGCTCTGCGACAGCCCTACCCGCTACCGCAAGGAGCAGGAGTACACTGACCTGATTTCTTCCATCCCCGTGGTTTGGGACGACGTGGTGGCCCTTGGCGGAGAGGTCGGCAAGAGCGTTGCCGTGGCCCGCAGGAGCGGCGCGAAATGGTACGTTGGCGCCCTTACGAACTGGGATAAGAGGGACATGGAGTTGAAGCTGGACTTCCTGCCCGCCGGCAGCTGGAAAGTCACCGTCTTCCAGGACGGCGTGAATGCGGAAAAGTCCCCCTGCGACTATGCCGTCAGGCGCTTCAACGCCAGCTCCGGCGACACCCTGAAGATCCACCTCGCCTCCGGCGGCGGCTGGTTCGCCAGGATCGAGCGCTGAGCAACTGAAAGCATATTATGATGTACCGTAAACTACTGTTGGCCGCGGCTTCGGCCGTCCTTTGCATTGCCGCATCGGCCGCATCCGTCAAGAATTTCATCCTTGCATCCCCCGACGGGAAGCTCGAGATCCGCGCCCAGGTGGGCAAGACCGTCAACTGGAGCCTTGTCGTGGACGGGAAGGAAATCGTATCCCCCTCGCCTCTGTCGATGACCCTTTCGGACGGGACGGTCTGGGGAGAAGGCTCCCGCTTCCTTCGCAGGTACACGAAGACCGTGGACAACACCGTGAAGACGGTGGTGTACAAGAAGGCCGAGGTGCGGGACCACTATAACGAGCTGATGCTCTGCTTCAAGGGCTTCAATATTGAGTTCAGGGCCTATGACGAAGGTGCGGCCTACCGCTTCGTGGCGAAGTCCGACAAGCCGCTCGTCGTCAAATCAGAAAAGGCCGGAATCCGCTTTGCGGAGGACTGGGAGAGCTATATTCCCTATGTCACGGTCAAGGGCAGCCTTGAAGAGCAGTTCCACAGTTCTTTCGAGAACACCTATTCACGCACCCCTCTGTCCGGGTGGCAGAAGGGGAGGCTCGCTTTCCTTCCGCTGCTCGTCGACGCCGGCGGGCTGAAAGTCTGCATCACCGAATCCGACCTTCTGGACTACCCTGGGATGTACCTTCAAGGTGAGGGCGGCAAGGAATTGAATGCCGTTTTCGCCCCGTACCCCTCGAAGTGGGAGCAGGGCGGTCGTTTCAACCTTGAGGAACTGCGCCTCGGAAGGGAAGAGTTCATTGCCAAAGCGCCCGGGGACATGACCTTCCCCTGGAGGCTCTTCGGAATCGCCCGGCGTGATGGGGACCTCCTGGAGAGCGACCTGGTGTATAACACCTCGCGCCCTTCCGCGGAAGGAGCCGACTGGAGCTGGGTGCGGCCCGGCCTTGTTGCGTGGGACTGGTGGTGCGGAAGGAACCTCTTCGGAGTGGATTTCGAGGCCGGTGTCAACAATGAGACCTATGAGCATTTCATCGATTTCGCCTCGGAGTACGGCATTCCCTACCTCCTGATCGACGAGGGCTGGTCACCCCGCGGCGAGGCTGACCTCTTCAAGATAGACCCCGAGGTGGATCTTCCGCATCTCATCGACTATGGCAGGAAAAAGGGTGTGGGCCTGATCCTCTGGGCTGGCTGCTATTCCTTCGACAAGGACATGGAGAGGGTCTGCAGGCATTATTCCGAGATGGGGATCAAGGGTTTCAAGGTAGACTACATGAACTATGACGACCAACTTATGGTCGACTTCTACCGCCGCGCCGCCGAGACCGCGGCCAGGTATCACCTGATCCTGGACTTCCACGGGGCGTTCAAGCCGGCCGGACTCATGCGCACATACCCCAATGTGCTCAACTTCGAGGGCGTTTACGGGATGGAGACCGTGAAATGGATCAAGGATACCCCGCTTCCCGAATACGACGTGACGGTTCCCTACATCCGCATGTTCGCCGGCCCCATGGACTACACCCAGGGGGCCATGCTGAATGCCACGAAGGCCAAGTATCAGCCATACAGGGAACGACCGATGAGCCAGGGTACCCGCTGCCACCAGATTGCCGAGTACGTTGTCTTCGAAGCCCCGTTCGGGATGATGGTCGACAGCCCCAGCCTCTATCGCAAGGAACCGGAGTGCACGGCCCTGATCTCTTCACTGCCTACGGTCTGGGACGAGACGGTAGCCCTTGGCGGAGAGGTTGGCAAGAGCGTTGCCGTGGCCCGCAGGAGCGGCGCGAAATGGTACGTCGGCGCCCTGACGAACTGGGATAAGAGGGACATGGAGTTGAAGCTGGACTTCTTGCCCGCCGGCAGCTGGAAAGTCACCGTCTTCCAGGACGGCGTGAATGCGGAAAAGTCCCCCTGCGACTATGCCGTCAGGCGCTTCAACGTCAGCTCCGGCGACACCCTGAAGATTCACCTCGCCTCCGGCGGCGGCTGGTTCGCCCGCATCGAACGCTGACAGGAGGTTATTTCACATCCCTCCCTTGCACCCGTGGCGGTAACGCCGCTTTTCGCCCCTGCGCTTCGTAGCGGCTACGCTGCTTTTCGCCCAACGCCCATGGTGGTAACAGCACTTCCCACCCATGCGCTTCGTGGCGGCTAACTCCGCTTCTCACCCCTGCGCTCCGTGGCGGCTAACTCGCTGGCCGGCAAGCAACTAAATACTGACGCTTCCTTTGATTTCGACTTGAATTCAAATTGTAAATGCAACTGATATAAAAGTGATTGAATAGTAAGTTGGAAGAAAAAGGAGACAAGCTTTAAGACTTGTCTCCAACGGAAAAGCTTACTATCTTAGCCGTCAATCGCCAAATATCAG
>JAEEGL012790341.1_pt1 | contig 11085 bp, 9 predicted proteins | sample 9134231 | NCBI WGS metagenome assembly JAEEGL01 (sample SAMN16246548, study PRJNA631951) | gut metagenome | biome: gut microbiome; feature: rumen; material: fiber-attached | host: Bos | place: Iran: Karaj | collected 2018-10
AGATTTCTGTTCCGATGGCAGAGGGGACTGTCCCCATGGCGACTTCAAGGGCGTATCTGAAGGTTCAGGACGGGTGCAGCGGACGCTGCGCGTTCTGCATCGTGCCGCAATTCCGCGGTCCTCCCGTCTCCTTGCCGTTCGCCCATGTGCTCGAACGCGCACGCGCATTCATTGCCGCCGGCTACCGCGAACTTGTGGTGACTGGCTGTAATCTCTCGCTCTACCGCGATTCTGGCAACGGTCTTCCGCAGCTTCTGGCCGCGCTCGCGGAACTCTCCCCCGCGCCTAGCTCGTCCCCCGTTCACCGCGTGCGCATCGGCTCAATCGAACCCGGAATATGCGATGAGGCTTTGGTGGACGCAATTGCCGCACACCCCAACATCTGCCCGTTCCTTCACATATCCCTGCAGTCCGCCAGCCCTTTGGTTCTCAAGCGCATGAACCGCCCCTACACGATCGACGCCGTAGCGCACCTATGCGCGGAAGCGCGCCGCCGGATCGGTCCACACTTCGCCCTTGGCGCTGACGTGATTGCGGGTTTCCCGGGCGAAACCCAATCCGATTTCGCCGCCACGCTTTCTTTCCTGCGCGAAATCCCCTTCACGCACATCCATGCGTTCCCCTTCTCCGAACGCCCCGGCACTCCAGCCGCGTCGATGCCTGGTGCCATGCCCCGCACAATTCGCCTCGAACGCGCCCGCGAACTCAACCTCGCCGCGCGCGAACTCAACGCCGCATTCGCCCGCTCGTTCATCGGCAGGACAGTGGAAGTGTGCGTAGAGGCGGGCGGACTTGAGGGACGCACAGCCGAATATCTGCACTGCCGCCTCTCCACGCCCGCCCCGCGCCGCTCGCTTGCAAAGACGAAGGTTGCCGGCGTGGACAACGCCGGCAACCTCATCGCATAGATGCAGACCTCGCGCGGTCTTAATCATTCCGATGTTCTACACCCTCAGGAAAATCTTCTTGCTCCTGAAGAAGTAGAGTATCGCCCATATCACGAGGTACAACGTCAGGCCAGCCACCGCGTCGCCCCACTTGTCCGCCCACTTGCAGAGCCCTGAGAACAAGAAGCCCCTGATCGTGGCGGCAACGCCGATCATCGAGAGGAGATACGCGAGGATTGAGTTCTTGCCAACGGGATCGAAGACGACGGTCCATCGCTTCAAGCCGAGAACGTCCACGACATAATAGAACACGGCAAGCATCGCAAGCGAGTAGGTGGCGGCGTAGAGAACGAACGACGGAGTCCAGAGTTTCTTGATGGCGGGGTTACCGAGTCCATACTCGAACGCGCACGCGGCGACAGCCGCCACGCAGGCCCATACCGCGAGAAGGAGCGACTTGCGCGCGGGCGAGGGGCCGTCCTGGCGCCTGAGGAGGCGTCCGGATAGAACGCCGATGAGCGCGAGCGCCGCGCCGGCGGGGATCGAGAACAGCGACTCAGGATCGTACGGAGTTCTGCCGCGCACGCAGAGGTGCGTTGGCCAGAGCGAACGGTCCCAATGGGCTATGATGTTGTTCGCTGCGGAATAGTGGTCGGCATCGGGCGGCACGCCCGGCGCCGCGCAGAAGTGCAGAAGCATGTAGTAGCCCAGAAGAAACGCGGCGGCGATCGCAAGGAGAGCCCATGCCCTTTTAATGTACATCGAGAGAGTGGCCGCTATGCCCCACGAGATGCCGATGAAGCCCAGAACGCTCATCAGGCGGAAGTCAGGCTTGAACTTGAGTATGCCGCCGAAGGAGAGTCCGAACAGGAAGAGAATCGCCACGCGCGCGAGCAGCTTCAGCTGTATGCCCGGCGTGGAGCGTCCGCGGCTCTGCTGCGAGGCGAGCGAGAACGGCCAGGAGACGCCGGCGAGGAAGAGAAAGAGCGGGAATATCGTGTCGTGGTGGGCGAAGCCCGTCCAGTCCACATGCTTCATCTGCGTGGCGATCCACGAGTTCGAGCAGTTCAGCGCCTTGCATATGCCTGCTATCAGCGCAGAGCCGCCTGTGATAAAGAACATGTCGAAGCCTCTGAGCGCGTCGATGGACGCGAGGCGCTGCGAAGGCGCCGCTGCATTCTCCACTTTCTCCTCCTGCTGTATTTCGTTCATCTATCTACCTCCAATCTCATCCCAAACAACGCGCGCCGTTCGCCCTCTCACGGGCGAGCCTCTGGGTCAAGACGTCTGCGCGCCTCGACATCGGACTTCGCCTTGAGGATGTTCTCAAGGGCGCGCTTCGTCTCGGGACCGTTCGGCCGCACGCGCAGCGCATGGCGCGCATTCTTCTCGGCATCGTCGAGCCGCCCGAGGCGCAGCTGCGCCACGGCGAGGTTGTTGAGGATCGCCGGGTTCTCCGGCTGGGCCATGAGACTGCGCTGGAAATGCGCCTCCGCGCGCACGTACTGCTCGCGTCCGAAATAGTACATGCCAAGCGCGAAGTTGGCGTTTGCGTCGTCGGGATCCGACACAAGCACCTGGCGGGCGAACATCTCCGCCATGCGGAAATCGGCGCGGTCAAGGCCGAGCTTGAGCCCCTCGCGCGGCGTGAGGCGGAAGTTGGGGCCCTGGTTCACCATCTCAAGCTGCTGGCGGATGCGCGTGAAGGAGGGATTGCCCTCGTCGAGCTGGTCGGCGAGCTCGCTCTCCTTGAGCGCCGCGGCCTTGAGCTCCTCCGACTTTCTGCGCGACGCGTCGTCGCCCTTCTTCTGCTCCGCCTGGCTCTGGGCGTCGAGACGGTCGGCCCGCACACGGCTGAGGCGCGCCACGCGCCACTGCGTGAGCATGAAGAGGCGGCGAAGAGGTGGCGCTATGCGGCTTAGGCTCTCGTCGCGCCTGTACACGGCGAGCATGCGCTCGGCAATGGCGCGTGCGGCCTTGGCGCCCGCCTCTACGACGCCGGCGGGGAAGCCGCCGGGGCGCGCCACGAGCCCTGCGCATTCGGGCATGGTGAGGTCGCGCGTCCACAGCTCGAAGCCGATCTGCATCGCGACGTCCTTCATGCGGCTAGGCTTCATGCGCAGCCACGTGCGCAGGGCGTCGGTAGCGTTCGCCTCGAGCATCTCGCGGTCCTCCTTGTCGGCAATGCCGCGCGCGCGGATGTAGCAGGCGCGGGGCGACGGACCCGACACGAGCGAATAGGCGCGCACGGAACTGCCCTTCTCGGCGGCGCAGAGCTCGATCGCCGCGTCGAGCGATCCGTCGGTGAAGAGGTACTTCGCGTCGCCGCTCTCCTCCACGGTGCGCACGGCGCAGTCGTGCAGGATGCCCACGATCTGACGCTCCGTGGTCTGCATGCGCATTGGCACCACCAGCAGGAGCAGGGCGAACGGCTCGCAGCCCACGACAACGCGTCCGAGGCGGCTGAAGCGGCGCAGCGAGTTCATTGTGAGCGCGCCGTGTTCTGTGTCCTCGACCGAAGCCTGGTACTTGAGCGCCGCGATGCGCCTGTAGTTGCGGAAGTATATCTCAACGCCCAGAACGCAGAGGGCGAATGTGAACACCTGCGCGCTGCCGAGCGAGCAGAGGCAGCGCATGAGCGGAGAGTGGACGGCCTCGATCTCGCCGGTCCAGGACCAGAACCAGAACGTGCGCCAGCCGGCGAGCTGCAGGAACGAGATCGCGCCGATTATCACGAAGAGCGCGCCCGACCAGTAGGGAAGGAAGTGCTCGTCGTCCGTCGCACGGCCCACGTGGAATATCGCGAGCGCAAGCGGCGCGACGACCACGATCAGCGTGAGCATCCATCCGATCACGGTCGCGGCGGAGGAGGTCGTCTCGACATAGTGGAAGAGGTACTTGGTCACGAAGTCGAAGCCGGTCCATCCAAGCGCCTCGAAACCGTCCGAAAGCGTGAAGTACGCGGCGTTCACGCCCACCGCGAGCAGCCAGCCCACGAACGCCGCGAGCGTCATGCGGCGCATGGCGATCGTGCGCACGAAAGGATCTGCAAGCGGATTTACGGCCACGTCGCCCTCCATGTTGCTGCGCACGAACGAGGCCACCAGGCAAAGCACCACGAAGAGCACCCCTGCCGGAGTCTCCGCGGCGAGCATGCCGAGGATGAGCATCGTGAAGTACCACGGCAGAACCCGCCCGCCATGCCACGCGAAGCGCACAAACACGAGAAGCGCCGCCATGACCATCAGCAGATGGAGCATCGTGGGACCAAAGACCTGCGCGGCATCCCACACCGGATCGGAGCACACGAAAAGCACCACGCCCTGCATGAGCATGAGGCGCACCACGCGGCGTCCCCAGCCAGTGCGCTGCATACGCCCGTTCATCACCCACGGCTGCGTGGCGGACAGAATGAAGCACAGCATCACCGTGAGAAGTCCAAGGGCGACATGGCCCGCCAGCATCAGCATGCGGATGGCCGTGGTCGGCGAGAACAGGCGAAACAGCGGAGAGACGATTGTGTGCCACATCAGCGGAAAGGCGGACTCCGGCGGATGGATGCCAGCGGCCACGGCAACATCCTCCCACATCGCAGGCGGCAGCCAGTCATAGCGCCACCACCAGGAGAGCAACGCAACGGCGGCGCCGAGAGCAACCGGAGGGAGGAGTCTTTTGACGATCTGTTTCATGACAATCTGCCTTTTCTTTGTCAGAGATTATAGCATATTTTCGTGGTTCGTGGTTCGTGACTCGTGGTTCGTGGCTCGTGGTTCGTGGCTCGTGGCCTAGCGGCGGAAGACGAGGCTGGTGTTCACGCCGCCGAAGGCGAAGTTGTTGCTCATCACGTACTCGGCGTCGATCATTCTCCCTTCGCCCGTCACGTAGTCGAGTTCGGCGCATGCGGAATCTGGGTTCGCCAGATTGAGCGTGGGCGGATACCATCCGCATTCGAGCGACTTCAAGAGCAGGGCAGCTTCGAGGGCGCCGCATGCGCCTAGAGTGTGGCCGGTGTAGCTCTTCACGCTCGATATCGGCACGGCGCGGGAGAAGGCTGCGCGCGTGGCGGATGTCTCGGCAATGTCGCCGGCGCGCGTGGCGGTGCCGTGTCCGCTGACGTAGCCCACCGCCGCGCCGTCGATTCCCGCATCGGCAAGGGCGAGCGTGAGGGCGCTGGCCATCGTCTCTGCGTTCGGGTTCGTCACGTGCGTGCCGTCGGTCGTCTCGGCGAATCCCGCCACCTCGGCGAGAATCCTCGCGCCGCGCGCGATGGCGTGCTCGCGCTCCTCGAGGATGAACGTGGCCGCGCCATCGCCGATCACGAGCCCGTCGCGGGAGGCGTCGTACGGTGCGGGGGTGGACTTCGGCGCGTCATTACGCAGCGACGTGGCGTAGAGCGTGTCGAATATCGCCACCTGCGTGGCGCTGAACTCCTCCGCTCCGCCAGCGATCATCACGTCCTGCACGCCCCAGCGTATCAACTCGGCCGCATTGCCTATCGCGAGCGAGCCGCTGGTGCACGCCGTGCCCGTTGGCACGAGGCGGCCATGCGTGCGGAAATGCACCGAGAGGTTGCAGGCCGTCGTCTGCGGCATGAGCTTTATGTACGTGCCGCTCGTGATGCCCGCCACCTCCTTCGTCTTCAGCATCGAATAGAAGTCGAGGAGCGCGGGAATGGAGCCGGAGCACGATCCATACGCAACGCCGGTGCGTCCGCCCTGAATTGTTGCCTCGTCGAGCCCGGACTCTGCAATGGCCTGCTCGGTGGCGGCGAGCGCGTACATCGAGACGTCGCCCATAGTGCGAGTGGTCTTGCGCGTCCAGTGCGCGGGCCTCTCGAACGCCGTGCGGCACCCTAGCCGCGTGTTGAGGCCTGTGTACTCGCCCAGCTCTGGCAGCGCCTGCACGCAGTTCTCGAACGTCCTAAGGCGCGCGAACGCCGCGTCCACGGTGTTCCCTAGCGGACTCACCGCGCCCATTCCCGTCACCACTACTCTTCTTCTGCTCATGCCCTTCTTCTTCCCCGTGCGCCCTTAGAAAAGGCCTCCGTTCACCGAAATGCACTGGCGCGTCACGTATGCGGCCTCCTCCCCGAAGAGGAACGCCACCACTCCCGCCACCTCCTCGGGCGTGCCGAAGCGGCGCATCGGTATCGCGCGGCGCACGAGCTCGGGCTCCTCGATGGAAGCGGCCATGTCCGTCTCTATCACGCCCGGTGCCACCGCGTTCACCGTGATTCCGCGCTTCGCGAGCTCCACCGCGAGCGCCTTCACCGCGCCGATAACGCCGGCCTTCGCGGCGGAGTAGTTCACCTGCCCGCGGTTTCCGGCGATGCCGCTCACGCTCGACATCGCCACGATGCGTCCGCGTATGCGGTTCGTGATCATGGGCATCACGAGCGGCTTGAGAAGGTTGTAGAGGCCGGTGAGGTCCGTCGAAATCACCTTGTCCCACGCATCGCCCTCGAGAACGGGGAACGGCGCGTCGGCGTTCACGCCCGCATTAGCCACCACGCCGAAGTAGGGTCCGCGCTCCGCCATGTCGGCCTCGAGCGCGGCCGTCACGGCCGCGCGGTCTGCAAGGTCGAAGACAAGCGCCGGCTGCTCGGGCTGGCCCGAGATTCGGGCGCATTCCGCAGCCACCTCGCGTGCGGCATCGGCGTTGCGCACGGCGTGCGCGGTCACGGCGAAGCCGTCGCGGGCGAGGCGCAGCGCCACCGCCCTTCCGATTCCACGGGATGATCCTGTCACGATGACGCGCTTCATTGCTCCATCTGCTCCTTTAGAAACTTAGTCATGTCCGGCGGACGATATGCGTTGAGAGTGGCTTTGGCCACCTCGCATCCCGCGTCGTCGCGAATCGAGCATTCGAACGACGCCGCATCCGCATCGCTGAAGACGTCCTCGGCCGTCACATGGTACACACCGCCCAGCTCGAAGCGGTCGATCTTCAGCTCGAGCCGACGCGCGCCCAGCAGAAGGCCAGGACGCGCCGGCTTCTCGGGCGCCACATGACGATCCCAGCACCCTGCGAGCGCCGCGCACGTCTGCGCCATGTACTCGATCGCCACCCAGTTCGGCACACCGCTCGCACTGCCGAAGAGCGTGATCTGCCAGGGCGTCACCCTCACGCGCGCCGTCAACCGCCGCGCCTCCGGCTCGAACGCCTCCACCGACTCGATCAGCATCATCGGCTCGCGATGCGGCAACAGCTCCTCGAGACTCCACTTCACAGCGCCTTCGCCCATGCGCCCCCCTTCGCGAGAACAACGCTCGCATTCGCTCCGCCAAAGGCGAACGAATTGCTCATCGCCGCACCATCCACGCGGCCGCTTTCGAGCAGCAGCCAGCATATCGCGGCCTCCACCGCGCCGGCAGCGCCAAGGCAGTGCCCGGTGAGATTCTTCGTGGACTCCACCTTCGCGCGCGGCGATGGACCAAACACCCTTCCAACCGCGCGCATTTCCATCTCGTCGTTAGCCTGCGTGCCCGTGCCGTGCAGGTTGAGGTACCCAACGTCCTCCGGACCAATCCCTGCATCATCAAGCGCGGACCGCATCGCGGCCTCGGCGCCGCGTCCCTCGGGATCAGGAGCGGTTGCGTGGTATGCGTCGCTCGACTCGCCGCATCCCGCAAGCACCACTCCGTCCACATGCGCATCTTCCAACCTTTCCATCGTGAACAGCGCCACGCCTTCGCCGAGGTTGATTCCGTCGCGGTCGAGCGCGAGCGGACGACACCGCCCCTGCGCGAGCGCTCCTAGCGCATGGAAGCCGTTCATCGCGAACCGGCACCTTCCGTCCACGCCGCCCACCACCGCGGCGTCGGCCGCGCCGATCTCGATGAGTCTTCTCGCGCTCGCGAACGCCTTCGCGCTTGAACTGCACGCGGTGGAGACTGTGTACGCAGGCCCTTTCACTCCAAGAACGCGCGAGAGATAGTCGGCCGGCGTGCCAAGCTCTATCTGCGAAAACTCCATCCCCATCGCCGCCGGATCGGCGCCTGCGGAAAGCCATCCGTCCACATAGCTCTGCGCCTCGTCGATGCCGGTGTTGGAGGCTCCAAGCACCACCGCCACGCGTTCGGGAGAGTACTTCGCCACGAGCGCAGAGAATTCGGCTCGCATACTCTCCACGGCAAACAGGAGAAGCCGGCATGTGCGCATGTCGAACTCCTTCTCGTCAATGCGCGGCAGCTCTCCCGGCACCATGCCGAAAAAGATGCTACGGCCGGGGATGTCGCCCGAAATCTCGAGCATCCCCGGCGCCGCGCCCGCGGCGTACGCATCGAGAATCTCGCGATGCGTGCGCCCGAGCGCACACGCGCACGTCATGTGCGCGAGCGTGAATGCACTAGCGATGGCCAGGTCCCTTCGGACCAGGCTTGGGGCCAGGCTTGGGAGCAGGCTTGGGACCGGGCTTGGGGCCGGGCTTGACAACAGGCTTAGGCGCCGGCCTGGGGGCTGGACGCGCATGCGCCTCGTGGATGGCCTGGTTGATCGTCTTGGTGCCGTGGTGGCCATGGTGGCCATGGGGCGGCGCCACAATGGGACGCGGAGGCGGGGGCGGAGGAGGCAAACGGCGCATGCCGTCGCCGCCGCAGATGTGGCACTTCTTGGGCCATCCGTACCATGTGCGGTTGTAGCCATCGCCGCCGCACTTCGAGCACCACATGTATCCGGGCGGCAGCACGCGTCCTGCAGGGCCTGTCACCACCACTGGCTGCGTGACCACAGGCTGCGTCACTACCGGCTGGGTCACCACGGGCTGGGTGACAACCGGCTGTGTCACCACGGGCTGCTGCACAACGACGGGCTGCTGCACAACCTGTGCAAACACGCCCAACGCAAGCGCCGAGGCGCAGACGAGGCATTCTCTCTTCTTGATCATGTCAATCTCCTTTTCTGGGTTTGGCTGTTGACATTATTATAGCACAATTCGCCCTTCGATTTCAAAGCCCGAAGTGACTAAGCGCGGCGGCCACGCCGTCCTCGTCGTTCGAGGCCGTCACGTAGTCTGCCGCCGCGAGCACCTCGGGGCATGCGTTCGCCATCGCCACGCCCACGCCCGCCGCCTCGACCATGGTGAGATCGTTCGCGCCGTCTCCGAACGAGATGCAGTTGGCGAGCGAAAGGCCAAGATGCTCCGCGAAGCGCGCTAGGGCGCGTCCCTTGTGCGCAGTGCGTATGTTGATTTCAAGGTTGTTCCAGGTGCTGTTCGTCACCTTCACCTCGGGGAAATGCGCGGCGACAACGGCGGCGATTTCGCGCGTTGCGCCCTCCGGCGCGTCGCGGCGCGTGAAGAGCATTATCTTCTGCACGTCGCCATCTGCGGCGGTGGATGCGAGATGGGTCTTGAGCTCGGGAACAGGACGCCTGAACTCGTGTATCATGCGAAGGTAGTGCTCGTCAGTCGCGTAGTCCTCGGCCTTCGCCTTGAACGCCTCGCTCATCCATCCCCAGTTGGAGCGGTAGCAGTCGTAGATCACGTCGTATCCGTCGAGCAGCGCCATCACCTCGCGCGCCATTTCAAGCGGAATTTCCTCGCGCACTATCGCGGCGTCCGTCTCGCGGTCGTACACCTGCGCGCCGTTGATGGTGATGGCGTATCGCACGAACGGAAGATCGCGCACGGCCGCCGGCATCATTCCGAAGAAGCGTCCAGTCGTGGGCACCACGAGCGCGCCGCGTTCCGCCGCCGCCGCGAGCGCCGCGCGGTTGACATCGCTCAGGCGCTTCTGCGAGTCGAGAAGCGTGCCGTCAAGGTCTAGGGCTATGATTTTCAAGTTGGCTTTTGTCATGGCTCGTGGTTCGTGGTCCGTGGCTCGTGGTTCGTGGCTCGTGGCTCGTGGTTCGTGGCTCGTGAGTAAGACAAACTTTCAAACTCTCAAACTTTCAAACTTTCACGACAAGGCCGTCGTAGGCGAGGCGCACGTGGCGCGGAAGTAGCTTCGAGAATTCTGCATGCACCACGCTGTGGCTCATGTGCACTAGGTAACCGCGGCGAGCGCGTGCGGCGGCGAGCGCCGCAAGGGAGAGCTCCAGGTTCATGTGCGTGGGATGGGCGCGCTCGCGCAGGCAATCGACCACCATCACGTCAACGTCGCGGATCTTCGCCATGGTGCGCGCGGGAATCGAGATGCAGTCCGAGATGTATGCAATGCGCCGGCCATCCGCCTCGAAGAGATAGCCGTTCGTGCGCGGGCCGCCGTGCTCCACCGGAAGCGGAGTCACCTTCACGCAGCCGATGCGGAAGGCGCGCGTGACTGGCGTGAAGTCAATCATCGGGCGGAAGAGCCCCTGCGTGTTCGCCTTTGTGGTGATGTAGGGGAACACCTGGCGCATGGCGGCGATGGTCTCGGGTGCGGCGTGGCATTTGAGCACGGTGCCGCCGTTCAGGGTGTTGAAGCGGCGCACGTCGTCGAAGCCGGCGATGTGGTCCATGTGCGCGTGGGTGACAACAACGGCGTCCACCTTGCTGATGCCGAGCTCGATGCACGCCTCGCGCAGCTCGGGCGGCGTGTCCACTAGGAAGGCCGTCTTGCCGGAGCGTACGTATACACCAGTGCGCCTCCGCCGGTCGCGGGGATCGGCGGAGGTGCATGCCGGGCATTTGCAGCCTATCTGCGGCACGCCCACGCTTGTGCCGGTGCCGAGGAACTGAAGGCTCAGCGACATCGCCGCGCAGCCGTGGGACTACTTCTCGTCGTTGTAGAGCTGGAAGGCGTCCTTGGCCGTGAGGCCCTGGTGGACGACGGCGGAGATGGCCTTCATCATCGCGAGGGGCTTCGCGCTCTGGAACACGTTGCGCCCCATGTCCACGCCCGCCGCGCCGGCCTGGACGGCCCTGTACGCGAGCTCGAGCGCCTGGTCTTCGGGCAGCTTCTTGCCGCCGGCGATGACGATCGGCACCGGGCACTGCGCCACCACTGTCTCGAAGCCCTCCTCGGTGTAGTACGTCTTCACGAACGAGGCGCCATTCTCGGCGCACACGCGCGTTGCGAGGCGGAAGTAGCGCGCGTCGCGCGCCATGTCCTTGCCAACGGCCGTCACGCCGAGAACAGGTATGCCGAGCTTCTCGCCGATGTCGACGGTGTGCACGAGGTTGTGGGTGGTGATCTGCTCGCTCGCCTTGTCGCCGCATGCCACCATCACGGCCATGGCGCTAGCGTTCACGCGCACGACGTCCTCGACGTCGTAGACG
>JAEEGL013176196.1_pt1 | contig 11085 bp, 5 predicted proteins | sample 9134231 | NCBI WGS metagenome assembly JAEEGL01 (sample SAMN16246548, study PRJNA631951) | gut metagenome | biome: gut microbiome; feature: rumen; material: fiber-attached | host: Bos | place: Iran: Karaj | collected 2018-10
CTCCGTGCGCACAATGGGCGACCGCTGGGCAAAGGTGTAGGTGCTGTCGTTCACATTGAAGCCCGTTGCAAAGCCCGTGGTGAACACACGCACGTTGCGAACGTCTTGGCCACGAGGGTCGAGCACCAGCGCGACGGCGCTATTGGCCATATAGAGTTTCACGTAGAAAGTCTGGTCCACGTCTGCCAGCACGTCCATATCGGTGCGAGCAGTGAAAAGTCCCGTCTCATGCGAAGCCACCGTGTCGCGTACCTCCTGCATGAGGTTCAGCGTATGGCTCAGCTCCCTGCCTTCCGCCTTCACCCAGGTGTTGTTCTTCAGATTGGCGAGTGCCAAGTGGCGATACTCCCGCATGGGCAGGTAGATGGTGTAGCTTCGTTCGTTATTGTTCATCACGTGCTCCTCGTGGTGAAGGAGGTCGTGGTCTTTACTTACATCATAGAACGAGAGGTCGATGTCGTGGGCAAAGTCGGTGAAGATATTCGCCAGATGTCCACGTAAGGCATCACCCACACGTTTTTCCGTCTGTGTGGTCAGCTGTGTCTGAATTTCGGTTTCGATGTTCGTCACCAATCGCAGTTCGTACACGATTTCAAATTCGGTACCGCAGTCAGAAAGGTCGTCGTCAATCGTGTTGCAAGCCGTCATCAGCAACAAGGCAACAAGACAAACGGACACACAACGCCCCCAGACAGGCACGATGGCCCATCCTCGTTCTCGTTTCCCTTTTTCCATTTGTCTATACATACTTGCTGATGGCATCACGTACCATTATATATAAATAATGTATAGTTGGGAATGCACCCCAAGGGCGCACTCCCAACTTGTAAGTACTTAAGGATTATTGACCAAGAACCGTCTCGAAGCTGAGACCCTGACGCCACTGCAGGTCAACACTCAGACCGAGTGAAGTCTGCGAAGCACGGAGGTCAGGAACGGTAGTATAAGCATTCTTCAGAGACTCTTCACCAATCTTGAAGGTGGCAGTAGTCACATAGTCCTGCGTAAAGATACGAGTAACCTGCTGTGAGGCACCAGCGTCAGTATAAGGTGGAATAGCGTAGGTGGTAGGCCAAGAAGCAATTGTGTTAGAACCCAACGTCAGCTTAGCTGCCAAATAGAACGTAGCACCCTTAGGAATAATACCACCCTTGCCATAGATATCCACATCGTTGCCATTCTGAAACTCCAGGGCTACGTATACGTCATTCTGCTTGGTTTCCGTAGTGTAGTTATCGAATACCAGCGTATAGTTAGGAGTAGCAGTAGAGGAAGCCACAGTAGCACCATTGCTGGCCATCTTGGTATCATAGATAACATAGTCCGTGTTGTTTTCTTCATCAGGATCTGCCAGATAGTTCCAACCTAACTTTTTGTACTGTCCACCAATAAGCACGCCTGTGAGCACGAAACGACCAATTTGGTCTGCATTCAGAGTTACATTTTCGTCTGCAGGATGATTGTCCTTGAAGGCAGTCACCGTATTGTCAATAGCCACCGTCGTCTGCAGCATAGCAACACCATAGTTGATATTGTTCTTCACGGCAACGCTACGAGTGCCAGATGTTACAGGGCCAACAGTCCAGCCAGTCCAGCCATCGCTGTCCCAATTGTTATAACCGTCAGGATAGTCACTAGGCTCCTTTTCAGCATCCGTAACACGCAGAAGGCTGTTGTCGAAATAAAGCAACTCAGAAGGATACATGTACTTGGTAGGATTCAGAGTTGTACCGAGGTTAACCAATGAAGCATGATTATCTCCTGTCTTATAAGCGAAGCCACCAGTAATGTTAGGAGCAGTGCCTGAATAATCTGTAAAGTCAAGCTGGGCAACACCCTCAGGTACATTAAACGATGTAGGGAAGGTTGAGAAGTTGTTGTCGTTTACAGCGGTAAAGCCAGTCACATTGATACCAGCAGCATTCAGTGTATATAATATTGTACCAGCGTCATTGTCTGATGTTGAACCCACACTCTTAAACACAAAATTAGTTCCACTTACATTAAAATAGTTCTCAATACGTGCTTTAATGTTATCTGCCAGACGCTGGGCGTTCAGCTCAGCATCGTTGGTGGCAACAGCATTGGCAACCGAGGATGCAATGGTATAGACATCTTTCATCATGCTGCAGATAGAAGCAGCAGAACCTGAATTGACAGCATCTGCATTATTATAAGTTTTGCGAATAACGCTGTAGGCTTTAGCCAGATTCTCCTGCAAAGGTGCAAGCGCAGCAATTTCAGTTTCTGACTTGATACCTATTTCTCTCCATGTCAACGCTGGTAAATCAGCCTCTTGAGTATATGAGCCATTTGTATTAGTCCTCGTAATAGTCTGGTCTTCTGCTGGATCAGTATTAGGTTTGATTTTGGTATGAGCATCAACTCCACTCAGCATAATCCGGTTCAATATGGCAACTGCCATGTTACAGCACTGATTATAGGCAGAAGCATTGGCCATACGTGGAACCAGCGAGAAGGTGGTGTTCTCGGGGGTTGCACTAACACTATAATCTACCGAACCATTTGCCTCTTGATCTGTCACGGTGGTGGTACCAGAAGATTTAGTAATAGGAATGGCACGACCATAAACCAGCATGGCATCAGTCTTCAAAGGCAGTGTCAGCTCTACAATACGGTGAGAACTACTGTTTGCATTGGCACTGTTCGTCTCGTCGTCGGCATTACTATTGTCCACAGATCCAGAAGAATAGAGCGTACCGAGGTCGTAGGTATGATTGACTTCAAAACCTGTTGAATTGCCAAGGAAAGGAGCCAAGAAGGTATTGGCCTTACCTGTGGAGAGACCAATGAGCTTTGCATCTTTCATACCGCGGAAGTTGTTTGCCTTCTGGACGGTGGCAGCTGACTGACGTGTTGTACCCTGCTCTGCAGGATTAACATTGAGCACAAACTGCGTTTTTACAGTGTTTGTCTCAGCATCATACGTTGGGTTAATTTTGTTTTCAGCCACATCGCTGTCGGTGGAGCATGCGGTGAATCCCATTGCGCCTGTGAGTGCTATCGCACCCAGCAAAGCATACTTGAAGTTCTTTTTCATAAGCTTCTTTTGTTATTTAAAAGTTAATAATTAATGTTTTCTATTCTCTATTTTGTGTTTTGTTCTTTTATCTCGTTAGCTGGCGCAAGTTTTCGCGAGCGTCGGCATTGCCCTGTTCGGCAGCACGACGGAAGAGGTCGAGGGCGGCAGTTTGAGAGCCTGTGTGCCAGAGAGCGACACCGAGGGCGTTCCATGCACGTGGGTCGTCCTTCACCCCTTGGAGCAACTGCAAGGCCTCGGCATAACGTTCATGCTGCATGAGTTCGGAAGCATGGTTGATGACAGCAGCACGTGTGTCGGGCACATAGTCATAATAGATGCGCAAGTAACCCGAGTTGCGCTGGTCAGCCAAGAGATGCTGCTGGATGTATGCGTAGGTGCGACCTCCTGCTAGTTGGCGCAACCGCTGTTCGCGACGGTTGAGGTCGTTTTCGGTGTCGATGACGTTGAGCGCTTGACGCAGGGCTGCGATGGTGTCGTTAGAAACCGTACCAGCCAGCACGATGTCGTTAATCTGGTCGCGCAGCTCCGTCCATGCCTCTCCGCCGTAAGCCATGTCGTAGAGAGCGTCGGGCGTCGGCACATGCTGCTGGATGTATCGCTTGAGTGCCTCAGCACGTCCCTCAGCCAAGCGTTCGTTGCGATCCACAGGACCCTCGATGGAAGCCAAACCGATAATCTGGATGCGGCTCACCGTGCTGGTCGTGTCGGCCATGACCTGACGCGTGATGCTCACGATGCGGTCGAGCACATCGGCATTGTTACGGAAGTCGTGGATGAGCACGTCCTGGTTGAGGGGGAAATGCACGTAAAGCGCCCCCTTCTCCTTGCGCAGGATGCGGGTGCGGTCGTAAGGCCGATAATGCGAGATGTGCTCCAGCACAGGGTTGTCGGTTTGGAGGATGCCCGCCTTACCCGTGTTGTCCTCCACAGGGTGGCTAACGAGTTGCGGTACCACAGGCTCCACCACAGGTGGCTTCACAGGGGGCACGGGTTTCGCCGCTTTCTGATAAACGAGGTTGAGGGTGAGCTTGGGGATGGCAAAAGGTTTGTTGTCCTTGCCGTAATAGGTGCCGCAGTGGGTGCAGTCATATTTCTTCGCCCACGCATAGCCCAAGGCCACGCCCAATTCTCCCTCCAGACGGAAGAAGCGGTTCAGTCGCCACGTGCGGCCATAGAACACGCCAATGGCAAAGAGGTCGCCCTCCATACGGTGGTCGCGTACATCTTTATATAAGCCAAAGGGGAACTTCACATGACTCACGTTGTAGTGGCTGTAGATGGGGTTCAGTCCCCAGTATGATTTGTAGAAAGTACTGTCGTTCCAGTAGCGCAGTTCGGGTGCTATGAGCAGATGCCGCAACTTGCGTGTTGCGTTGTCGTCGGTTGGCCACGGGCGATAACCAGCGGTCATGCCGAGCGTCCAATGTGAGGACACACGGAAGTCGGCGCCCAGATTGGGGGTTCCTGTCAGGTCGTAAATCAAATTATTGCGCACAGCAACAGGGCTTTGCGCGGCTGCTTTATGACTAATCGTTAAGACTAAAAACAGCAGAACGACCCTCTGAATGATCTTATAAGCCTGATACCACATAGCTCTTTTTATAGTCTTAGCGCCCTTAATAATCTACAAAGTTAGTATTTTTTAATTAAATGGGGTATATAATTGTACCTTTTCACCCCCCCTGTTAACGTTTTTTAACGAAAATAGCAGCTTTTGGCACGATATGGAAAGTGGAAAGTGTCAAAAACGCTGAATTTTTGGGTCAGAGAATTTTAAGAATTAGAAGAAGACCATGCGGCTGGGAAAAGAATTCCGCAAGCGGAGGAGAATTCTAAGAACCATTAAAAATAACTTGGTATGATTTGCCGCTTTGCGGCATTAAAAAGAAAAATAAAGAAAAACAGATAAAAACATGGAAAAAAAATTTTTTATATATTTTTGCCTATTTTTTTCTATTTTTTCTTTACACGCCCCGTAGGGGCATGAAACGTACCAAGTTATTTTTTTACGATTACTAAAAAATCCTTAACCCCTTTGCTCTTTAGAGCCACGCAGGGCACCCCGGAACCGGTGTGAGTCACACCGGTATAGGCGGTCTGAGTCACACCGAGGGTGGCGGTGTGACTCAGACCGATTTTGGGGTGACGAGCACCAGGAAAAAGAGAGGGAGTTTTTACTTCACAATCACCTTGTAGGTGTCGGCTTTGGTGCCGTGGGAGAAGGTGATGAAGTAGAGACCGTGGGAGAGGGTGGAAGGGATGGTGTAGGAACCATCGCGGTTGAGCGGAGCGGCATCGACGATGATGCCCGAAAGCCCAACGATATGTACCTGCACGTCGGATGCTTCCACACCGTCGAGCTGGAGCTGGATGTTATAGCCAGAGCGGATGACGCTGGTGAGCATCTTCACTTGGGGCACGTCGCTGCCCGCGACAGAGGCTGATTGCTTGAGGCTCTCGATGCCTACGGCTTCTTCTTCGTTGTAGCCTTCATCCTTGATGTCCTTCTCGTAGAAGTACCACTTCTGGTAAGTGTCGGCGATGGCCAGCGCATTCTCGCCCAGACGGAGGCGGTAGTCCCAATGGTGCTTGCGCAGGGCTTCACCGTAGCTGCCGCCCTTGAACTCGTATTCGGTGTTGACCACCACGCAGAAAATGACGCCGTTGGCGGGTTGATGGGTCAGGTCGATGCGCATCTTGCCGCAGTTGACGGGCTGGCTGTAGTAACATTCGCCACTTTTAGTGCGATAGCAGAGCAAGGCGCGTTCCGACGTGTCTTCTGGACGGAACTCCACTTCGGCATAGTCGGCACCCGTCTTCACATGGATGGGGATGATGTTGGAGCCTGACCACCCGGGATTGGTCAGCGTGTCGGGAGCCATCCAGCCATCGGTGGAGTTGCGCTTCACCGACTGATAGGGAGTGAGCTGGAAGGGGGCGACGTTAATCCAGTAAGGCTCCCATTCGGGCTTCACGGTGGCCTTGAAGTAGTTGTCTGCCAACTGCCGGTAGCCCTTGTCCCATCCACCGAGGTCGTAGAGTGCCAGGCGAGCACGGTACTGGGTGATGAAGTTGCGCATGGCGGTGTCGCCGATGGAGTCGCCGATGGTTTCGAGCACACGGTTCTTGCAGTATCTCCAAATCCACGCCACCGACTTCGGGCCACACACGGCACTGAACACCACGGGGAAGACATCGCCATACTGAGTGCCGCCGATGAGGTTGCGCCACGTGCATATCTGCCCATTGGCTCCATACATATTCACACCTTCCGCAGCCGGACCTCCGAAGGAGCCGTCTTGCAGCCAACCCGAATAGCACTCGATGGGCATGAAGGGACAGAGCACATTGCCAGCACCCAACCAGCCAGGCGTGGTGGCTTCGTAGTCGCCCTCGCGACGCACGTGAAGCTCCTGCTGCAACCACACGTTGCCGCCCTCGTGGAACCAGGAAGAGCCACGACAAGCTCCCAAGTCGGCAAAGAGGGTGTGGATACCCTCATGCACCATCGCCTCGCGCTGGTAGTTGCCATCGCCCCACTTCTGGTCGGCATCGGAACGGAAGCGAGAGAAGGGGTAGTAGCTTGCCCACACACAGGCATAGTTGCCGCCATCGGCGTAGGTGGAACTCTGGTAGCCGCCTTGTGTCGTTTTTGACTCACTATCGTTGTTCAGGCCTGAACCAAAGATGTAAATCATGGAGCGGTAGCCGTTGCGGGCACTGAGGTTGGGCGGCCAACCGATGTTGTCATAGATATACTTGAAGTCTTCGTCGTACTTCTGCACCATGTTCTTGGCTGCTTCACGAGCCTTCTCCTGTCCGCCCACTTCGCTGTTGAGGTCGTCGCCCCAGAAGACCGACCACCATTCGCCCACTTCCTGATTGGCTTTCTGGCCGTTCTTCTTGCGGATGTCATGCACCTTGGTGGGGGCAGGGATGTCGCCGTACTCGTTGTGGAAGTCGTAGGTCAACTGCGGCACCTCACCCGTCCAATCCCAGAACGAGCCAAAGGGTTTCGTCTGCACGTCCACATAGAGGCGGAGGTCTTTCTGGGTGTGGGTCACGCCGTTGGCATCCTTATACATATAATGACAGTAGTAGTAGCCGGCATCGTCGGAGGTGGCACTCTCCGTCAACACAAATTCGGCATCGGCACGGTAGCCGCGCAACTGATTCTCATTGCGGTCGAGGTAGCGCACCCGATAGACGGTGTTCTCGCCCTTGTCGAGGCAACTGAAGGTGATTTTGTCGCCCTCACGCACCTGGATGTAGTTCTGCGTGAGCCACTCACCGTCGTTCTGGCGCACCTGTGGAGTCAGCTGCCAAAGGTCGATTTCGTCGGTGCGGTGGTCGAGCAGCTCCACGTAGGCGGGCTGGTCGGTCTCGATGGACTCGGGGGTGCCCATCGTGACGTGGAAAGTATATTGCACGGTGTCGGCACCCAGCACAAACATCTCGGTGAAGGAGAAGGTGTCGCCCTCGTTCACGTAGGGCTTGTCGTTCTTCACGTTGGTGTTGTGAACCAGCTGGAAATAGCCGTCCTTGTACTGACAGGCCATGCGGCGGTTGGTGTTGGTGGACTCGCAAGCCACGCCACTCTTGGTGAACCAATAGCCGTAGGTGCCGTAGGACTTGGTGCTATAGGTCTTGTCGCTGCTGCCCTGCTTGGCGAGAAACTGGATGTCGCCCGCTTCCAAGGCACGCTCGACGGCGGCGTTGGAGACGAGGCCGAAGGTCTCGGCGAGTACGTTGGTGCTCACCCTGACGTTGGTGGGTTGGTCGGTGGTCTTGTGGACGTCACGGACGATGTCGGTGGTGTAGGTCACCTTCGAACCTGCATGGCTCAAAGCGGCGCACCCGACAAAAAGGAATGTAAGTAAGCTTTTCTTCATAGGGTAATAATGAGTTAGTTAGTACACGATTGATGCGGCAAAGGTACAAGTTTCGGACGAAAAAAAAGCGGCGCGACCGAAGTTTTTTCGGTCGCACCGCACATTTTGGACGATTGTGTCACAAATGGACAATAGTGCTATCCTTTATTCTATCGTCAGTTCTTTGATGAGTCGCTTGGCGTGGCTGTAGTCGTCCATGACAGAGAGGACGTAGCGGATGTCCACGCCGATGCAACGCTGCAGGGCATTGTCAAATTTGAGGTCGCCCGACATGGCTTCCCAGTTGCCATCGAAGGCGAGACCGATGAGTCGGCCCTTGCCATCGAACATACCGGAACCCGAGTTGCCACCCGTGATGTCGTTGGTGGTGAGGAAACAGAGGGGCAGTTGACCTGTGCGTGGGTCGATGTACTGCTTGGAGAACTTGCCACTCTTCATCCACTTATAGACCTGTGGAATCAACTCGAAGTCGAGGTTGTCGGGGTTCTGGTCATGCTTGTTGAGGAAAGAACGGGGCGAGGTAATCAAGTTGGTGGCCTCTTCTTTCAAACCCGTGGTGCCTGGAGCGAAGTCGATGGGCTTGCACAGGCCGTAGCTGAGTCGCATGGTGAAGTTGGCATCAGGATAGTATTCGTAGTCGTGGTTCATCTCGCGGATGCCATCGCCCAAAAGACGCTCGTACTCTCCCGTACCACCGACTTTTCCCATCATGGAGTAGAGAGTCGCCACCGTCTGAAGAGCCACCTCCACCATCGGGTCTTCCATCAACTCGGAAAAATCGTGTACTTCCTCCAGTTCGTCGGGACGAGCGAAGATGGAGTTGGCATAGAGGTTATCTACATAGAGCTGGTAGTTGCCGTTCCAGATGGAATCGACCTCATGCTGGATGCCTTGGGGAAGGAAATCTGGGTTAGGCACATGCTGGATGTAGTTCTGAAGGAGGGCAAGGAAGACCTTCTTGTCGGTAGCCACGTCGATGTCGCGGTAGGCTTTTTGCACCTTCTTATGGAAGTCGTCTTCGCCGCCCTGCACCGCTCTCATCATGTTCTTTATCACAAAACTCAGGATGTCGCTACCGCTATAGAACGATTCCACCCAGAGGTTGTAGCCATAGAGGGCATCGCGCTCCCGCTGGTAGATGACTTTCAGCGAATCGGTGATGCCCAGATAGCGGCCTCTTGCCACGGTGTCTTCGGCAGCCCAATCCATCAGCTCTTTCTCTAACTGACGCTTTTCGTCAACGACTTTCAGGTTGTCGAGTGCGGTGTTCTGTCCGAGGGAGAACTTCCAGTAGTTGGACGAACTGGCGTGCTTGGAGGCGTACATGATGCGGAGGGCATCGCTCTGGCGCATGGCTTCGTTGAGGATGTCGAGCTTCACGCCACGCACTTGGTAACGCACGTCGTTCTCGGTGCGCATGGTGCTCTCGATGCCGTAGGAGGAAAGGTAGCGGTCGGTGCTGCCTGGATAGCCAAGGGTCATGGCGTAGGAGCCATCGTGATAGCCTTGGGTACTCACATGGGCGTACCACTGGGGATGGAAGGGCACGTTGTCCTTGCTGTATTCGGCAGGGGCGTTGTTCTTGTCGGCATAGATGCGGAACACGCTGAAGTCGCAAGTCTGGCGAGGCCACATCCAGTTGTCGGTATCGCCACCGTACTTACCGAGGCACTGTGGGGGTGCATAGACCAGACGCACATCGTCGTAACGCTGATAGACGGAGAGGAAGTACTTGCTGCCCTTGTAGAAGGGGTTGACTTCGCTCTGGATGCCTTTGCCGCTGTAATCCACCATCTCCATGAGCTGGGTAGATACGGCATTGACGATGGAATCAGCCTGTTCGGGCGAAGCGTCCTTGGGCACAGAACCCAGAATGAGGTCGGTCACATCGACAGTCTTGATGTGGAAAAGGACGTAAAGCCCCTCGTTGGGAAGCTCGTCCTCGAACGACTTGGCGTAGAAGCCATACTTGAGGTAGTCGTGCTTGGTGGTGGAGTGGTCCTGAATGGAACCGAAGCCACAATGGTGGTTAGTAAACATCAGACCATCGTTGGACACCACAACGCCCGAGCAGAAGCCGCCCAACTGAACAATGGCGTTGTTCAGCGACGGGTGTTCGGTACTGTACAACTCTTCGGCGGTCAACTCCAATCCCATGCTGTGCAGGATGGAATCGGTCTTCTCCGAAATGTTTCCCATTACCCACATGCCTTCATCAGCATGAACCTGTTGGGGGAATGTCACAAAAGACAAATATACACAGGTCAATAAAAAGAAAGAAAATTTTTTCATAAACTTAATTTTTTACAAGTTTGAGCCTTTCAGGATGCCCTCTTAGGGGCAAGAAAGAAAAATAGAAAAAAACAAAGAAAAAATAAAGAAAAATTAGAAATAATAGAGGGTGTTGGTGTCGGTATCGAAGTAGAATTTCTCACATTGAGCCACCATTGGTGCAAAGTTGTAAAGGATACCTATTTTAATCCCAGCATTGCGCATATAGTTCGTTAACTGGATACGTTCATGGAAGGAAAGTTTCTCTATTGCCTTACACTCTACAAAAACCGCTCCCTTGCAAAAGAAGTCCACTCGTAAAGGAGAATCTATCTTGTGACCACGAAAAGTTGGATGAAAGATGTATTCCTTGACATAATCCACTTGAGCATCATCAAACGCAATCTTTAGGCAATCTTGATATACATATTCTGTCAACTCTGGTCCCTTCTCATTATGTACCTCTTGACAACACCCCACAATATCATAGACAAAATTCTTCAGCACGTTTCTAAGACTTTCGTCCTTCAGTATTTCGATTCTCATCTTTTTTATCTATTTTTTCTTATTTTTATTTATTTTTCTTTTATCCGCCGCTTGCGGCACCTCTTCCTATTGTTTTTTCCATCGCTTTCCTATCACTGGAAGACTGTGCAACGGTAGGTCGCGGTGGATAATCTCTAAAAGGAAAAGGAGGATGAGGATGGTGTTGAGGATGAGACGAAGCCATACAGGCCACGACTGTGGCAGGTACTGCATGACGAGGAAGAGGATAAGGGTGAGGAAAGTGTAGCGGAAGATGCCACGAAGGTCGTATTGGATAGGGTTGAGCCGCTGACCCACAATGTAGCTGAGCAC
>JAEEGL013963948.1_pt1 | contig 11085 bp, 10 predicted proteins | sample 9134231 | NCBI WGS metagenome assembly JAEEGL01 (sample SAMN16246548, study PRJNA631951) | gut metagenome | biome: gut microbiome; feature: rumen; material: fiber-attached | host: Bos | place: Iran: Karaj | collected 2018-10
CTCGTCGATGTCCGCTTCGCGGACGGCGGCCGCGCCCTCGCCTCGGCGCGCGTCCTGCGCGGCCCCGTCCTGGAGGCGCAATTGGCCGGCAAGGCGGTGTGCAAGGCCATTGGCGCGGATGCCGCCCCCGCCATTCGCCCCGCCCCGTTCGCGGATGTCGGCTGCTACGACCTCGAAACCAAGAGGACGGGCCGCTCGGCATCGGCCATGCTCCGGCATCTTGCAAAGAAACCGCGCCCGCCGGAGGAGATTTCCGCCGTCCAGTTCTGCATGGGGTGCGTCGCCGAGACGTGGGACGTCTACGGCGCCCTCGCGGACGCCGCGATCTCAATGCCTTTTTCCGCGCTGCGCTTCGGCACCCCCGCGAAGCGACTCGACCTGGAGGAGAAGGCCTTTCTTCATGCCGCCGACGCGGCCGCGCCGCGTCCCGTCGTCTGGACGGCGCAGCTCTTCCGCCACGGGGAGACCGCGCCGCCCCCGGACGAGACCCTTGCGGCCTTCTGGATCTCCCTGGCCCTCGGTTCGCGCGGCATGACCGCCTACCTCTGGAAGAGCGGCGTCAGCTACAAGGGCATGGACGCCCTGCCCGAACTGCGCGAAACGTGGGCGGCGATGGCCAAGCCGCTCCGCAGGCACCGCGACCGCCTCGTTCCACTTCTCGCCGCCGACCGCTTCGAGGCGGCGGACGGCGCGCTCAGGGTTTGCACGGCCTGGAACCCCGGCAGGGGGATGCTCGTCGTCTGGCGCGCGGCGGGCGCCGCGCCACTTGCGTCCGAACACGGCTTCGACGTGCACCTCCCCGAATGGCTGGCGCCGCGCGAAGTCCGCGACCTCGTGCGGGACGGACGCGAACGCCCCCGCGTCTCGCGTGGCGCGGTCTCGCTCCGCGCCGCCGCCGGCGCGACACATGGGGCCTTCTGGATCGAGGGGGCAAGGTAATGCGGAATGCGGAATGGTTGTGCTAGACTAACCGCTAACGACTAACAAGGAGGCAAAAAAAATGAAGAGGCAGCTGGCAGCGACATTGATTCTTGCGGCGGGGGCCGCATGGGCGGAGGGGGGCTTCACGCTTTCGGCGTGGATCCATCCGCGGACGCTTTCACCGGACGCGCCGATCATCGTCCGCACGGCGGATCCGGAGAACCGCGGGGACGGTTTCGGACTCTTCCTCGGCACGGACGGATCGCTCTGCGCCTACGCGCGCTCGGCCACGGACGCCGGAAACGTCGCCGTTGGCGAAGAGCCCGCCGTGGGCGAATGGAGCCATGTCTGCCTCGCCTACGACGGACGGGTCACGCGGCTCTATCTCGGCGGCGTGGCGCAGGGTGTCGCGACGAACGGCGCGGGCAGTGCCGAAAGCGCGGGCGAGGTCTTCATCGGCGATGACGGACTCCGCGTCTTTGACGGCGAAATCGCCGCCATCGACCTTTTCGACGGCGAACTGTCGCCCGAGGAAATCGCCTTTCTCGCGCAAGGCCCGGGAGAAAAGGCCGAGGATGTTGCGCAGGCCGGAGCCGCAGCAGAGAAAGCCCCGGCCCCGCAATCCGTGGCGGAAGCCAAGTCCGCCCAGGCCGCCGCGCTCGCGGAGCGTCTACGCAACCTCGGCCGCGTGTCCGACCGCTGCCGCACTCCCGCCAAACCGCTCCTCAAGGTTCACACCCCGCTGGAGTAAGACGGCCTTAACCCCATGGAAGATCATACGGGAGACGCAGAGGCCAGTGGCCAGTGGTCAGTGGGGCCACTAGCCACTAACCACCATCCACTGGTCACTGATTACGTCTGGGGTCTCGACCTCGACGGCACCTTGCAGGGCGCGGGCGGCGTCGGTGGCCTCCTCGCCGTCCTACGAAGCGATTGCGCCGTCACCAATTCTGCATTCTGCATTCTGCATTCTGCATTGTACCTCCCCACTTACGACGCCAACGGCAACGTCTCGGAGTATATCGATGAAAGTGGGGAGGTGGTCGCCCACTACGACTATTCGCCCTTCGGCGAAACGCTAATCGAGTCCGGCGACCTCGCCTCGACCTTCACCCACCGCTTCAGCACCAAGCCCTGGTGCCCAATTACGGGGCTGTACGAGTACCAAATGCGGAAGTATCGGCCAGAGATAGGACGGTGGTTGAGCCGGGATGCGGGGGATGATTGTCCATTAAACCCATATCTTATGACACAAAACGCTGTTACTCTCTTTGTAGATTTGTTAGGTTATGAAAAGCTCACCATAAAATTCGATATGGCGAAGGATTCAAGTTGGTTCGATAAACTCATTAACCCCAATACGATATTTACAACTGACATGGCAACAGTTTTAACCTCTATTAAAGCCGCTGTAGGCCAATATCATCCAGAAGGAAAAGGCTCGTGCAATTGCATCGATTATCTAGTGTTGGCTGGTCATGGTTCCCCTGGAGCTGCAGACTTAGGAGAGTACGGCTATTCCCCTTTTTTCATTAGTCTTTATAATGCCCTTTATAGCAAGTATTCTGCCAACCATGAAGAATTGGCTAGACACTGGGGGAAAAACGAGATGCATCTTCCACTTAAGCAAATGGAAGCATTCGCTGCCATTTCAGACTATCTTTGCAAAGGGGCGACAATAGAGTTTGGAACATGTTCATCAGGTGCCGATACTGCGGGAGCTGCCCTAAAGGAGGCCCTAGAGGAATTGTTTGGACCTTCGGCGACCATAATTCTTCATGAAGAACCTGTCTCATATTACTATGACCAAGTCCATGTCAATCCAGAAGGGAAAAAAGGCAAATGAAACCATTGTACGAAGTAGACCCAAAAAGAAGGCCTTTTAGACGAATTATTATGTTTATTCTGTTGATATGCATTATGCTTTATCTGTCATTTCACCTCTTAGTCGCGCAAACAGTTAACGCGCAAATACATAGAAATAGAAAGTGGTGCGCAGACAATGCCGAGCGATTATTTGTTGAAATGCGTATCGGCGAAATTTACTCGGCTATTCGCAAAAAACACCAATCCTGTGCAAGGATAACCATTCCGCTTGTCATCCACACGAACTTCCAATACAGAACCGGTGAGAGTATCTTGGTGGCCAATCCTAATATTGACATTTGGAAAAAATTGATTTGTGAATTTGAAAGAGGGGAAGAGTGGTCAATCACGAACGAATGGCTCTATCTTATCATACGCGGGGAGGATAATGGTAAAATGAGCTTTTTTGTGGTTCGTCCTTTGTTTGAATTTGAACAGATTGATTTTATGCGTTTTTTCCAATACTTTCGAAATATGGCAAAACAAACTGGAGGAGATGCAAGCAATGCGTTAACGCCCAATTCCGATAGCATAGACATTGAAGAGATAATAAATGAATTGGAGTCTCAGGGATTGTTGATGGAAAAAGGGGGGACGAGATGAGTGCCGTCACGGGCCGCGTCTTCGTCGCTGTCGATTTAAACGCAGAGTCGCAGAGCCGCGGAGACTTCAAGTATCAATGCTTGGCGGGTTCCGCCCTTGTCGCCGACAAGGCCGCCACGCCGGGGTGCAATTCTACATTTTTCATTTTTCATTCTACATTTGCATGCCGCCTCGTCCGCGCGCAGGAGCTCGTCGCCCCGACGAACCGCAACCCCTACACCGTCACCTACGCCTACGACCACAGGGGGCGGATGGTGAAAAAGGAGATTCGCGCAAACGACGGCAACGACACCCTTGTCAAATCGATTGCGTATGTCTGGGACGGCTGGAATGTAATAAGGGAGACTGTCACCAACCCTTCAACCCTTCAACCTTTCAACTCTTCAACCGACTATGTCTGGGGGCCTCGACCTCGACGGTGCCTTGCAGGGCGCGGGCGGCGTCGGCGGCCTCTTGGCGGTCGTAAAAAGCGATTGCGCCATTACCAATTCTGCATTCTGCATTCTGCATTCTGCATTCTGCATTGTACCTCCCCACCTACGATGCCAACGGCAACGTCTCGGAGTATATCGATGAAAGTGGGGAGGTGGTCGCCCACTACGACTACTCGCCCTTCGGCGAAACTTTGGTCGAGTCCGGCGACCTCGCCTCGACCTTCACCCACCGCTTCAGCACCAAGCCCTGGTGCCCCGTGACCGGCCTCTATGAGTACCAGATGAGGAAGTATCGACCGGAGATCGGGAGGTGGATGAGCAGGGATCCTATGGAGGAAGATGGTGGGGCGAATCTGTGTGCTTTTTGCCATAATGATGGCCTTTCTTCCTTTGATATTCGCGGTACCGACTTTTGGATTGAACAAACTGAGGCAGCGGTTCGCCTCCACAGAAGGATTTGTGTAACAGCTTGGAAAGAAGATGTTCAGGGCAAGTACTGTTGCGAGGGAAAACGATATAGGAGGTTTGGGCGATACTGCATTTCATTCGGCCGGTCTGATAGGGTGGGTACGACAGGGCAAGATAGAGAATCTTATAGTTGTGGGGAAGATGACAATGACCCCACGTTTCCTCCTAAATTTGGCTCCCCAAATCCGAAGGGGGACGGCGAGATCTACGAGGACAACGATTCGAACGTGATAACCATCCTTGATTATCAGCACGATGACTATAATGTGTGCTTTGACCTAAAAGCTCGGGAATACATGGAAGGCCTTATTGGCAAGAAAGCAAATTATTCGCTTCTGTGGCGAAACTGCCGACATTTTTCACGGGCGATGTATGATCAGATCATGGAGGATTGGACAGAATGGGCAAAGTGAGATATGCGTTATTTGCTTTCCTCCTTATTGCGTTGTATTTTCTGCTATGTGATACACTAAAGCCATGTTTTACGGCTGAAGACATCGTAGGAGCTCAGTTCACGCTTTATACAAAAGGTGTTCCAGTTTCTAGGCTTGAATGGAATCAATTTTCCAATAACGATAAGGAGTTACTCATATGTTGGGTAAATGGCTTGCCAAGACGGAGTAGGTTCGCAATAACGGATTACGCTCCCGGTTTATGTGTAAGAAGCTCAAGGATCACCATAAATGTTGTTGAAAGAAGGGTCATTGTTGACTACAGAACAAGGTGGCTAAATTGCGCAAGACAGATCATTTGCAGACGAACTGAGATTGACGATGCCATTTTTAATCTTGTTGAAAAACGAATGATTGGACAGCATAATTCTAATCTCGACCAATAGAAACGAGAGTGTTGTTGAATTGCAAAAAGCGTTGACGTGTTCTTACGGATGATTGGTTTCCTAACAACAATGGGAAAGGTCGAATACAAGGAGGAAGCAAACCTGTCACGAGGATGTTATGGCAACATGCTCACCGACGGGCGCTTCCGCTACACGTGGAACGCCGAGAACCGCCTCGTCCGCGCGCAGGAACTTGTCGCCCCCACGAACCGCAACCCCTACACCGTCACCTACGCCTACGACCACCGGGGGCGCATGGTGAAAAAGGAGATTCGCGCAAACGACGGCAACGACACCCTTGTCAAATCGATTGCGTATGTCTGGGACGGCTGGAATGTAATAAGGGAGACTGTCACCAACCCTTCAACCTTTCAACTCTTCAACCGACTATGTCTGGGGCTTGGACTTGAATGGAACGCTTCAGGGCGCGGGCGGCGTCGGCGGCCTCCTCGCCGTCCTACGAAGCAATTGCGCCGCAACCAATTCTGCATTCTGCATTCTGCATTGTACCTCCCCACCTACGATGCCAACGGCAACGTCTCGGAGTATATCGATGAAAGTTGGGAGGTAGTCGCCCACTACGACTACTCCCCCTTCGGCGAAACGCTCATCGAATCCGGCGACCTCGCATCGTCCTTCACCCACCGCTTCAGCACAAAACCGTGGTGTCCCGTGACGGGGCTGTACGAGTACCAGATGAGGAAGTACAGGCCGGAGACTGGAAGATGGTTGAGCCGGGATCCGATAGGGGAGAAAGGCGGGGTGAATTTGCTGGTCTTTTGTATAAATGATTCTGTTTCAATAGTAGATTGTCTTGGCAATGACAACTGGGGACCTCCCGCTCCTTGGGGAGGAGGAAATCAAAATGCACCACCGCATTCGGCCTTTCCTCCTCCTCCTCCGTATGTTTCTCCAGCAAGACCTAGGCTGGAGAGGGACAAGGACATGCTGGAGAGGGACAGGGACACCCTGTTTGAAGCGCTAAAGGCTATGTGCCCGAATGGGGTCATAAAAAAAACAAAAAATACGACTTGCTGTATGGCTGATTGTGTAACGGAGGCTTCGAATATAGCTGATGCGATTTTTGAGGTTGTAAAAAAGAATCAGACTTATTTCTCTGGTTCCTTTGGAAATATCGTGTGTACATTCACAGGTGGCCATTGTGCTCATGGATGTTTGAAATGGCAAGAGCTGGTTTTGCAGGGATATAAAGAAGGTGTACGGCGAACCCAAAAGGAAAAAGGCAAAACAAGGTGTTTTGCTGCAGCTGGCGTAGGCAAGTTTTACCCATTTACAGATTTTACAAGCCATAATTGGGTTGTGATTTATGGTCCCAAAGTACCATGGTTTCCCTCAGACGGGTTAGTTTCACAACCTGGAGTCCACATAGATCCATGGCCCCACGGAGGTCGACGTCTCTTTCCTGATAGACAATCCCCAGTTGATGGCGTTCTTATTCCCCCCAGTTTTTAAATGGAGTTGTCCATGAAGAACAAATGGTTTGGTTGCTCTTTCGCAGTTATCATCATCATTCTTTTGCTTGCCATAGCAACAGCTTATCCGAGTTGCCAGAAAGTCGATGTGGGGAAAAAAATGAAAATGGAGCAGGACCTGTTTGAATTTCTGTTTATATTGGGCGATGAACATTTGCGCTCCGCTTGCACTCCTCCCAGTATCACGAACAGACTTAGCAATGATTTGTTCTGTATTTTGCTCAGAGACAACGTAGCAGAACTGGATCGCCGAATAGAGAATGGGCTTTCTCCCAATTCGGAGTATTTCCACAATGGTTCATTTCCTGATGAACTGGCCTATCCTCTCTTGTGGTATGCAGTTGGACTTAAAGCTGAAGGTTGCGTTCGTCTTTTGTTAAAACGAGGCGCTTCCGTGACACGACCTAACGCTTCCAACAAGATTGCCATACAATGGGCCGAAGATATGGGTACGCCAGGAATCGCGAAAATGATTGAGAGCTTGAACCAAGACACAAATCTGCTTACTGGCCTTCAAGTCACAAATGCTATCATGCGCCTTTGTCCACCAGGTTCGGTTGTCACCCCGCCAGCTGATGTGCCCATCGTTGTTGTTTGCGAGAATGAAACGGATTTTGGGCAAGAAAAGAGAAACTATGTAAATAAAATTCCTTTGTCGAAATGCTATAGCGTGTTGGGCGTATCAACTAATGGACCATATCCCTTGTTTGAATATGAAATACAGACAGACAGAGAACGAAAAACATTTGGCGGCAAGCTCTCGCGCCATCGCGGTTTCTATATTATCACCAACTTCTGGGTTTATGACCACTAAAGCCTTCACCTACGACGCTGACGGCAACATGCTGACGGACGGCCGCTTCCGCTACACGTGGAACGGCGAGAATCGCCTCGTCCGCGCGCAGGAGCTCGTCGCCCCGACGAACCGCAACCCCTACACCGTCACCTACGCCTACGACCACAGGGGGCGGATGGTACGCAAGGACGTATTCTGCTCTGGCAATTCTCCATTTTCCATTCTCCATTATACATTTGTCTGGGATGGCTGGAACATCATACGGGAGACGCAGTGGCCAGTGACTAGTGGTCAGTGGCCAGTAGTCACGGACAACATTTGGGTCTCGACCTCGACGGCACCTTGCAGGGCGCGGGCGGCGTCGGCGGCCTTTTGGCCGTGATCCGCTCCAACTCGAACTCCAACTCGTCACTCTGTCATCCCGATCCTCGCCGCCGGCAGTTGCTCCTCTCGATTTGCTTTACATCTGGAAAGCTGCGAAAAGCCGGAAATCGGCGCCCAAGGACGGTCGCGTATGAACGCGGCCTCACTTTGCCGTATGCCCCCGAAAAAAGGGGGAATCGCCGGGAGCTGATTCTAACTTGACGCGTCTGGTTTGTGCGGCTAGAATGGAAACGAAAGCTGGAATGTCGGATGGCTGAGTCTAGCGGCGAAAAAACAGAGATGCCCACCCCGAAGAAGCTGCGCGACGCGCGGCAAAAAGGGCAGGTCTGCACATCGAAGGACATTGTCTCGACGGCCATCCTCATCGTACTTTTCGCCGTTCTCGCCTGGATGGGGGCCGCGCTGATGTACGACATGGAGGCTCTTCTCCGCTTCATCGGCGGCCGTATCGCGGAGAACAACATGAATGCCGTGCGGCAGTCAGCCGGCATGGCCGTCCTCGTCATTTTCAAGCACACCTTCATCGTCGTTTTCGTGGCCGCCCTCATCGGCATTGCCGCCAACATCGCCCAGATCGGCTTTCTCTTCACTTTCGAACCGATCATCCCCAAGCTCGAGAAGCTCAGCCCCGTCGAGGGCGCGAAGAAGATCTTTTCGAAGAAGAACCTCTTCGAATTCCTCAAGAACGTCGTCAAGGTCTCCTTCCTCGGCTATCTTCTCTACAAGATTGTAAGGGCCTCCGTTCCGGAGCTCCTCACGATGTGCTACGGGACGGTCGACGACATCTTCCCCTGCCTCGGGCTGATGCTCAAGCGCCTCGCCGTCTACACGGCCTTCGGCTACATCGTGATCGCCATCGTGGACCGCCTCTTCCAAAGCCGCAACTTCACCAAGCAGATGATGATGACGAAAGACGAGGTCAAGCGCGAGTACAAGGAAATGGAAGGCTCCGCCGAGATCAAGCAGGCCCAGCGCCAGTTCCGCGACGAAATCCTCAACGGGCCCGACCCCGCCCAGGCGGTTTCGAGGGCCAATGTCGTCGTCACCAACCCGACGCACCTCGCCGTCGGGATCCGCTATGACGCCGGTGAGGCCCCTCTGCCGCGCATCTGCGCCCTGGGCGCGGGTCCGACGGCGAAAATCATTCGCGAGACGGCTCTCGGGCTGGGCATTCCCATCCTGGAGGATCGCCCGCTCGCCCGCTCCCTCTACGCCCAGGGCCACATCGACGAATTCATCCCCGATGCACTGATCGAACCCGTCGCCGAAGTCCTCAAGTGGGCGAAGAAACTTGAGAGCGCCCGCCGTGAGGAAGCAGAGCTTGACAGCATCACGATCGATGAAGCCTAGTGTGCTGATTCTTAAATTATTTGCCCTTGCCTGACTCGTCTTCCCCATGCGTCGTTGTCGTCGTTTGCCGAAATTATTACGCCTTCACGACAACGCCTCGCCTGATGCGTCCGTGGCTCCGCCTTGGACTACTTATTTAGGTTCCACCACACTAGCATCCCGTCCGCAACGTCCTGACCTATTTGCCCGTTCTGTTTCCACCATGCGTCGTCCTCGCCTGACGAAGGCAAGCCTGCGCAACGAAGTCGGAGTTTATCGGACGAGACACTGGAATGTCCGGAAGGCCAGGAAAGCCTTTTTTTGGGGAAAGAGAAAAAAGTTGTAACCCCCGTGGCAATTTCGTGTAGAATAGGTACCAATCCGGACACTCAGACCCAAAAGGCGGCCCAAGCCGCCCGTGAGAAACGCGAACATGGACATCTCCATCAACAACCGCCCCTCCTCGATCACCGATCCGGCAACCCTGCAGCACACGGCCCCCGTCGAGGCCGCCAAGGGCGCGTCCCGTCCGACCCTCGTCATCACCGAGGCCCGCGCCGACGCCCTTTCCAGCCTCGACGCCGCCGAGGAAGTCTCCGAATCCGCGCTTCGGCGCGACGATCCGATCGGAAAGCTCCTCTCGGCGGCCTTCAATCTGCCCGCGCCGCCCATGCCGGCCTTTCCTTCATGACAGTCGAGGAATACTATCAGACACTCTCGCCCAAGCTGACCAACTGGCTCGTAGCGACGGGTTCGCCCTACCATGACGCCTGCGACCTCGTGCAGCGCACCTTCCTCAAGCTCTGGGAGATGCGCGACGACCTGCGTGACGACAGTGCGGCCGTGTCCGGGCTCGTCTTCACGATCGCGAAGAACCTGCGCAAGAACGCCTGGCGCGATGGTGCACGGATGACCTATGTCGATGAAATCCACGAGGACGCCGCCGGTGCCACGCAGCCTACGGATTCCCCTTCCGACGCCGCCTATCTGCGCGTACGCATCATGAAGGCCCTTGAGCAAATCCCGCCGCTTCTCCGCGAGGCCTACACCCTCTTTCAAATCGGCGAGCTCTCCATTCGCGAAATCGCCCATGAGACCGGTGTTTCCGAAAACCTCGTGAAGGTCCGCATCCACCGTGCCAAGCAGAAGCTTCAACCTCTTTTGGCCGACCTTTGGGCGGGATGATCCGCAGTGCGGCCAGTCCTGGCGAAGCGGTGCCGCCCAGGTGCGAAGGAGGCATCCGGGCGGCCCGAAGGCTTTTTCAGGGGGGGGCTTCGCTGTGTCCGCCATCATGTGCACGGATTTTCTGCCTGGGAGCCAATGTTTCCTCCGATGGATGATGATTTCGTCAAAATCGTCACCGGAGGCGAAGCCGCGGAGTCCTTTGCGTACGCGTTTCGTGGCGTCTGTCATGAGATGGCGTCTTTTGCCAGTGCGAGGACGCCGCATGGCAGGCCTGCCTGCCGCCCGTGGCTTGCCGAGGCCGTATCACCGTCGAAGCCGAAAGCCGAAAAGAAAGCCTTCGTCGCATCCGGGCGCGAGAGGTTCGCCAGGGTTTCGACGACGCCGCCGGCGTTCGCGACGAACCATCGAGGGCGGCAAAGACGTCTTCGCAGGGGCGTGGTTGCGGGCCCGCCGTGGAAAGGAAAGGCTTGTGTCAGGTCCTTGCGATAGAATATAATCGTTTTCGGTGTCAACAGTTTACGGTGCCCTTCCGGCACGGAAAGGAAAACGATGAAGAGATGGGTTTGCCCCGTTTGCGGGTATGTTCATGAAGGCGGCACGCCTCCCGAGAAGTGTCCGCAGTGCGGCGTTCCGGGGGCGAAGTTCAAGGAGCAGGTTGCCGAGGCCGGCAAGAAGGTCTGGGCCTGCGAGCATCACATCGGCGACGGCAAGGTCGACGATGCCGAAGTGACCCAGGGTCTCAAGGACCACTTCAACGGCGAATGCACC
>JAEEGL014282335.1_pt1 | contig 11085 bp, 11 predicted proteins | sample 9134231 | NCBI WGS metagenome assembly JAEEGL01 (sample SAMN16246548, study PRJNA631951) | gut metagenome | biome: gut microbiome; feature: rumen; material: fiber-attached | host: Bos | place: Iran: Karaj | collected 2018-10
GCGGAAAGACGGATTCCGTGCCGTAGTGCCCGGCATCCAGCAGCCAGAACTGCTCTTCCAGCGCGCCGAGGGCTTTGTGATGGGTCACGTCGCCGCAGAGAAGCGCCTCCGCCCCCGCGGCCTTCGCCGCGTGCATGGCGCTGAAGCCGCTCCCGCTGCAGATGGCGAGCGTTCTCACCGCGGCGTCCTCCGGGCCGACCGAGCGGACCGGATGGGCGAGCTGCAGCTTCTCTTCGATCAGGCGTTTCCACTGCTGCAGGGAGAGCGCGGTCTCCGCCTCTCCGCAGACGCCCATGATCTGCTCCCTGCCCGTCTCGTCCGGCTCCCGCAGCATGCGGATCTCCCGCAGGCCGAGATACCTGGCCAGAAAGACGTTGATCCCTTCCGGCGCGAAATCGAAGGCCGTGTGCGCGGCGTAAACGGAGATCCCGAGCGAGATCAGCCGCGCGCAGCGTCTGCCGAGCGGCGTGCTGCAGTCGATGGAAAGGATCCCTTCCATCGTGAGCGGATGATGGCAGAGGATGAGATCCGCTTCGCAGAGCGCGGCTTCCTTCACGATCTCGTCCGTCAGATCCAGGCAGAGGAGCACGCGTTCCGTGCGTTTGCGGCCCAGACGGATCTGCCAGCCGCCGTTGTCCCAGGCGGCCGCCGCGGAAGGCGGCGCGATCGCTTCGAGCGTATCGATGAAAGACTGCGTATCCAAATCGGCTCCTTATCCGCGGCCTGTCTCAGCCGCCGCAAGTATGCTGCGCAGGAGTTCTGCGCGCCTTGCCGCTTCCGCGGCGCGCGCCCTGCCCCGTTCCGAATCCGCCGCGCCGCTGGCGCCGCGGATCTTTTCTTCCTCCGCGAGCTTGGCGCGCAGCCAGGCGCGGAAGATCTCGTCCGGCGCCTCCCGCAGCAGCGGGCTGATCTCGAAGCGGAGCGCCGCTTCCGCGGACTCCGCCTCGGCCTTCCGGCGCGCGCGTTCCGTTTCGGAGAGCGCGCCGGCGCAGGGCCGCGCTGTGAAGAGCTCGCAGAAATGGCCGTTCTCCAGCAGCAGCGCCTCCTCCGCGATCTCCCAGCCGTTCTCGAAGAGATAGCGCCTCAGCTCTGCCGCCGCGCTCCGCGGCTGCAGCAGATAGAGCGGAAAGCTGCGGCTCTTTTCCGGCTCCGCGTCGAGGATGCCGCGGATGAGCAGGCCGCCCATGCCGGCGATGATCACGGCGTCCGCCTCGCCCGCCGCCAGCGGCGCGAGACCGCTGCCGAGCCGGAGCGCGCAGTCCGCGTCCGGGCAGGCATGTTCCAGGTTGCCCCTGGCTTTTTCCAAAGGGCCCGGATTCACGTCGCTGAGGATCACGCGCGACGAACGGCCGCTCTGCAGGAGGAAGATCGGCAGCAGGCCGTGGTCCGTGCCCACGTCCGCCGCCACGGCGCCGGCCGGGACTCGGTCCGCGATCCACTGCAGGCGTTCGCTCAGCTTCACGGCGCTACTCCAGATAATCCTTCAGCTTCTTTTTGCGGCTCGGGTGGCGGAGCTTCCGCAGCGCCTTGGCCTCGATCTGCCGGATGCGCTCTCTGGTGACGTCGAACTCCTTGCCGACTTCTTCGAGCGTGCGCGCGCGGCCGTCCTCCAAGCCGAAGCGCAGCCGCAGGACCTTCTGCTCGCGCTCCGTCAGGGTGCTCAGCACGTCGTCCAGCTGCTCTTTCAGCATGGAGAAGGCCGCCGCCTCCGCCGGCGCGGGCACGTCCTCGTCCGGGATGAAATCTCCCAGATGGCTGTCTTCTTCTTCGCCGATGGGCGTCTCCAGGGAGACCGGCTCCTGCGCGATCTTCAGGATCTCGCGGACCTTTTCCTCGGAGATGTCCATCTCTTTCGCGATCTCTTCGGGCGTCGGTTCACGCCCGTATTCCTGCAGCATCTGCCGCGAGACGCGGATCAGCTTGTTGATCGTTTCGACCATGTGCACCGGGATGCGGATGGTGCGCGCCTGATCCGCGATGGAGCGCGTGATGGCCTGCCGGATCCACCAGGTGGCGTAGGTGCTGCACTTATAGCCCTTGCGCCAGTCGAACTTGTCGACGGCCTTGATGAGGCCCAGGTTGCCCTCCTGGATGAGATCCAGGAAGAGCATGCCGCGTCCGACGTAGCGCTTCGCGATGCTGACCACCAGGCGCAGGTTGGCCTCACAGAGCTTGTTTTTGGCTTCCTGATCACCCTGCTCCATGCGCTTGGCCAGCTCTACCTCCTCCTCCGGGGTCAGGAGGTTCACCTTGCCGATCTCCTTCAGGTACATGCGCACCGGGTCGTCGATGCTGAAGGTCTCGGCCAGGGCGTCGGTGGAATTCAGCTCGTCCTCGCTGATCTCCTCGATGTCGTCCAGGTCGCTGAAATCCGCCTCCTCCGGCAGCTCGTCGGGGCTGGGCTCCTCCACGGAGTTGTTGAATTCCTCCTCCACCATCTCGATGCCCAGGGCGTCCACGGTCTCGAAGACCTTGTCGGCCTGCTCCCCGTCGAAGTGCAGCTCCTCCATCAGGTCCATGACCTCCTTGATGGTGAGGCTGCCGTTTTTCTTTCCCTTTTCAAACAGCTCCTTGATGCGCTGCTCCGGCGTCTTCCGCCCGGCCTCGCCGCCGGCGCAGGCGTGTTTCTCCTCTCCGTTCTTCCCCTTCTTCTGCTCCTTCTCCTGCGCCTCCGCCTCCTTCAGGAGGGCGTCGGCGGCCTCCTCCAGGGCCTTCTGGTCCATTTCCGCTTCCAGCTTCAGTTCAGACATGGTCTTTTCCTTTCTGTCGGATATCCTTCGGATATAGTATCTGAATATGTTATGCTCGTTTGCTCTTCATCAGCTCCGCGATGGCCCGCAGGTCGCCGCTGCGCTTGACGTACTCGCTGTGTACCACCCTTACGCAGTCCTCCAGGGCAGCCTCTCCGCTGCCCGGCGCGTCCTCGGCCTGGAGGATCTGGGTCAGCAGGGCCGCCTCCTCCTCCGTGAGTCCGGCCAGCAGGGCCGCGGGGCTGAGGCTGAGTCCCTCCTGCCGCCGTCGGCGCAGGGAGGCGTAGATGCCCCGGAGGAAGGGGGAGGAGAATTCCTCCTCCGCCAGGGGACAGGCTTCCAGCAGGGCGGGATCCCGCAGGATGGCCCGGAGGACTCCCTCCTCCGCCCGGGCCGAGAGAATGTTCTCGTAGCGGAGAGAGCGGGCCTGGGGCTGGGCCTTGGAGACGGGCCGGGCGGAAGAGCGCTCATACTGCTGCTTCGCCCCCCGGCTCCGCTTTTTCCGGGTGTTCTCCACCTCCCGGATCATGGCTTCGCCGCTGACGCCGGCGGACTCGGCGGCCCGGCGGCTCCACACCTCCCGCTCCATGGGACTCCCCAGGGCGGCGATCAGCTCGCAGGCGGCCCGGAGATAGGCCAGCCGTCCCTCGTCGGTGCGGAGATCGAACTGGGTATTCAGCTCCATGAGCCGGTACTCCATACCGCCGCCGCTGCCTTTCAGGAGCTGCTCGAAGGCGTCGGAGCCGTGGAGCCGGATGAAATCGTCGGCGTCGATCTTCACGGCCTTTCCGTCCACCATCCGGTCCGGCAGCTTCAGGACCCGGACGGTGAATTCCGAGTTCTTCAGAATGTCCAGCGCCCGCTCCGTGGCCTTCTTCCCGGCGGGATCGTTGTCATAGCAGAGGACGATCTCCTTGGCGTAGCGGGAGATGAGCCGCGTCTGCTCCGTGGTGAGGGCGGTGCCCATGGCGGCCACGGCGTTGTCGAAGCCCGCCTGGTGCAGGGTCACCACGTCGATTTTCCCCTCCACCAGAAGGATGCGGCCCCGCTTGGAGTTCTTGGCCAGGTTGATGCCGAAGAGGCTCCGCCGCTTGGCAAAGACCAGGGTCTCCGGGGAATTGAGGTACTTGGGCTCCTGCCCCTCCTCCAGGGCCCGGCCGGAAAAGCCCAGCACCTCGCCCCGGATGTCCAGCACCGGAAACATGAGCCGGTTCCGGAACTTGTCGTAAGCAGCCCCCTCTTTCTTCCCCCGGACGGCCAGGCCGGCGGCGATCAGCTCGGAAGAACCGTAGCCCTTCTCCTCCATGGCCCGCAGGAGGGAATCCCAGCTGTCCGGCGCAAAGCCCAGGCCGAAGTTCACCGCGGTCTTTTTCCGGATCTCCCGGCCCCGGAGATATGCCGCTGCCTTCTCCCCCGCCGGGGACCAGAGCTGGGCGTAAAACCAGCGGGCCGCGTCTTTGTTCAGGGCCAGCAGCCGCTTCCGCAGCCGGGGCAGCTCCTGATCTTCGCCCTCCTCCGGCATGGACATCCCCGCCCGCTCGGCCAGGAAGCGGACCGCCTCCGGAAAGCTCAGGTTCTCGATCTCCATGATGAAGCTCACCACGCCGCCGCCCTTGCCGCAGCCGAAGCAGTGGTAGATCTGCTTGTCCGGGGAGACGGAGAAGGAGGGCGTCTTCTCGTTGTGGAAGGGACAGAGCCCGAAGAGATTGCCCCCCTTCTTCGTCAGGGAGACGTAGCGGGAAACCACCTCCACAATGTCGCAGCGCTCGGTCAGCGCGTCCAGAAACGATTCCGGTATCGGCAAGCTCCTTCCCTCCTCTCCATGGCGGGTGAATTGATCATCAGTGTCGGCTCCAGCCGCCGGGGATGAACAGCTCGGAATACTGCTGCAGGGCAAACTGATCGGTCATCCCGGCGATATAGTCGCAGACGGCCCGCTCGGTCCCCTCCTCCTCGGCCACCCGCCGGTAGTCCGGGGGCAGCCGGCCGGGGTCCCTCCGATAGGCCTCGTACAGGGCGGCCAGGATGCCCTCCACCTTGCTCTCCTCCCCCTTGGCCACGGGGTTCCGGTACACCGCCTCGAATAGAAAGCTGCGGAACTCGTCCATGGCCCAGGCTATCGGAAGGCTCATGCGCACCTCCGTATCGGAGGAGGCCGCCACGTCCCGGATGACGGCGTCGATGCGACGCCCGAAGCTTACGCCCAGGACATCCCGCACGGAGGCGGGGATATCCTCCTCCCGCAGGATCCCGGCCCGGATCGCGTCGTCGGTGTCGTGGTTCACATAGGCGATGCGGTCGCTGAGGCGGACCACGCTCCCCTCCAGGGTGAGGGGCTTCCGCTCCCCGGAGTGGCAGAGGATGCCGTCCCGCACCTCCTGGCAGAGGTTCAGGCCCCGGCCCTCCTTTTCCAGATGATCCACCACCCGCAGGCTCTGGTCATTGTGGCGGAAGCCGCCGGGGTGGATCTTCCGAAGGGCCCGCTCCCCGGCGTGGCCGAAGGGCGTGTGCCCCAGATCGTGGCCCAGGGCGATGGCCTCGGTGAGGTCCTCGTTCAGGCCCAGGGCCCTGGCAATGGTCCGGGCGATGCGGCTCACCTCCAGGGTATGGGTCATCCGGGTGCGGTAATGGTCCCCCTCCGGGCTGAGGAACACCTGGGTCTTGTGCTTCAGGCGCCGGAAGGCCTTGGAATAGGTGATCCGGTCGATATCCCGCTGGAAGCAGGTGCGAAGAGAGCAGGCTTCCTCTTCCCTGGGGCGCCCCCGGCTCTCCGACGCCAGGGCGGCGCCGGGGCGCAGTATGCGTTTTTCCAGTTCTTCCCGTTCCTCTCTGGGGGTCATGGGCGGCGCCTCCTCTCCGGTTTCCGGGCGGCTTTGGCTGCAATACAGGCGTTCTCCTTATATATACGCATTTTTTCCGCAAATCCCTTTTGATACGCCATAATTTTTGCGAAAAATTCACGTTCCGCCCGCCGGGGACGACGAAAAACTGTCGCATACACCGGTTGCGGATCGGCCCGGTCTGCATTATAATAGAAAAATAACCGCTGCTCCGCTGCCGAAGGGGGTGGGGCAGACTTCAACCGGGGCACGCATCGGTCCGGCGGCCCACCGCTTCAAAGGACGGAGATCATGAAAGCTAATCGCAGAAAATTCATGCCAACCTCTCTGGAAAAGAAGCTGCTGGCGGGCTTTATCGTCACTGCGGCGCTCAGCTGGGCCTCCTTCCGCTATCTGCATCTGATCCCCGCCCTGGCGGTGCTTCTGGTGCTGGGGGCCGTGGTCTGGCGCATGCTGCGCCAGCACCTGGTGAAGCCCATCCAGGCCCTGACCATGGCGGTGCTGGAGAGCCACCCCACCAAAGACGGCTTCTCCTACACGCCGCCGGAGATCCGCACCAGCGACGAGCTGGAGCTGCTTTCCGACGCCATCCGGCGCATGGCGGACGACATCAACGCCAAACGGAGGTGAACTCCATGCTGTTTTCCCGCGGCGGCGCTCCCACCTGGCTGGTCTGCTTCCTGGGCAACCCCGGCAGCGAATACGCCCGGACCCGCCACAACGCCGGCTGGATCGCCTGCGAAGCCCTGGAGAGCGAGAAGAACATCCACACCTCCCGGCTCCGCTTCCACGCCTTCACCGGCACGGGCTCCCTGGGGGGCGCCCAGGTCCTGTTCCTGCGGCCCCAGACCTATATGAACCTCTCCGGCGACGCGGTGCAGCCCGCCGCCGCCTTCTACAAGATCCCCGCAGACCACATCATCGTGGTACACGACGACATGGCCCTGCCCCCGGGGAAGCTGCGCATCAAGCGGGGCGGCTCCGACGGGGGACACAACGGCATCAAGAGCATCACGAACCGGCTGGGCACCGCCGACTATCCCCGGGTGAAGATCGGGGTGGGGGAACCCCCCAATCCGGATTGGGACCGGGTGGACTGGGTCATCGGCAAGCTGACGGACGGGGAATACAAAACCATCGCAGAGGCGGCGGAGCGGGCCGTCCTGGCCGTGGAGGAGCTCATCGCCCACGGCATCGACAGCGCGATGAACCGCTATAACCGGTGAACGAAATGGATTTGCAGCGCTATAAGGAACGGGCCCAGGAGGCGGCCCGGCGGGTCGGTCCCGGCCTGTTCAGAATCTTTGCGATTTACGTGGGCGTCCTGGCCGTCCTGGGCATCCTGACGTACCTGATGGAAAACCCCATCTACGAGTGGCAGTCCCGGGTGCTGCAGTTTGCCGCCGCCGGCAACACCCAGCTGCCGCCCATGCCGGACAGGGCCAGGACGGGCTTTCTCTTCGCCCAGGCCCTGGGGCTCCTGGGCCGGGTGGTCACCGCCGGCTGGGTGGCCCTCACCCTCCGGGCCGTCCGGGGCGGGGAATACTCCTGGCACGACCTCTGGTCCGCCTTCCCCTATTTCTGGAAGGTGCTGGTCATCACCCTTCTCTGCCGGGTCCTCTGCGCCCTGGCCCTCTGTCTGTTCATCTTTCCCGGGGTCCTGCTGTTCTACAACTGGCGGCTGAGCCTCTACGTGCTGGCGGAGCATCCGGACTGGGGGCCCCTCCGCTGCATGCGGCAGTCCCGGCGGCTGATGGTGGGCGAGCGGATGAACCTTCTGCGCCTGGACCTGAGCTGCTTTCTGATGTACGGGCTGGCGGCCCTTCTCTTTTTCTTCTCCTCCGGCATCCTCCGGCTCTGGCGCATGCCCTCCCTGATGATCCTCTATGCCGTGTTCTACAACGAGATGTCCTACTGGCGGGACCCGGCGGAGGGCTCCGGCGGGTCCGGCGGCAGATGAGGGCGGCTGCCCAACCGTCTTTACAGCCGGGGTCGGCTGTGATAAACTCTCCCCCGAAAGGAAGTGGCACACATGGAACGCATCCTGCTCTCCCCCCTGCCGGTGCAGCTGGAGCTTGAGAGCCTGATGGAGAAAAATCACATCCCGGCGGACAGCGATCTCGCCGAGGAATTTGCCGACCTGGTGGAGGCCGCCCGGAAGGTCCTCTGCTGCAAGGCGGTGCTGGTCCGGGCGGAGGGGCCGGTGTCCTTTCCCCTTCCCGGCGGCCCCGCCCCCAGCTGGTACTACGCCATGACCGTAGGCCGGGAGATCGACGAGGACGAGGACTGCGACTACCCCTATCTGGGGGACCTGGTGCGGCAGGCCGCCCTGGACGGCGCCATGGAATACACCCAGGCCTATCTGCGGGAGCACTGCGGCATGAAGTCCGTCTCCTTCCAGAACCCCGGCAGCGCCGAGGACTGGGCGGACAAGCTGGTGAACCGGGACATCGCCGCCCTCACGGGGGCGGAGGAGATCGGCATCCGGGTGGACGAGCGGGGAAACATGACCCCCTGGTACTCCACCGTTGGAATATTTACAGAAGCTTAACAGACGCGGCCCCTTCCCCGCTTGCCTTTCCCGGCGGGCTGTGCTAGGATGGTGATCAGGGAATGAACGTATACGATTTTGACAAAACCGTCTTCCGCAGGGAATCCAGCTTCCTCTTTTACCGCTTCTGCGCGGGGAGGCATCCGCGTCTCTGGCTGCGCCTCCCCTTGGCGGGGCTCTGGGGCCTGCTGGCGGCATTGAAGCTCTGCTCCATGAAGCGCTTCAAGGAGGTGCTGCACGGCTATCTCCGCTCCCTGTCCGACACGGAGGAGCTGCTGGAGGCCTTCTGGGACCGGCACGAGGGCGAGATCCCCGCCTGGCTCCCGCCGCTGCTCCCCCAGGGCGGGCTGGTGATTTCCGCCTCTCCGGAATTCCTCATCGCTCCCCTGTGCCGCCGCCTGGGGCTGGACTATATGGGGACCCGGATGGACCTGCGCAGCGGCCGCATCCGGGGGGAAAACTGCCGCGGCGGAGAAAAGCCCCGCCGCTTCCGGGAACGGTATCCCGAGGCTGCGGTAAGCGCGTTCTATTCCGACAGTCTCGCCGACACGCCCATGGCGGAGCTGGCCGAAAAGGCCTGGCTGGTGAAGGGCGACGAGCTTTCCCCCTGGCCGGGCAGGGACTGAAGCAAAGAAACAACGTATTCATAGAAAAAGGAGTGTATCATCATGTCTCTTTCTGACAGCCTGAAGAAGATCGCGGCGGGAGCCGTGGAAAAGGGCAAGGATCTGGCCGAGCAGGGCAAGCAGGTCATGGACAGCGCCGTGGAGAAGGGCAAGGGCCTGGCCGAGCAGGGCAAGCTCTCCCTGGAAAACCAGAAGCAGGAGCAGGCCATCAAGGAGGCCCAGCAGCAGATCGGCGCCTATGTCTCCGAGAACAACCTGCTGGCGGAGGACGAGTTCGTTCTGGGCCAGATGTCCGTCATCGCCGCCGCCCAGGAGCTGATGGAGAAGAACCTGAGCCGCATCGCCGAGCTGAAGGCGGTTCCGGAGAAGAACGCCGCTCCCCAGGAGGAAGCCTGCTGCTGCGGCGATAAGAGCGACGAGTGCTGCTGCGAAGAAGAAGTGCACGTCTGCGTGGAGCGCTTCTGCCCCAAGTGCGGCGCCCAGGTCCGCACCGACGCCGTATACTGCCAGGCCTGCGGCGTCAAGCTGTAAAGGTTTTTCCGTCCGCGCCTCCCCCTCCGCCGTTCCGGAAGGGGAGGCGCCTTTCATAGGAGGTGTACTTATGGAATATACATTGGGCAGGACCGGCATCACCGTCAACAAGGTCGCCTTCGGGGCGCTCCCCGTCCAGCGGGTCGGCAGGGAAGCGGCTGTGAAGCTGCTGCGCCGGGCCCTGGACGGCGGCATCACCTTCTTCGACACCGCCCGGGGCTATACCGACAGCGAGGAAAAGCTGGGGGCCGCCTTCCAGGGGCTGCGGGACCGGCTGTTCATCGCCACCAAGACCGGGGCGACCACCCCGGAGGCCTTCCGGGCGGACCTGGAGACCAGTCTGCGGAACCTGCGGACGGACCACATCGACATCTATCAGTTCCACAACCCCGCCTTCGTTCCCCGGCCGGGGGACGGCAGCGGCCTGTACGAGTGCATGCTGGAGGCCAAAAAGGCGGGGAAGATCCTGCACATCGGCATCACCAACCACCGCATCGGCCTGGCGGAGGAGATCGTGGAGAGCGGCCTGTACGAGACCCTGCAGTACCCCTTCTGCCTGCTGGCCTCGGAGCGGGACATCGCCCTGGCGGAGAAGACGGCGGCGGCGGGAATGGGCTTCATCGCCATGAAGGCCCTCTCCGGCGGCCTCATCACCAACGCCCGGGCCGCCTGCGCCTTCCTGAACGAATACCCGGTGCTTCCCATCTACGGCATGCAGCGGCCGGAGGAGCTGGAGGAATTCCTGGCCTTCCTTCGGGAGCCGCCCGCCCTGACGGCAGAGCTGCGGGCCGTCATCGAGGCCGACCGGGCCCAGCTGGCCGGGGATTTCTGCCGGGGCTGCGGCTACTGCATGCCCTGCCCCCAGGGAATACAGATCAACACCTGCGCCCGGATGAGCCTGCTGCTCCGGCGCAGCCCCTCGGCCATGTGGCTGTCGGAGCTGGGGCAGGGCATGATGAAGCAGGCGGAGAGCTGCGTGGAATGCGGACAGTGCGCCGCCAGGTGCCCCTACGGGCTGGATACCCCCGCCCTGCTGAAGAAGAATCTGGAGGATTACCGCCGGGTCCTGGCCGGAGAAGTACAGGTATGAAGGCAGTCTTTTCCGCATCCCCGTGGAACTGACCTAAAAATAGATTGAGATACATGATTTTTTTCGTAAATTTTGCTGTTTCCACTTGTCATTTCCGGAAGATAGTGCTATGATGAACGCACCTGATATTCGGGAAATAAGTTAGGAGGTATACTATGAAAAAGGCAATTACCCTGGTTCTGGCGCTCCTGCTGATGGTTTCGGTCTTCAGCCTCGGTGCCGGCGCCCAAGACGTGACCATCACGCCTTCTGCCACTGTGGGCGGTCAGACCGTCACCATGACGGCCACCGGTGTCCAGGATGGCTTCACCATCTTCGACATCATGACCATCTTCGGTTCTTCCGGCGGCCCCTACACCTATGCGATCTGGTTTGACCACGACGGCACCTTCTCCTTCGATAAGGACGTCACCCTGAACATCACCAACGCGGACTTCAGCACCTCCTCCGTCAATGTGGCGGCCGGCACTGTGTGCAAGATCTCCGACGGCACCTGGAACGAGTATTCCGTTACCCTGGACGACGGCAACTCCTGGATGATCATCGACAGCGCCAATCCCGGCAACTACAATGGTCTCCCGGCTGACAATGCCCTCTCCACCTTCCCCGGCACCGTGGCCGCTGCGGCCGCCGCTGCCCCCGCTCCCGCTCCCGAGCCCGAGCCTGCTCCCGCTCCTGCCGAGCCCGAGCCTGCCCC
>JAEEGL014449154.1_pt1 | contig 11085 bp, 8 predicted proteins | sample 9134231 | NCBI WGS metagenome assembly JAEEGL01 (sample SAMN16246548, study PRJNA631951) | gut metagenome | biome: gut microbiome; feature: rumen; material: fiber-attached | host: Bos | place: Iran: Karaj | collected 2018-10
AGACCCGTTTTACCGAGGGCAGCCTCAGGCGCGTTGATGAAGGAAACGGCGAAGGGTATTACTGGGATCTCACGGCGGACGCCCGCGTGGATTACTACACGGTCGTTCTGGTGCTTAACGTCTCCGATCCGGCGGACATCACGCTTGAAAAAGAACTGTATTTCGACGGCGACCTGATCTCCAGCCGCATTTCCGGCGGCCGCCTCATCACGGTATCGCGCTATTCGCCCGATTGGAGCGGCTTCAACGCGGACGACTACACCACCTTCGTACCCCGCGCCGGCGAATACGGCTGCTATCTTCCCGCGGGGCGGATCTATATCGCGGATGAAAACAGCGAACAGTATATCGTAACCGGGATCGTTCCGCTTGAAGGCGGCGATTATGCGGCCGAATCTCTCGCCGTGCTCGGCGCGGCGGACGATATCTACTGCTCCGGCGATAATATCTATTGCTACGGCCGCACCTACACGTATGCAAACGAAGAATACGAAACGTTTTTCACCCTGCAGAAGATCGACGTGAGCGGCAGCGTGCCCGTGCAGAAGGCCAGCGGCAAATATAAGGGCATGAGCATCCTCGAGCAATTCTCCATCGACGAATATAACGGACTTCTGCGCCTCGCCGTGCAGACAGACGGTCGTTCCACGGCGCTGGGGCAGTGGATCCCGGGGGAAAACTATATTCTCATCCTCGACGAAAATCTGGACGTGATCGGCCAGAGCGAGAGTTTCGGCAAAAACGAAAACATCCGCTCCGTGCGCTTTATGGGCGAAAAGGCCTACGTGGTGACCTTCCTCAACACCGACCCGCTCTTTGCCTTTGATCTTTCGGATCCCGCGAAGCCCGTGATCACCGGCGAAACGAAACTGCCCGGCTATTCGGCGTATATGCATCCCATCTCCGAGGGCTATATGCTCGGCGTGGGCTACGACGGCACCAAGACCGGCACGAACGGCGACGCGAAACTCAGCCTCTTTGATATTTCCGACCCCGCGGACCCGAAAGAAACGGACCGCTTTATTCTGGAAAACGGCTGGTTCAACACCGATTATAAGTCCTTTATGGTCAAGGGCGAAAACGGCTGCATCGTGATCACCTCCCGCTGGGACGAAAAGAATTCCCTGAATCTCAGCGGCGCGGTATACGTTACCGCCGAAAACGGGGATCTGAACGTGGTTTCGCAGTTTGAACTGCCCGAAAACGCTTATCTTGAAAAAGCGCTTTTCATCGGAAACGTATTCTACGCGTTTGCGCAGAAATCCGAGCCCACCGAAGACGCCTATAACGACGACGGCTATTATCTGGGGTCCTATACCTATTCCGAAGAGATCTGCGCGCTTGATCTAACTTCCGGCGCGCTTCTCGGCGAACTGCCCCTCGGAGAGGCAGCCGAATAAACCCGGAAAGGGCGGCGCCGCTCTGTCGCCGCATTTTCACCGAACGGCAAAAACCGGCACAGCGTATCCTGCGGGAGTACCCTGTGCCGGTTTCATTCTTGCGATTTTTATTGACAAGCCTCCGGAAAATAGGTAATATATACTTGATTCAGGCAATGTAATAGTTTCTGCGAAACGCAGAACCGTAAGGCGGAGTTGCAGATGAATATCGGCGTTATATTTGATATGGACGGTGTGATATTCGACACCGAAAGGCTTTGGAAACTTGCGTTCGAAGAAGCGAACGAACGGTACGGATTAAACCTTACCGAAGAATACCGCCGGAGCACGTGCGGAAAAAACGAAGCGGATATCCGCATGGAACTGCGCGAACGGTTTCCGTCGCTTGACGTAGACGCATACCGCTCCGGTATGCTCCGGTTCGTAATGGAGCATATCGACAGCGGTGAATTTGAAGTGAAAAGCAATTTTCCGCAAGTGATGGCGTTTCTGAAAGAAAACGGGGTTCGAACCGCACTCGCAACGTCCAGCCATAAAGAAAGAGCGTTAAAACTCTTTTCTCTGAAAAACATGGACGTTTCCGCTTTATTCAACGCCGCGGTATACAGCGAAGATATCAAAGGAAGATCAAAGCCGGATCCGTTCATTTTTCTGAAGGCGGCCAAAAAGATCCGCGTACTGCCGAAAAACTGCATTGTCGTTGAAGATTCGGTGAATGGGATCGAGGCCGCGTACAACGGCGGGTTCCGGCCGGTGATGGCGGTGGACCTGATCCCGGCGGACGAATACTGCAGAACGCACACGGCGGCCGTCATTCGGGATCTTTCGGAATTAATCGGGATCGTGGGAGAAATAAAATGAAATACATCGACGTTGAGAACTGGGGAAGAAAGAGCCAGTATGAAAATTTTATCGGCTATTCGAATCCGGTTGTTTCCATCTGTACCACGCTGGACGTGACCGCGCTGGTAAACCGCTGTAAAACGGACCGTTTGTCGTTTTTTTCCTCGTTTCTTTATATCGTTACCAAATGCATGAACGAAGTGGATGAAATGAAACTCCGCATCAGCGGCGATAAGGTTGTTTTGCCGGAGCGGATCCATCCGAGTTATGTGGTGCTGTGCGATTCCGGGGAACTGAGAACGTGCAAAACCTGTTATGATCCGGATTTCGGAACCTTTTACCGGAATTCGCGCGCCGATATCGAAGCCACAAGAAACAGGGAAAGCACCGTTTATAACGAACGGATCGTGCTCGACTGTTTCTATTTGTCGTGCGTGCCGTGGATCAGGTTCAATTCCGTTATTAATCCGTATAATTTTACGGATAAAGAGCAAACGAGCATTCCGCGCATCACATGGGGAAAATACTATAAAAACGGCGATACGTATGAAATAAACCTGGATATCTCCGTACACCACGCGCTGGCGGACGGAATCCATATCGCGGCTTTGGTGAACAAAATAGAGAGCGAACTTGCAGATTTGAGTTTTATCGGGGGAGCGGAGCATGAAAGATAAAGTATTTATTGCGTGGAGCGGCTCGAACGCCACGGCGTTGGAGGTAAAAAAACTGCTTGAAAAAAAGTATAATTACGTTTGTTCCATCGGCGGAAATGCGGATAACAGTTCCAAGTTTTCGTCCGTGGGCGATACGGTGATCCAGCAGATCAAAAGCTGCAACCAGGCCATCGTTATTTTTCAGAACAGAAAAGACGGCGCCGTAAGCAACAATCTGTTTTTTGAACTCGGCTACGTTATGGCGATGTACGGCATGAAAAAGGTCCATTGCGTCAAGCGGAAAAACGAGGAAGTCGTATTGCCGTCCGATTTCGATAATTCTTTCGTTGAGCCGATCGACGACGGGAACGATGAAAACACGTTCGCCGAAGAGATCGTTGCATATTTCATCGGCAGACAAAAGATGTCGATCAACGAAAACAAAATGTACCTGATCAACAACCGTTATCTGATACACGATAAAATCGTTTCCCATTATTCCGAAGCCGGTTCGAAATGTTCCGATTACGAACTTGCGCAGTATATTCTGTTTTATATGCAGGCCGCCCATATGTTCGGCGACGAAAGAAAAACGCTGAAGGAGATCACACGGTTCAAGCAACTACATAATTACGAGTTTTCAAGCGAGTTGTCGCTTGCGGTCAATATCTGCATCTCGTTTTTGAATATGGTTACGGAGATCAAATACGACGAATCGAGGAACGCGGTGTTTATTGAGCAGAACACCTTCTGGAGATTCAAAAATGAATATGAAACCTACATCGACGCCGTTGTAGACGACGATATGGGCGTGTTTGACGAATGGGCGCGTGTGTTTATCTACCAGCATCTCAATTTCGCGTATATGCTGTTTTCGCATAATGAATCGCTTTCGGAAAAGATGACCGTATCGCTTTGCGGAAAATGCAGAGACTATGCGCTGGAAACGATCACGTATATGGAAGAACTTGAAACGATTGCCCCCTGCGTCCAGAACAACGATGAGATCGGGCTGATCTCGCTGCTGAAGGCATACGTTTACAGAAATCTCTTCGTTGTAAAACAGCGTCTCAACGAAGAAGATTGGCTCAAGTGGCTGAAACTTACGATCAAAGAACGGGCCGCTCTGAAAAACAATTTCGGCGGCGGGACCATCGATACGCAGTTATACAACAATTTCTGTATGGAATATTATCTGTCTCTGATCGATCTGCTTTCAACCGACGAGAGCATAGATCCGTTTGAAGTTGAGATGTACCGTGCGGAAATGCTCGAGTATATCCGTTCCGTAAAAAACAACAACAGCGAGAATATGTATCTCAGGCAAATGTCGCATTGGTGCGATACTTTTTGATTCCATTATTTAAAAATACGGCTGCCGCATTCCGGTAAAACGAAAAGCGGCAGCCTTCTTATTTTCCGTTTCAGCGCAGCACAACGTAGCCGTAGGGCGGTAAAAGCGCGCTGAGCACCGGTTTTCCAGTGAATTCGTTGGTGTAGGTCTTATAGAAGAACACCTGCGTGTTTTTATTGTTGAAATTCATCACATAGGTCAGGTCTCCGCGTTTTCTCGCGATCACGCCCGCGGGGAGCGTGGCCTTTACGTCGCTCTGAAAGCCGAGCCCCGAGATGATGGAGGTGAGAAACGCGCCGATGAAATCCGCATCCGGCTCGAACGCCACGTAGTAGGCCGTGCCCCTGCCGTAGGCGTTGCCCGTAACGGCGGGGCTTTCGGCGTAGAATTTTCCGCGGAATTTGCCGAGCGTTTTCGCGCCGGACGGAATCAGGATATCGCAGAGTTTCGCCGCGGCGTAGGTCTTTTTCGAGAATTCCACGGGCACGGTCTCGCCGTCGGGAAGCGCGTCGGTTTCTTCGCGGCGCAGCCCGAACACCTCTTTGAGCCGCCCGGCGGGGAAGCCGCCGAGATAACAGAGGTCGTATTCGTCAACAAGCCCGAAAAGCGGCGTTGCGATCAGCGTGCCGCCGTTTTCCGTGAAGGATGCGAGCCGGTCTTCCGTCCCGTTTTTCAGCATGTATAAATACGGCGCGATCACGAGATCGTAGCCCGAAAGATCGCGGTCCATCGGGATCACGTCGGTCGGGATGCCGCGCTCCCACAGCGCGCGGTACCATTTCCGGCAGGCGCCGAAATAATCGCGTCCGTCGCGCCGGTAGCCGCAGTAGAAATCCACGGCCCAGCTGTTTTCCCAATCGCAGATCACGGCGGCCTTCGCTTCGGTGCGCCCGCCCACGGCGGCGTCGAGTTTTTCGAGCATGGCGCCCACGGCGGCGGTCTCTTTAAATACACGCGTATCCTCTTTGCCGTAGTGGTCTACCACCGCGCCGTGGAATTTTTCGTGCCCGCCGCGGCTTGCCCGCCACTGGAAATACTGCACGCTGTCCGCCCCGTGCGCCACGGCCTGGATCGCCGCAAGTTCCGGCAGCCCCGGCGCGGGCAGCCCGTTCACGGGCCGCCAGTTTACAACGGAGGGCGTGCTCTCCATCATATAAAAGGGTTTGCCGTGCTTCATCGAGCGGAAAGCGTCGTGCACGAAAGCGGTTTCGCACGCGGTATCGAGCGTGTCCGGCGCAGTCCAGTCCGGGTAGTTGTCCCAGGATACGATATCAAGGTGCGGGGCGAGTTTCTGGTAATCGATCCCCGTGTAAAGCCGCATCAGGTTGGTGGTCACGGGCACGTCGGGCGATAATTCCCGCAGCGGCGCGATCTCGTTTTCAAAAAAGGAGATGTGTTGGTCCGTTACGAACCGCCGCCACGCGAGTTTGAGCGCGGGCACGTGGTTTTCGCCACGCCCCTTGGGGGAGGAGATCTGGTCCCAATCCGTAAAGCGGTGGCTCCAGAAGCCGTTCCACCACTTGAAGTTCAGTTCGTTCAGGTCGTTGTGGTAGCGCTCCCGCAGCCACGCACGGAAGGCCTTCTGGCAGAGCTCGCAGTGGCATTCTCCCGAATATTCATTGGATATGTGCCACATGAGCAGGGCGGGGTGTTTCCCGTAGCGCTCGGCAAGTCTGCGGTTGATTTCGCGCACCTTTTCGCGGTATACGGGCGAGGTGAGGCAGTGGTTGTGCCGCACGCCGTATTCGTTGCGTATGCCCGTTTCCTCAACGCGCAGCACCTCCGGGTATTTCTGCGCGAGCCACGGCGGGCGCGCGCCCGAGGGTGTGGCGAGGATCGCTTTTTTTCCATGTGCGGCGAGTTTTTCCATGATCTCATCGAGCCACGAAAAATCGTATACGCCTTCTTCCGGTTCCGTGAGCGACCACGAGAAAATGCCCACGGTGGCACTGTTGACGTGTGCGAGATCCATAAGGCGCATATCCTCGTCCCAGATCTCTTTCGTATCGATCCACTGGTCGGGGTTGTAATCGCCGCCGTGGATGATGTGATCGTAATATTTATCCTTCATTTGTTTCTCTCCGGCTGCTTATGATCAGACAAAAAAAGGCCCGATTCCTCGGACCCTTTTTTTCGTTCGCTTATTTCGCGTCGGCTGCGGAGGAAACCGCGGTGATGTGCGGGTTCGCGCCGTTGTACCAGTAAAGGAAGCCTTCCATGTCGATCACGTCGCCCACTTTGAGGGCCTCAACGGCTTTGTAAACCTCGGTATCGTTGCCGCAGAGATAAGATTCCACGGTGAAGGTGTAGGTTTTGCCGTCTTTGGAAACGTTGAAGTAAAGGTCGCTGTTTTCGTCGTGGCTGCCGGAACCGTCGTACTTGTAGAGGAACGCGGCCTCGTTGCCGTCGGCGTCGGTGGAAGCCTCAACGGTCATGTCTGTGAAGGCCACGAACTCGTTCATATGCTTCGCAAGGTCGTCGGTCCCGAGCAGATCGGTCACGTCTTTGGCTTCGGCGATAAAGGTGTCGCCTTCCACGATCTCATACTTAGCGTCGGTGATCTCAACTTCGCCGGACCACTCGCTCTTAAAGCCGGTCACTTTGATCTTGGTGCCGGGAACGAGTTTCGCGTATTCTTCCTCGGTGCAGGGCAGTTCATAAATGAAATACGCACCGTCGGGCGCCTGGGTGTAAAGGGTGGCTTTATCTTCCCACCAACCCTGTTTGGCCTGCACGTAGGTTTCCACCGTAACTTCGGTATCGAGCGCTGCGGCTTCGTATTCGTCGTGGGTCATCACGCCTTCGGCGGGCGCTGCGGCGGAGGTGTCGGGCGCGTCGGAAGAGGGCGTTGCGGGATCGGTGGGTTCCGGCGTATTGCCGCCCTTGCAGGCCGCAAATGCGAACACGAGAGAAAGAACGAGAACGATTGCAAGAATCTTTTTCATTTGATGATCTCCTTTTGATTAAAATATTTTTATTTCAGTTTTGCATTATAATAGAATTTGTTGGCAAAATCAATAGTTTTTACAATTTTGTTTTCTTTTTGCTCCGCACGGCTTTCACGGCGGCCGATCCGGCGAGCAGCACCCACACGGCGCAAAGCCCGATGAGCAGCGCACGCGAGGTGTAGGGCAGCGGCCCCAGATCTTTCTTCGCGCCCGCGCCGCCTTCGCCGAGCCGGTCGAGCCGGTAAAGGGAACTTACGTCCGCATAAAGTTTTTTCATGTAGGCTTCGTCCACCGTTTCTTTCCGGCGGACCGATTTCGCTACGTTTTCGATCATCTGCCCGGCGGCGTCACGCAGGGAAGCGGAGCCGTTGAACACCGGCGTTACGAACGTGTTTTCGATGTTTTCGAGCAGGAGTTTCGTGGCGTCAATCTTCACGCTGTAGTAAAAATCGTCGTCTTCGCCCGCGCGCGCAAGGTAATCGGTGTATTCGGCGCTCGTCTGCGCTTTGCGCGTTACCGGGATATAGCCTTCCGTCTGCGCGTAGGGGATCTGCACCTCGTTCGTGAGAAGATACTGCGTAAACAGCCACGAAGCGAGCACTTCCTGCGGGTCGTCTTTATTAAAGATGCACACGCTCGGCCCCTGCGAGATCATCTGCGGGTGCGCGGGATCAAACTGCGGGATCGGGCGGACCGCGATCTCGTAATCCACAAAAGCGTCTTCGCTGATGTCGGCGTGCGGCGCGGCTTTGCCCATCCAAGTGGCGCCCGCGGTGGAATCCACGGCGAACAGGCACTGGCCCGCGTTGAGGAAGTTGCCCGGGTAACTCGAAATCTTGAAGGTTGAGAAAGCCCCGGCTTTTACGTGTTCTGCCACGGTGTAGAGCAGCGATTTCGTTTCGTCGTTGAAGATGAGCACTTCGCCGTCGGCCGTGGAATAGCCCGCGCCCTTCTGCCGCAGCATCTGGATCATCATGTTGTCGGTGGATTTGTAGATGAAGGGCAGCATCGTTTTCTGGCCGTTTACGGTAAACGTGCCGTCCGCGTCCTTTTTTGCCGCTTCGTCGGAAACTTTCCAGATGAAATCCCACGTGATCTCATCGGGCAGGGTATAGCCCATTTTTTCGAGCATGCTAACGTTCACGTAGAGCGCCTCCGTGGAACGCATATACGGAACGGCGTAATGCGTGCCCGCGATCGTGCATTCCTCGAGATATTTATCGATCATCTCGTCGGCGTCGGGGCCGTCGTATTTCAGTTGGCTGCCGCCGAAGCCGTAGGCCGGGGAGGCAAAAAGCGCGTCCAGCGGCGTTACCACGTTTTGCCCGGTGAGGTAAGTGGCGATGTGGTCGGGGTAGGAAACGCACACGTTCGGGGTGGTGCCCGTGGCGATGTTCGTGATCACGTCGTTGTAGATCCGGCCGTAATCGGTGTAGAGCCGCAGGTTCACTTTGACGTTCGGATACAGCGCCTCAAAATCCTCGATGGCTTTGTGGTAGATGTTGGTTTGCGCCTTGTTCGTATCGTTTTTTGCCCAGAACGTGATTTCGTAATTTCTGCTCTCGTCAAAGGCTTCCGGCACGGCGAACTGCGGCGTTCCGCGGGAGCCGTGGCAGCCCGTGAAAAGCGCGGCGGTTCCGCATAGAATAACGGCTGCAAGCAGCAGGGAGATCGCCTTTTTCATCCTTTCGTGCCTCCTCTCATCACGCCGCTCATGATCTTTTTGCGGAAGATCAGAAACAGCACGATCAGCGGCAGCGAGATCACCACCACCGCGGCCATCATGGCCGGGATGTTCTCACGGCCGAAGCCGTTTTCCCGGATCTCCTGAATACCGTTGGATACAAGGAAATAGTTCCGGTCGTCGGTGATCAGCCGCGGCCACACATAGGAATTCCAGCATTCGATCACTTTCAGGATGGTCACCGTGATCACGGTGGGGCGGCAGATGGGCAGCATCACTTTGAAAAGATATTTGATATCCGAGGTGCCGTCCACCTTGGCGGCCTTATACAGTTCGTTCGGGATCTGCTCGAAATTCTCTTTGAGCAGGTAGATGTAAAACACCGAGGTCACGCTCGGCAAAATGAGGCCCCAGAAGGTGTTGCGCATGTTCCAGTCGGTGATGGTCACGAAATTGGTGATAATCACAAGTTCGTTCGGGATCATCATCAGCGAGAGAAACATCGCGAACACGGCGTTTTTGCCCCTGAATTCAAGCCGGGAGAAGGCGAAGGCCGCCAGCACGATTACAGCCAGCATCAGCGCGGTGGTGGCAAGCGTAAAGATGAGCGTGTTGCCGAAGTATTTCGCCAGTGGCACCTCCGTAAAGGCGTCGCGGTAGTTGCCGAGGGTGGGGTCCGCCGCGTAGAAGCGCGGCACGTATTCGGCGTTATAAGAAGAATAACTCTTGAAAGAGGTGAGCACCATCCAGTAAAACGGGAACAGCACCAACACGCCCCAAACGGTTAAAAGAACGTAGGTCACGGTTTTTACCGCGGTTTTGCCGGCGCGGTATGCGGCTGTGCTTTTTTTATCCATACTGCCGCCTCCTTAAAACTGGAAACGCTTGCGCGTGCGCAGGTTCACGAGCGTGATGGTGAACACGATGGCGAATAGGATGAGCGCCGCGGCGGAAGCGTAGGAGGGGTAGCCGCCGGAATTGCCGTAGAGCATATCGTAGATATAGCCCACGATGGTATTCATGCCCGCGGCGTTGAGGTCGGTGCCGAAGAGCGCTACGGCATCCGAATACGCCTTGAACGCGCCGATGAAGCCCGTGATCACGAGATAAAACACCATGGGGGAGATGAGCGGCAGCGTGATGCGCCAGAAGGTGCGCCAGCCGGTGGCGCCGTCCACTTTTGCGGCGTTATAGTAATCCTGGTTCACGGAGGCGAGTGAGCCGGTGAGGATCAGCACTTTGAAGGGCATCACGATCCACACGGTGTAGAGGCACATCACGAGCATTTTCGCCCAGTAGGGGCCGTCGATAAAATCAACGCTTTTGCCGCCGAAGAAATTGATCAGCAGGTTCACCAGTCCCTCGGAATACGCCGTTTTTTTGAAAAGGATCATAAACACGAGGCCCACGGCGAGCGTGTTCGTAACGTAGGGGAGAAAATAGATCGTCTGATACAGGTTCTTGAGGGGCTTGATGGAATTGAGCCCGAGGCTGATGAGCAGCGCCAGCCCGGTGGAGACCGGCACGGTGATGAGCACGAGGATAAACGTGTTTTTCACGGCCTGCAGAAAATACGGGTCGCGCAGCACGTAGGAGAAATTGTAGAACCCCAGCCCGAAGTAGGTCTGCGAGGCGGAGTGATAGCCCTCTTCCACCGAATAAACGAGCACGTCGATCAGCGGATAAATCATAAATACGGCCAGAAAAGCCACGGCGGGCAGCAGATAGAGCCATGCCTTCAGATCGTTCTTTTTCATACGGCAGCCTCTCCGTTTTTGCGCGGACGCATCCGTTCGCCGTCCGGGCTGAAAATATACGTTTTTTCGGGGTTGAGCGTAAAACGCACCGTGCCGGATTCGATCGTTGCGGCCTCTTCGGAACTTACGATGGCGCGTCCGCTGCCGCCTTCGAGCGCCGGGTGCGAAAGCAGCACGCTCGTATCGCGCCCCATCACCTCAATGCGGATCACTTCGCAGGCGAAGGCGCCGTTCGGATCGGGATCGTAGGCTTCGGGGCGCACGCCCGCGGTCACTTCGCCGTCCGGAAGGCCCGGCGCAGGCAGCACGGCCTGTTCTCCGATAAAAAGGGTTTCGTTTTTTATGCTTGCCGCGTATACGCTGATGGGCGGCGTGCCGAGAAATTTTGCCACGAAGAGATTCGCGGGGTCGTCGTATACGCGCTGGGGCCTGCCGATCTGGTG
>JAEEGL016781309.1_pt1 | contig 11085 bp, 17 predicted proteins | sample 9134231 | NCBI WGS metagenome assembly JAEEGL01 (sample SAMN16246548, study PRJNA631951) | gut metagenome | biome: gut microbiome; feature: rumen; material: fiber-attached | host: Bos | place: Iran: Karaj | collected 2018-10
GCGCCGACTGACCGAAGCGAAGGAGCTGGTGGCCCACGGGGAGTGGCTGGACTGGCTGAAACGGGAAACGGAGTTCTCCCAGCCGACGGCCAACCGCTTCATGCGGATTTATGCCGAGTATGGATCCGACCAGGGCAATCTGTTCGGAGCGGAAACAAAGTATTCATCGTTGAATAATTTAAGTGTTTCCAATGCTTTGCGGCTTTTGGCGGTGCCGGAAGAGGAGCGGGAAACCTTCGCTCTGGAGGTCGATGCGGAGCACCTGAGCAGCCGGGAGCTGGCCCAGGCGATCCGGGAGCGGGACGAGGCGAAAAAGGCGCTCCAGACCACGGAAGCAAGGCTGAAGGACACTCAGAAGACGCTCTCGGACTCTGATAAACAGATTACGGACCTCCGGCAGCGGCTGAAAGCCGCGCAGGAAGATGTCCGGGCGGCCGATGACCAAGCAACGGAAAACGAGAGAGCCCTCAAGGCCCGGATTCAGGAGCTGGAAGTCAGGCCCGTCGAGGTCGCCGTCCAGGAGCCGGACCCGGCGGAGATCGAAAAGCGGGCTGCGGAGCTGGCCAAGGCTGCGGACGAGGCCCGCGCTGCCGCCGAGGCAAGGGCCAAGGAGGCTGAGGAGAAGGCCGCAGCGGAGCGGAAAGAGCTCCTGGAGAGGCTGAAAGCAGCCGAGGCAAAGCTGGCAGCCGCCGGCGCCGAGGACAAGGCCGAGGCGGAGCAGCTGCGCGGCACCGTCGAGGAGCTGCGGAAGCAGCTGATCCTCAGTGGCGGGGACATGGTGACCTTCCGGCTGCGGTTCCAGGCGTGGCAGGAGAGCTATGCCGCCATGCAGACGGCGCTGGCCGCCGTCCCGGAGGAGCAGCGGGAGAAGTGCGCCGCGGCGGTCAAGGCCGTGCTGGCCGGGTGGAGCGCATGAACGAAAGAGAAATGACGCCGCAGCGCGTGGCGAGAATCCTTGAGAAAGCGGTTACAACCTACGGCGCACAGGCACAGATCGACATGATGATCGAGGAAATGAGCGAGCTGACGAAGGCGCTCTGCAAGTACAGAAGGAAGCCGGAGGAGTACACCTTCGCGGACGTACTGGAGGAAATGGCGGACGTTCAGATCATGCTCAATCAGATGGCGCTGATCTTCGACGACTGCACGGAGCAGGAGATCGCCAAGCTGGAGCGGCTGGAGCGGCGTCTGGGAATGAAAGCAGGGTCGCAGGCGTGACGAATTTCGAGAAGATCACGGCGACGCCGAAGGCGCTGGCGGAGCTGTTTGCCGGTATGGCGGTCCTGGAGGGACCGTGGGACAACGCTTTTCAACGAGAATACTGCGACAAGTGCCAAGCGAAGGACTGCGCGGCGTCGGTCTGTGCGGCGCCGGAGCTTTATCAAGACGAGCAGAAACGGATCGCCTGGTGGCTGGGACTGGAGGCGGAGGCATGAAAAAGCGGGTATATCGCCGGGCGCTGCGGATCGCGGCGCAATGCTTCGCACGGGCGGGCTATTGCATCAACGGCGAGGAGTACAAGACCAAAATCTGCGGCGTCGTCTACCAAGGCGACCCCATCTGCGAGCGGTGCATCCGGGACTTCTTTCGGGAGAAGGCCGTCAAGGAGCTGAGACAGGAGGGAAAGTTATGAACCGATACAACAAGGCCCGCGGCTTTCTGATCTGCATGGCCGTGGTGGTCTTCATTCTGCTGGTGATCCTGCTGACGCCGGCACGGGCGGCGGCCTATGAGGGCGAGGCGATCCGCACGAAGCGCCAGGAGGCGCTGCACGAGGCGGCGGACGCGCTGCGGGCGGAAGGCTATGCGGAGGACTGCGAGGAGATCGCAGCCCTCTCCGCGGCCTGGTGGGCCGAACAGGAGGCGCTGGACATTGTGGCGCGGGTGGTGCAGGGAGAAGCGGGCAGCTGCCCGTGGATGCACCAGCTCGCCGTGGCGCAGGTGGTCGTCAACCGGGTCCACTCTCCCCTGTTCCCGGACACGGTGCGCGAGGTCGTGGCGGCGCCGCGGCAATATACAACGCTGTACCTGTCCGGCTTCGAGCGGACGACGCGGCAATGCTACGAAGCCGCAAAGAAGGCGCTGGACGGCGAGAGCGGCGTCCCGGAGGACATCATCTGGCAGGCGGAGTTCCGCCAGGGCCGCGAGGTCTGGTGGCAGAGCGACGTGGACACGGGCTGGTACAAAAGCACCACATACTTCTGCCGATAACCAGGCACGCCTCTGAGCCGTCGGGCGTTAAAAAGGCGGCATCCCATGGCCGGCGGCCCATACCCGGCCCATCGTCAGGCCGGGGCCGGCCTCTCCTTCATTTGTATATAAGCTGCGGCCTGTAAGCAGCAGCTCCGTCCGGTGCGCCGTGCCTGGGGTACACGGCAGCCGTACGGCCCCGGTGCAATTCCGGCAGGGCCTCGCGGGCGGCGTGCGGTCACAGCGAGGGACGGCCAAGCCCCTCACCGCCGGTTCGACACCGGCGCCGCCGAATACTGAAAAAGGAGATCAGACAATGGACGAACAAAACATGATCGAGCAGGCTGAGGCCGAAGCGCAGGAGACGGAGTTCGTGGTAGACGGCGAGCCGGAGCGGGAAAACGCCGGATCGCTGGACGTGGACACGGTGCGCTGCATCGCGGCGGAGCGGGAGCGGCTGGCGCAAGACACCGGGGCGCGGTACAACAGCGGCTTCGAGAGCTACGGCGTCTTAACCGCGGCACTGGAGAAAAAGACGGCGGTGGAGAAGGACTTGAAGGACGCAATCAAATCCCTGTGGGAAGCTGTCAAGGAGGAGGACGCCACCACCACGGCGGCCTACATGAAGGAGATCGAGCGCGTGGCGCGCCGGTCCGCGATGGCGTGGATGCACGTCGCGGCCATTGCGCAGAAGGCGGAGGCGAGCCTATGAGCATGTGCGCCGGCGCAGTCGAATGTGAGATCTACAGGGACAAGAAATTCTGCCGGAAGGCGGAAGAGAAGCAGAATGACCGGGGCCAGTGCGACTGCAGGCACGCGAGACGAGCGTGCGAGGTAGGCCCGTGCATCATGGAAAATATATGTCAAATGAAGAAGGAGGGGTTCGAATGAGCAGCGCGGCAAACCACCGGACGCGGAGCCGCAGGAGCTACGCCCGCCATGCCAGCGCCATGCGGGGCGAGCAGCACTACACCATCAAGCAGGCCAGGAACAGCGCCGGCATGGACGGCGCGCCGCTGATCTATCGGATGCAGGCCATGTTCCGCCGGGCGCGGGAGGTCCGGCAGAAGAGAATCGAGGAAACGGAGGAATAAACAATGTATATCGGAGAAGCTAACGCCGCGATGTGCAAAAGCGACGGCTTGACGATGACGAATCGTCCCGAGACTGTGAAGGACAGGCTGGCCATCGCGGACGAGGCGCTGGCGGAAGCGCTGAATATTGCCCGGCAGATCATCGACAAAATTCAAATCCCGCAGGAAAAGCGGGGCGACGTCCCGACGCCGACGCCGGTTGATCTGAACAGCGCCTGCCTGATCGTGGCAGACAAGGCGGCAATGCTGCGCGGGATGCTGGCGCATATCGACCAGATCATCTTCGGGTGATCTTCCGCTGATTTTTGACGGTACGCCCGGAGGGCTTCGGCCTTCCGGGCGTAGGGTGAGAAATCAGACACTTATATATAAATCGCGTGCGCGCACGCGGTTTTCGTCCTCGTAACGAATATTAAGAGTAGGGACACGCAGCCACAGGGCGAGACATGGCAAGGGTGCCCTGCCATTCCTCCAAGCCCATGCGGGCAGAGGGCAGGCGGCTCTCTGGACGCCTTCAAATCGGAGAAAAGAGAGAAATCGGAGACGACAACGCGCAATGCGCACCGAGGCGCGTGCGCGGGTACAGATAAAAGGCGGAGGCAGTTATGCGGAAATACAAAGGCAGAATGTTCACGCGGGAGCGGATCATCGTCTCCGGCCCGCACATGGAGGTCATGGTCTATCCGGTCTTTCAGCCGCCGGGGGTCCGAAGAAGCCGGTGCCGGGAATCGTCGGAGATACAGAAGCGGATCAACGAGCGAAACAGCCGGCTCGCCCTGACGCGGATCGCCTACCTCAACTTCACACAGAAGGACCTGGCGCTGCATCTGACCTACGCCAACGAGCCGGAGACGATTGCCGACGCCGAGCGGCTGCTGGACAACTTCATCAAGAAGCTGCGCCGGCGCTACAAGAAGCTGGGGATCGAGCTGAAATATATCAAGCGCACGGAGCGGGGCAAGGAGAGCGGGCGCGTCCACCATCACCTGTTCCTCACCGGCGGCATGGACCGCGACGAGATCGAGGAGCTTTGGGGAAACGGGCGATGCAATTCCCGGCGCCTGCAATTCGAGGGCGATGGCCTGGACGGCCTGGCCGCCTATATCGCAGGCCAGGGGAAGCCGCTGCGGGACACCTACCGACGCTGGAGCTGTTCAAAAAACTGCATCCGTCCGGAGGAGGAGGTCGTCGACGGGCGCTTCGATCTGGAGGCCGCCGACGCGCTGGGCGAGGCCGCGGAGCAGGGCCTGGGCTATAACATCTTCGAATCGCTCTATCCCGGCTGGGAGTGCGTCAGCTGCGAGGGCATCAAGAACGAGCTGAACCGGGGCTGGTACACCTACGCGGTGCTGAGAAAGAGGGAATAGCGCATGGGAAAGCGATTCAAGTATATGCGATCCGTGCCGCTGAGCTATGAGCAGCAGGGCGCGATCTGGTTCACCTGCCAGACATACCGACGCCAGCCGGAGGACGTGCAGGCCCGCATCCGGGCGATCTGCACGCGGATCGGCGGCGGGGACGGCATGAAGCGCCGGGCGATCCTCGCCTATATGACGACGCGCATCTCATGGCGGGAGTGCTGCGACAGGCACTTCATATCCGACGCCACGCTGGACCGCCTGCGCCGGGCGTTTTATGTGGAATGGGGGGGCTGACATGGGAAAAGGCAAGCTGGCGCAATGGATGACCCCGGAGGGGCTTGCGAAAATCGAGGACTGGGCTGCGTCCAAGACCGACGAGGAAATGATCGCCGGCATGGGCGTGGCCGCTTCGACGTTCTACCGCTGGAGGGCGCAGCATGACGAGATCGAGAACGCGATCACGGCGGGACGGTCCGGCGCGCTGGCCCAGGAGAACAATCGGGCCGTGGAGGCTTCCCTGCTGGAGCGTTGCATGGGCGGGATCAAGACCGTGCGCAAGGGCTTCAAGGTCAAGGCCGTCGTCTACAGCGACGAGACGGGGCGGCGCATCCGGGAGGAGGAGCACGTCGAGATCGTGGAAGAGGAGGTCTACGTCCCGGCGGACACCAACGCGATCAAGTTCTGGCTGACGAACCGGGCGCCGGAGAAGTGGAAGAACCGCACAGAGCTCTCCGCCGATCCGGAGACGCAGGCGGGCGTGGAGGAGTTTCTGCGCTCGCTTTCCGACGGGGGGCGTGAATTTTGATTAATCTGCGCAATCCGCGGGAATACTGCGAGCATTTTCTGAAAATCATCGACAAGCGGCAGGAGCTGGTGGGGCTGCGCTTCAAGCCGGCCCAGGCGCAGCTGTATGAGATCATCCGGGAGGAGCACGCCAAGGGCAAGCCCGTCCGGATCGTCGTGCTCAAAGGCCGACAGCTGGGCTGCAGCACGATGATCGAGGGCATCTTCTTCGCGGACAGCGCCGTCACGGAGAACGCATCCACGCTTATCATCGCCCACGAGGACGACGCAACGCGCCACCTGTTCGAGATGAACAAGCTGTTTTATGACAATCTCCCGGCACAGCTCCAGCCGATGAAGAAGGCGAGCAACGCCCAGGAACTGCTGTTCGAGAACCCGACGAAGGACCCGCGGGAGAAAGAGCACAATCCCGGTCTGCGCAGCCGCATCCGGTGCATCACCGCAGGCGGCAAGGGCGGCGGGCGCGGCTTCACCTTCCGGAACGTCCACGGCTCGGAGTGCGCCTTCTGGCCGAACTTCCGCAGCACGCACATCGCGCTCATGGCCGCCGTGCCGAAGACGCCGGACAGCTGCGTGATCTACGAGACGACGGCCAACGGCCTCGGCGAGTTCAAGGACTTCTGGGACGACGCCGTGGCGGGCCGCAACGACTTCCGGGCGGTGTTTCTGCCCTGGTATCTGGACCCGGACTACAGCCGGCCCGTGGAGCCTGGGACAGAGTGGACGGACTACGAGCGGGAATTGATGGAGCGGGTGGGGCTGACGCCGGAGCAGCTGAGCTGGCGGCGCTGGACGATCCGCAACGACTGCGCCGGGGACGAGGCGCTGTTCCGGCAGGAATACCCGACTTTCCCGGAGGAGGCGTTTCTGACGACGGGCCGCCCGTACTTCGACAACGAGCGGGTGATGCTGCTGGCAGGCACGGCGCCGGCACCGGAGCGGGTCGGCTTTTTCGAGTATCAGGAGGCGGAGAGCGGAAGGCCGGAGGCATTCACCTGGATCGACGACCCGGCGCGGGGCTTCCTGCGCATCTGGAGCGGGCCGGAGCGGGGCGTCCCCTACGTCATCGGCGCGGACACCGCCGGGGACGGCACGGACCGTTTTACCATCCACGTCATCGACAACACGACGGGCGCGCAGGTGGCGGAGTACGAGAACCCGCAAAGCGAGATCCTTTTCGCCCGGCAGCTGTGGTGCCTGGGGATGCACTACAACGCGGCGCTGATCGCCATGGAGATCAATTACAGCAGTTACCCGGAGCAGATGCTGGAGCAATGGGGATATCCGCACCTGTACCAGCGGCAGCGGTATGACGAGATCGCCAAGAGCTACGTCAGCGCCTACGGCTTCCGCACCGATACCAGGACGCGGCCTCTGATCCTGGCGGGACTGCGCACCGTCATGGCAGAGACGCCGGAGGCCGTAAAGAGCCGGTGGACGCTGGAGCAGATGCTGCGCTTTCAGTATGACCGGGACGGAAAGCCGCAGGCCGTAGCCGGAGAGCACGACGACCTGGTGATGGCGGCGGCGATTTGCCACTTCGCCCGGAGCCAGCAGGGCTATGAGGTCCAGGAGACGCCAGCGGAGCGGCCACAGAAGCTGGCGGAGAAATGGAAGCATCAGAAGGGGCGCTATTTGCGCTGATTTCCGCGGGAGCGGTTTCACAAACAACGAAGGGCAAGGCCTGGAAGCTGTTGCACAGCAACGGTTTCCGGGCGTTTTCATGTTGATGTTTAGAGAGGGGGTCGGCGTGGTAGGGTGGTATCACGGGGCACAGAAGGCGCGGACGATGGAAAATCCGACACTTTCACCGACGTGCCGACGGGCTGAGAGGGCAGCGCCCTCTCTCCCGGCCCTTTATCACGCACGGCGAGAGCGGAAACATGCCAGAGACGCCGGGGCCGTCTCCCGGCGGATCGGAGGAAACAATGGACGAGTTCACAATCAACCCGACAGAAAGCGGCGGGGCGCAGGAGGACGTAGACCTGCAAAACGGAGCGGACGCCGAAGCCCAGGACGAAGGACAGGGTCAGGAGCCCAATGCTGATAACGTCGATCAGCAGCGGCGAGCGTTCAACGCGGCGATGGCCGCGGCACGCCGGAGAGCGGAGAAGGACACCGGGGAGAAGATGCGCCTCAAAACGGACGAGGACATCGCGGCCATGCGGATTCCGAACCCCGCGAAGCCCGGCAGCTATTTCACCAGCATGAAGGACCTCGAAGAGTACAGCGGCGCCCTGCGCCGGGCCGACGCTGAAAAGCGCGCAAAGGCGACGGGCCGCACAACGCAGGACGTGCTGGAGGACGACGAGGACCGGGCCTTCGTGCGGGCGCAGCGCGCCGAAGCAAAGAAGGCCGAGGAAGCCAAGAGGCAGCAAGCGGAGCGGGACAAATTCATCGGCGAGGACATCGAGGACTTCCGACGGCGCTATCCCAAGGTAGACATCGCGGCGCTGGACACAAACCCGGCGTTTCGCAGGTTTGCGGGGACACGCTACGGCAAGGAGCACCTGGCGGACCTCTACGGGGATTTTGTGGAGCTTGTCGGCGAGGCCGCAGCGAGTGCGGCGGCGAAGAGCGACGACAAGGCGGCACGCTCCACCGGCCATGGCAGCGGGGGCGGCACCGGGACGCTGACAGCGGCGCAGCGCGCCGAGCTGAAGCAATGGAACGAGGAGCACCCCGAAATGGCAATGACCGAAAAAGAATTTTATGAACGATAACAGGAGGGAAAACGCAAAATGAAAGCATTTCAGAAGGCAGACGGCCAGGTGCTGAAGAGCGCCCGCGAGTATGACATCGCGTACAACACCGAAATCAGCGCCGGCCAGGTCGTGAAGCTCTCGGAAGGGCTGGTGGTCGCGGCGTCTGCCGGCGAGACCGGCCAGGTCCTCGGCATCGCGGCTGAGAACCACAAGGGCGCCGCCGACGGCCTTGATCCGAGAGCCAACGGCACGAAGATCATGGTCTACGATGACCCGGCGCTGATCTTCCAGTGCCCCGTCCCCGTCGTGGCGGCCACCGGCGGCAGCGCCACCACCATGACGGCGAGCACGCTGGCCGCGTTCAGCAACGACGACTTCAACGGCGGCTATATCAAGCTGATTGAGAAGGCGGAGGGCAGCACCAACACCGACCCCATCGGAAAGATCGACAGGATCACGGACTACGCCTACACCAGCAGCGGCACCGTCAGCACCTTCACCAAGGCCAGCGGCGGCACGCCCTACGCCGGCGACAAGTACGAGATTTACCCGCCCATCGGCTTCAAGAAGGGCAATCTCGACAGCACGCGCAGCAAGCTGATCCTGACCGCGACGGCTTCCCTGCCGCTGAAGGTCGTGGGCCGCGACGAGGCGCTGGGCCTTGTCAACATGATGGCGCACCTGCACGCGCTGGGCGCCGAGGACTAAGAGGAGGGACACACAATGCCTGATTTCACCAACTGGAAGGCCGACAACTACAAGTTCGTCGGCGCGGCTTTTGACTATGCGTACAAAAACCGCATCAACAAGTTTCTGAGCATCGTCGGCACGGTCAAGGCCAAGAGCATCGACTACGAGCTGACGGGCTCCGGCGGCTTCGGCGAAATGCCCGCCTATGACGGCAGCAATCTGAACGAAGTCCACCAGCGCCGCGGCTTCAAGACGATCATCACGCCCGCCGAGTACGCCGGGACTGAGATCATCGGCTACAAGCAGGCCAAGGTGGACAAGAGCGGCGAGTGCGCCAAGGTGGGCCGGAAGCTGGGCGACAGCGCGGCCATGACCGTCTATCTGCACCTGCTGCGGATGTTCGGTAACGCCTTCAACGCCAGCGTCCTCGGCGGCGACGGCGTGGCCTGGGCGAGCGCCAGCCACCCCAACGCCAGCAAGGGCAGCTCCGGGCGGACCTATGTGGCCGATCCGGACGCCGGCACCTACAGCAACCTCATCACCAGCGCGCTGAGCGTCGGCGCGATCACCACGGCGCAGGCCCAGGGCAGCCGCTTCACCACGCCCGACGGCCTCCCCCTGGCGGCGGACTTCAACCTTCTGCTTGTCAGCCCTGAGCTGGAGGCGGAGGCGAAGAAGATCTGCGGCGAAAACGCCAAGTACCGCCCGCTGCACAACCCGGCGGACAACACCAACGCGGCGAACCCCGTGGCCGATCTCCAGTACATGGTTATCGGCGGCGGCGCGGACGGCTTCACCAAGAAGCAGTGGGCCATCTGCGACCCTGTGCTGATGAAGGAGATCGTGAAGCTGGTGTACATCACCGAGCCCAACGTCTTCCAGAACCAGCTCGACAACCCGCTGAAGGACGCCTACACGGCCTATGTCGATTTCGGCTGCGGCTGGGGCGACGCCCGCCAGATCATCTTCTCCAATCCCGCGTAAGGGAGCGGAATCACCACGCAAAAGCCTCGCCCGGTTTTCCGGGCGGGGCGCTTGCAGTAATTAGGGACATCAAAAAAGGAGGCCAAAACGATGATTACACCGACGAATGTGCAGCCCCTCACCTACTACGGGCTGTCCACCGACACAAAGCCCACAGGGATCAAGGGCGGAAACGGCCAGAAGTTCATCGAGATCGACACCCACGCGGAGTTCTACTACGACGAGGCGGGCGATCAGTGGTGCGGCGTCCCGGAGCCGGAGACGCCGGACGCCGACGGGTAAGAAGCAGAACGGGGTGATTGTATGACGCTCGAAGAGGGCAAGCGCAAGGTCTTAAAGCTGCTGGACGAATACTCCAGCGGCGGGACGATAACAACCGACGCGGACATCGACAACAAGATGAACGACTTTTTCGACACGGCGCAGAAGCAGGTCTGCGCGCTGAAGCCGATCCGCAAGCTGACGGCGATCACACGGGTCAGCGGCCAAACGGCCTATGATATGCCGGCGGACTTCCGGAAGCTCTGCTGCATCTACCGCAACGGGAAGCGGACGCAGCGCTATGACTGGCGCGGCGGGAAGCTAATCATCCCGGAGAGCGACACGGCAACTGTGGAGATCGAGTACTTCGCTTTTCCGACGACGATCACGCCGGACACGCCGAACAGCTACGTCTTCGAGGTGGCGGAGGACGCGGCGCAGGCTTGCCCATTCTTCGTGGCGAGCCAGCAGCTTATCAGCGATCTGGTGCTGGACTACCAGGCGCTGCGCAACGAGTGGGTGAACGCGCTGGCGCTGCTGACGCCGGACAAGCCCGGCGGCACGCAGCTCCAGCAGGTGCTGTTCAGCGGGAGGTAAGCCATGCCGAGAAATGCCAGGGTAAGCATCAAAAGCACCACATACGACAAATTCCGGGGCGCGGACTTCAGCACGGACCCGGCGCTGGTAGACAAGAGCCGGAGCCCGCTTTGCACGAACATGATCTCCGACGCCGGCGGGATGCCGGAGAAGCGCTGCGGCTGGCGGACGCTGCACACGATCACGGAGAGCGGAACGGCGCATAAGGTCAACGGACTGCATACGATGGTCTACAGCGGCACACGCTTTCGCTACGTCCACGCCGGGACGAAGCTCTACACCTGGGACGAGACGGACAACGCGCCCGTGGAGCGGCTGACAGGGCTTCACAACGGCAAGAGCCGATCCGTCAGCCTGGCCGGGAAGCTCTGGATCGTCACCGGCGGCGAGCTGATCCGC
>JAEEGL010274668.1_pt1 | contig 11084 bp, 13 predicted proteins | sample 9134231 | NCBI WGS metagenome assembly JAEEGL01 (sample SAMN16246548, study PRJNA631951) | gut metagenome | biome: gut microbiome; feature: rumen; material: fiber-attached | host: Bos | place: Iran: Karaj | collected 2018-10
CCTTCACAATAATTTCCAGGTATTTCTTGGATATCTCCTGCCTGGCAGCAATATCCTTCAATGGAATATAACTGCCGGTATCGTTTTCTGCCATATCGATCATCACACGGATCGCATATCTTCCTCTTGTGGATATCACTGTTTCATCCGCCTTTCCTGTTTTTCCCTATTATACAGTAGGCAAATGGGTAAATCAAGGGGGCGAGGTGATTTTCCTCTTATTTACCTATTGACATAGTAGGTAAATACCATTATAATGAACCTACCAACCATCAAAGGAGTAAAATAATTATGATCTATGCGGATAATGCCGCTACAACAAAAATGAGCGATGCGGCCATTTCGGCCATGGTAAGTCTCATGCAGGAGACATGGGGCAATCCCTCCAGTCTGTACAGCGTCGGACAGACTGCCAAAGAAGCACTGGAACAGGCAAGGGAAGACGTTGCCGCCGTCATTGGCGCTTCCCCGCGTGAAATCATCTTCACCTCCGGCGGAAGCGAAGCTGACAACCAGGCAATCCTCTCCGCTGCACGGCTGGGCAAAAAGCAGGGAAAGATGCATATCATCTCTTCCGCTTTCGAACATCATGCTGTGCTGCATACCCTGGAAAAACTGGAGAAGGAAGGATTTGAAGTTACTTTGCTGGATGTTCATTCAGACGGTCTCATCGTACCGGAGGAAGTGGAAGCGGCGATCCGCGAGGAGACCTGCCTGGTTACGATCATGTATGCCAACAATGAGATCGGTACCATCCAGCCTATTCGAAAGATCGGTGCCATCTGCCGGAAGAAAGGAGTTCTCTTCCACACCGATGCGGTACAGGCGATCGGTCATATCCCGGTAAACGTCGTGGATGACAATATCGATCTGCTCTCTTCCTCCGCACACAAATTCCACGGTCCAAAAGGTGTCGGTTTCCTGTATGTAAAAAAAGGCGTACGGATCTCGAACCTGATCGAAGGCGGCGCCCAGGAAGGCGGCAAGCGTGCCGGAACCGAAAATGTCCCGGGTATCGTGGCGATGGCAACCGCACTGAAGGAAATCAACGCGAAGATGGAAGAAAATGCCAAACATCTGATCGAAATGCGCGACAAGCTGATCTGCGGTCTTTATGAGATCCCGCACGCAGCCCTTAACGGAGATGCGGTGCAGCGTCTTCCAGGAAACGTGAACTTCTGCTTCGAGGGAATTGAAGGCGAATCCCTGCTGCTTCTGCTCGATGACAAAGGCATTCAGGCTTCTTCCGGAAGTGCCTGCACATCCGGATCGCTCGATCCGAGCCATGTTCTTTTAGCGATCGGCCGGGTACACGATGTAGCCCACGGCTCACTCAGGCTTTCCATCGGGGAAGAAATCACAGAGGAAGAAGTTCAGTATATTATCGAGTCCGTCAAGGACGTTGTCCGTTATCTGCGCAGCTTCTCTCCTGTCTGGAGAGACCTTTGTGCCGGCAAATCAAAATTCATCCTGTAAGGAGGCTTATCATGGCATTATATAGTGAAAAAGTAATGGATCATTTCCGCAACCCGCGCAACGTCGGCGTAATTGAAGATGCCAACGGGATTGGTGAAGTGGGCAACGCCAAGTGCGGCGATATTATGAAAATGTATCTGAAGATCGAAGACGACGTCATAAAGGATGTCAAATTTGAGACATTCGGATGCGGCAGCGCGATTGCATCCAGTTCCATGGCAACCGAGCTGATCAAGGGAAAACCGGTTTCCGAAGCAATGCAGCTCACCAACAAAGCGGTGGCAGAAGCCCTGGACGGACTGCCGGCCTACAAGATGCACTGCAGCGTTCTGGCAGAGGAAGCTATTCAATCTGCACTAGAAGATTATTACAAACGGAAAGAAAACTGAACACATTTACCTATTTACATAGTAGGCGAATGATGTTATAGTGGTTTCATTCCAAACAAAAGGAGACGTTCTCATGAGTACTTATACTTATATGTGGTGTCGAATGCTTAACTCCCGGGCATGTTTAATGGCTGGGGCGTTTGGCTGTCCGACAAAACGCCTCTGATGGAAGAAACACAAAATCGTGTTTTACCAAGCCAGCTGCCCGGGAGCGATTCATTAGTTCCCGGGTTTTTCTATAGACCGGGGACCGGACGGAAAACAAAATCTTATACGAAGAAAAGGAAAAACATCATGAGTGAATATAGATTTGAAACCCTGCAGCTTCACGTTGGACAAGAACAGGCCGATCCGGCAACCGATTCCCGCGCTGTCCCGATTTATCAGACAACTTCCTATGTGTTTCATAACAGCCAGCATGCAGCTGATCGCTTCGGTCTGGCCGATGCCGGCAACATCTACGGTCGTCTGACTAACTCTACCCAGGACGTACTGGAAAAACGACTGGCAGCCCTGGAAGGCGGAAGTGCTGCGCTGGCCCTTTCCTCCGGAGCCGCCGCTATCACCTACACGATCGAAGCGCTGGCCGCGAACGGCGGACATATCGTCGCTCAAAAGACTATCTACGGCGGCAGCTTCAACCTGCTCTCCCACACGCTTCCCCAGTACGGAATCGAAACCACTTTCGTCGATGCACACAATCTCAGCGAAGTGGAAGGGGCTATCAAAGAAAACACCCGGGCTATCTATCTGGAGACCCTCGGCAATCCCAACAGTGACATTCCGGACATCGATGCGATCTCCGAGATCGCACACAAATACGGCCTTCCTGTTGTCGTGGACAACACCTTCGGTACGCCATTCCTGATCCGCCCCATCGAACACGGCGCAGATATTGTCGTCCACTCTGCCACCAAGTTCATCGGCGGACATGGTACGACCCTCGGCGGCATCATCGTCGAATCCGGTAAGATCGATTGGAGTAAAAGCGGAAAATATCCGAACATCGCTGCACCCAATCCCAGCTATCACGGCGTATCCTTCTACGATGTGGTAGGTCCTGCCGCTTTCGTTACCTACATAAGAGCGATCCTGCTTCGCGATACCGGCGCCTGTATTTCCCCGTTCAATGCGTTTCTGCTTCTGCAGGGTGTTGAGACACTGTCCCTTCGCCTGGAGCGTCACGCAGAGAACACCAAGAAGGTAGTTGAATTCCTGAAGAATCATCCGAAAGTCGAAAAAGTCAATCATCCTTCTCTTCCGGATCATCCGGACCATGCGCTCTACGAGAGATATTTCCCGAACGGCGGGGCTTCCATCTTCACCTTTGAAGTTAAAGGCGGTCAGAAAGAAGCCTGGGCATTTATCGACAATCTGAAGATCTTCTCCCTCCTCGCGAATGTCGCGGATGTCAAGAGCCTGGTCATTCATCCGGCTTCCACGACCCATTCCCAGCTTTCCGAGGAAGAACTGCTCGATCAGGGTATCCGCCCGAACACCATCCGGCTTTCGATCGGTACCGAACATATCGATGATATTATCGCAGATCTCGAAAACGGCTTCGCAGCCATCTGAGAAAACTCAAAAACAATATACGAAAAGGAGAAATACCATGGCTAATATTTATAAAGGAACACTGGGACTGATCGGCAACACTCCGCTCGTCGAAGTTGTCAATATCGAGAAAGAACTGGGACTGGAAGCTACCATTCTGGTCAAACTGGAATATTTCAACCCCGCCGGCAGCGTTAAAGACAGAATCGCCAAAGCGATGATCGAAGATGCCGAAGAAAAAGGCCTTCTGAAGGAAGGCTCCGTCATCATTGAGCCCACCTCCGGCAACACCGGAATCGGCCTGGCCTCCATCGCAGCTGCCAAAGGCTATCGTATCATCCTGACGATGCCTGAAACCATGAGTGTTGAACGCCGCAATATTCTGAAAGCCTACGGTGCTGAACTCGTACTGACAGAAGGTTCCAAAGGCATGAAGGGTGCCATCGCGAAAGCGGACGAGCTGGCGAAAGAGATTCCGAACAGCTTTATTCCCGGCCAGTTCGTCAACCCGGCCAACCCGGCTATCCATAAAAAGACCACCGGACCGGAGATCTGGAACGATACGGACGGCAAGGTCGATATCTTCATTGCCGGTGTCGGCACCGGCGGTACGGTCACCGGAACCGGCGAATACCTGAAGGAAAAGAATCCCGAGATCAAAATCGTGGCTCTGGAACCGGAAGATTCTCCTGTCCTTTCTGAAGGAAGAAGCGGAGCTCACAAGATCCAGGGGATCGGGGCCGGGTTTGTTCCGGACGTTCTGAACACAAAGGTATACGACGAAATCTTCAAGGCCTCCGGCCAGGACGCCTTCGCGACCGCCAGACTGCTGGCAAAGAAGGAAGGTATTTCCGTAGGCATCTCCTCCGGTGCAGCGCTCTTTGGCGCCATCACCCTGGCCAAGCGGCCGGAGAACAAGGGCAAAGTCATCGTCGCTCTTCTTCCGGACAGCGGTGACCGCTATTATTCGACTCCTATCTTTACAGAAGCATAACACCCCTGCAGCCTGAAAGAAAAATCACCGGGACGAATGATAAAGTTCGTCCCGGTGATTTTTTTACCCATCATACAGGTTTTTATGATAAAATACACGCATACATCTACCACAATCAAAGCATTGGAGGAAGCACGTATGTCCAGACTGGGTGTACTGATCTGGCGGAAGGTCTTCGAATCAGGTGATCAGAAGCGCATTGCCAAACAACAACAGGATATCAGTGATCTGGTGATCCGGAAAGATATCGCCTATCTGCCGGATGGGGATCAGGGTCATCTGATGGATATCTATCATCTGCCGGATTCCCCTGAAACTGCGCCGGTCATGATCAACATTCACGGAGGCGGTCTCTTTGCATCCTATAAAGAAGTAAACGCCCATTACAATTATGAATGGGCGCGAATGGGATATCGGGTGGTCAGTATCAGTTACCGCCGCATTCCGGAAACGACCTTATATCATCAGATCGACGACGTTCTGAACGCACTTCGATATGTCTTAGATCATCAGCAGGAACTGGGACTGAATCTCGATCGCTGCTATCTGACAGGTGATTCTGCCGGGGCACTTCTATGTTTGTTTGCACTTTCTATCAACGAGAGTCCCTCTCTGCAGGAGAAATTCCGTATTCGAGGTTCCGGCATCCACTTCCGCAGCTGCGGATTGATCTCTGTCATGCTGGATACACAGCGCCGTGATCTGATGCGCGCGATCAATGATCAGATAACCGCTTCGGATGACCGGGGAAAACCATATGAACGCTATCTTTTGAATCCGGTTTCGCTGATCTGCGATACGGACCTTCCGCCCATCTGGCAGGTGACCAGCGCAGAAGATCTGATCCATAAGGACAGTCTCAAGCTGGAAAAAGCACTCACAAATGTCGGTATTGAGCATGTACTCAAAGATTTCCCCAAAGGACGCGAACGGAAACTGATCCATGTTTTCTCTGTCAGCTATCCCATGTATCCGGAAAGCAAAGAAGTATTTCAAGCGATGGATGCCTTTTTCAAGGCACACTAAAGGAGGATTGATGCATGTATAAAAAATATTTCGCCTGGAGTTTCGATGATGGGCTGGAGCAGGACAAACGGATCATCAAAATATTAAACCGATACGGTATGGGTGCCACTTTCCATCTGAATTCCGGCCTGTTCGGTGACAAAACCTATATAGGACGCATCGGCAATCTGGGTATGCTCGAACAACCCACCGAAAAGTTTGAAGCCCAAAAACACCATCTGCTTCCCTCCGTACCTCATTTCCGTATTCCGGAGGATGAACTGAAGGATGTATATGCCGGTTTTGAGATTGCTTCCCATACGATCAGCCATGTCAATCTTGCCCGATGCAGTGAAGAAGAACGCCTGCATCAGATCAAAGACGATGCAGCCAACTTATCTGAACGGTTCGGTCAGACAGTGACAGGGTTTGCTTTTCCCTATGGTGCCGGTGCCAGGGAAAGCCGGAATGCTCTCCGCGAGGCCGGAATTCATTATGCCCGTCTGGCCATATCAAATCCTACTTTCCGTTTTCCTGATGACCCGCTGGCCATGCCGCTGACCTGCTGGCATATATCGCCCAAAACCTTCCGGTTGATCGACCAGTTCATTCAGAAAGAACCAGAGGAAGATGACCTCTTCTTCCTGATGTTTGCTCATGGCTATGAATTTGATTTCGGCACCAGGGAAAGCAGCTGGACGAAATTTGACCAGATCTGCCGGACCGTATCCGCCCAGAAAGATATTATCTGCTGCTCGATCGGCGATGCCTTCAGGCATCATGAAAACAGAGAATAATCCCTTACAGCTCCTTTTTCAGCATGATGATTTCTTTCGTCCGGTATTCTTCGGAAAAACCATGTTCTAAAAACAGCTTCCTCGCGGGATTATCAATGGCCATATCGTCATAAAGAATGTGAATCCCGTTTTCCCTTGCGGCAGTCAGGAGCAGATCCAGCCCCTGACTGCCGTATCCTTTTCCGCGATATTTTGCATATACGATGATATCCGCGATATATCCGCTTATCTCATCATCATAATGATAGGCGATCTCTCCGATGAATGTACCGGTCTCATCCTTGAGATATCGGTAAAAGCGTCTGTCCTGATGGTCGGCGATCCAGTCATCATACCAGCCTTGCCATCGCTCTTTGGGCCATGGGATCGTCCCGCCCCAGGCATGGTTGTAGGACATCGTCTCTTCATCTTCCAGCATCATCTGACGAAACCAAAGATCCTCCAGCCTGGGTTCGTAAAGTGTCAGCACGATCTATTCCACCCAGGTCACGGGATTGCCGGGATGAGGAAGCTCCGTCCTGACCGGCAAACCATCTATGCCATATCCCAGGATCAGTCCGCCGGTAATCGTCTCTTCATCCGACAAGCCATACTGCTGCAGGTATTCCCGAATTTTCGGATCCTCGTCCAACCAGTGCAGCTGGTTGACCCAGCAGGAGCCAAGATCCAGGGCATTGGCAGCGATCATCATATTTTCCAGCGCACAGGAACTGTCAGCCATGGCGTTCCCGTATCCTTTCCGGTTGGCGGTTACAATCAGAACCGGTGCATTCCGATGAAAAACATATCCGCCTCGTTTCGATGCAGCGATCGAATTACGAAGAGACTTATAAAGCTCGGGGCTGTCTTCCATTGCAGCGAATGCTTCTTCCGCAAGCTCAGCCAGATGGGCCATGACTTCTTTGTTTGTGATCACGATCATATGAGTTGTCTGATTATTGCCGCCGCTCGGCGCCAGGCGTCCCATTTCGATCACCTGCTCAATCAGTTCTTTCGGCGGCATTTCATCCTTCATCACCCGGGTACTTCTCCTTGTCCGGATCGCTTCCAGTGCGTTCATATCTTTCATGAATTCCTCCGTATTTCTCAGCTTTCAAGCCATCGGACTTTACCGGTCCGAATATCGTACATCGCACCATCGATCTCCACATCCGGTATCTCCGGGTGCGCACCGAATGCTTTCCTCAGCTGTTTCACACCGTGAAGGACGTTCAGCTCGCTTGCCCGCAGAGGATCCTTCTCCTCACCGATCGCTTCCTGAATGTCTTCCACGATATATCGTATAAAGCCCTCTGTTTCTCCGCTTAAGGCCGCGCCGACTGCTCCGCAGTTCGTATGCCCCAGCATTACGATCAGCTTTACGCCCAGATGGGCGGCTGCATATTCCACGCTTCCCAGCTGATGATTGTCCAGCACATTGCCGGCTACCCGGATCACAAACAGATCTCCGATCGATGCGGAAAAGATCTCCTCCGGAATGACCCTCGAATCGGAACAGCAGATCACGATGGCATACGGATGCTGTCCGTGATCAGCCGTCTCTTCCCTTAACGCAGAGAGTTTGATGTCCGTCAGGTCCAGATACTGACGGTTGCCCTCCATCAGTTTTCCTCGATCGTTCATCTTTCCTTTACCAGTTCTTCCAGATCGTTATCGCCCCTGATCAGCTTGACACCGATGATCTCACCTTTTCCTTTCAGGTAGGGAGATAGTTTCTCTGCGGATTTTCCCATCCCGCTTCCGCCGGAGGTGGCAAACAGAACGATTTTCTTTCCTTCCCAGTCATAACCTTCTGCAAATGTATTGACCACGTTCGGGGCTCCGCCGTACCAGATCGGGAATCCGATGTACACTGTATCGTACTGTTCAAAGTTCTCGACTTTTCCTTCGACAGGAACATCCTTGTTCCCGAATTTCTCCTTGTTGCAGCGGGCCATTGGATTGGCCCAGCGAAGATCCGCCTTGGAATAGGGTACCTCTGGTTTGATTTCAAATATATCCGCACCCAGTTTGAATGCCAGTTTGGATGCAACCTTAGCGGTCGTTCCTTCCGCTGAAAAATAAGTTACCAGAATGTTGGCCATGGTTTGCTCCTTTCTTTTCCTTCTGCTCCGTTTGGCTGTATGATAATATGATACTCTGATTGTATCAAAGCTCCTATCAGAGAGCAATAGAAAACAAATTATTCGTTTTAGGCATATCTTGATATTCAATATAACTATTGGCGCATGACCGGTCGAACATATATAATGAAGGTACCATCAGAAAAAGGAAGAATCCATAAAGGAGGCATAACCTATGATTTACAGAGATTATCAGGATATCAAACTGTCCGCACTTGGTTTTGGGGCCATGCGTCTGCCGGTGATCGATGGTGATGACAGCCGCATTGATGAAGCAGCTGCTCTTCAGATGGTCGATACCGCCATGAAGAACGGCATCAACTACTATGATACAGCCTGGGGTTATCATAATGAAAACTCAGAACTCGTAATGGGAAAAGCTTTAGCACGGTATCCAAGAGAGAGCTTTTATCTCGCTACCAAGTTCCCTGGCTACGATGCCTCCAACTGGGGCAAAGTGGAAGAGATCTTCGAAAAACAGCTTCAGAAGCTGGGCGTTGAATACTTTGATTTCTATCTTTTCCACAATGTGTGTGAAATGAATATCGATGCCTATCTGGACGATGAAAAGTACGGCATCTACAGCTACCTGATCAAGCAGAAACAAAACGGACGCATCAAACATCTCGGCTTCTCCTGCCACGGAGATATGCCCGTGTTGGAACGTTTCCTGAATGCCTATGGCAAAGACATGGAATTTTGTCAGCTCCAGCTGAACTATCTGGACTGGACCTTCCAGAACGGAAAGAAAAAAGTAGACCTGCTGGACAAATGGAACATTCCGGTATGGGTCATGGAGCCGCTGCGCGGCGGAAAACTGGCCAAATTGGCTCCCGCCTACGAGGAAGAACTGAAAGCGCTCCGTCCGGATGAGGAGATCCCGGCCTGGGCTTTCCGCTTCCTGGAGAGTATTCCTTCCGTAACAGTGATCCTTTCCGGCATGTCCAATCAGGAACAGCTGGAAAAGAATCTTGCAACCTTTGCCGAAGATAAGAAGCTGAGCGAAAAAGAGCTTTCCGTACTGCTTGGCATTGCAGAGAAAATGCTTTCTGTAGGTACCGTTCCCTGCACGGCCTGCCACTACTGTGTCAGCCATTGCCCGATGGGACTGGATATCCCCAACCTGCTGTCTCTGTACAATGAACATGCTTATTCCGGCGGCGGATTTATTGCGCCGATGGCACTGTCCGCTCTGCCCGAGGACAAACGTCCTCAGGCCTGCCTGCAGTGCAGAAGCTGTGAACAGGTCTGCCCACAGCAGATCAAGATCTCCGAAGTACTGGCCGATTTCTCCGCCAAACTCGGATAATTGCTGACAAGTCAGTCACCAAAGAAAAAAGAGAGGCGGCAGCAGTGATATGCTGCCCCTCTACTTCTGAAAAATGAGCTTATCATCAGTTTTTCTGAATCCGCTCCAGGTCGTTGGGGCGGATTCTTTATATTTTCTTCTCATAACACAGAAAATCCTGATCATACATATGGCACTCACCGACAACGTTATAGTTAAAAGCAGCATAGGAGCGAATGGCCTTCACATTGTATTTGTTGACAAGGAAATGAATGCTTCTGTACCCCCTGTTTTTGAGCTCCCGAATTCCGAAGCTCATGAGTTTTCTGGCCAGACCTTCATTCTGATACTCCGGTGACACACATAACCGTGCCAGCTCGCCTCCCGGTACAAGATCAGGATTCCAGCATGGCAGATCATCAACATCCTGATCTTCTTCAATCGATACGGCTCCGATGATTTTCCCGTCCCGCTTCATCACAAACAGGGCATCTCTGGAAAGATCAAAGGAGATCTCGTCATTCCCCGGATAATCTTCATCCCATGCGCAGTACTCTCTTCCAAGCTGCGACCGATACAGCGAAAGGATTTCTTCCCGCTCGCTTTCCTTCGCCATTACAATGAATTCTTCCATTCGTGTACCTGTCGCTTAAATTTCTTTTCCCATTTCAAATGCTTTTTCCATCGCATCTGTCTTCGTAACATCACCCGGTGCGCCGGTGCCGAAGCCAAACAGATAGCCGCCTTCCGTGACTGTCTCGTCATAGCAGTCCAGATAGGTACGGAAACTGTCGATCATTACCTGGCAGTATGCCTCATCCGGTGACATGCACGTGCTGAGCATATAGAAGACTTTGTTCTTCATGATCCCAAGCAAAGCATATGTGCGGTCAATGACTGCCTTGAGCTGAGCTGTCCAGGTGTAATAGTAGATCGGGGAAGCAAGTACGATAACATCTGCAGCCAGGATCTTTCCATAGATCTCCTGCATATCATCTTTTTGAACACAAGTGCCGCCATTGCGCTTACATCCGTTGCATCCAAGGCAGCCGGCGATCTTCTTTCCAATGATATCGATTTTCTCTACCTGATGGCCTGCTTCCACGGCTCCTCTGATGAACTCATCGCACAGGATGCTGGTATTGCCTTTTTTCCTTGGACTTCCCATCAGAACTAATACATTTTTAGACATCGTTTTATTCTCCTTTTTGCTTTTGATTTTCTCAGTCTTGAATCTCCAGAAGATCACGCACTGCTTCTTCTTTCGTTTCAGGTATCCAGTGTCCTTCCAGAACGATCCGTGCGTTTGCAGCGCTGATCGTCTCCGCCAGCTTCCTGCACAAAGACGCATTCTTGATCCAGGTGGGAAATGTACCTCCGGCAGCATCGCCGATGAACAGCACCCCTTCTCCAGGGACTTCAATGAGCGTGGAATCATCCGTATGCGGTGCCTCTGCC